>OEIU01000561.1_pt1 | contig 33132 bp, 22 predicted proteins | sample 1539221 | NCBI WGS metagenome assembly OEIU01 (sample SAMN03792071, study PRJEB22550) | activated sludge metagenome | feature: wastewater treatment plant; material: activated sludge; isolation source: Wastewater treatment plant of a petroleum refinery complex | place: Argentina: Zarate | collected...
ATCATAAACTTCACCATTTGCAGTTTTTTGTCCATGAAATCCAGGACCGTACCATGAAGCTTTCATTGTTCCAATTTCTGAAAACTCAACCAAAGAACGATCAGCGGTTATTGATTCTTCCTCTACCGAAACAACATTCTCATTTGCAACTGGTTCGCTTACTTTATCTTCATTAACAACTAAAGTGAAACCAACCATTGCTACCAAAACAATAATAAATAATATCTTTGCTAATGATCTCAATAAAACCTCTTTTTAATTAAACATATATCGGATTGCTGATACAAATTTAACCTGAAGCATTAGACCATCCAAGACTTTATTTAGTTCATCGCCCCTCAAAGTCTATATCCCAATCTATCGACTATAATGGTATTAAAGTCGGAAAGTCAGACTTACAATAAAAAACTTAACCCATGTATAATGAAATTAAATTTTGATTAAGACGATTAAGGCATTGGCACTTTTATTATTTAAGTTTGTATAAGCTCTAAATTCAGGAGAAAAGTATGAAATCAATTCAAAAAAGAGGAATAATTTTCCTGGCTGCAGTTTTCTTTACAACCTTTTTTATTGGCGGTTCAACTCAGCTAACTATGGTTGACGAAAACTATAACTTCTATCTTTCAAACTACACTACCTTTGCCCCTGGCGATATAGTTAAAATTAATCTATACTCCTACTCCCAAAGTTCCAGAAAATTTGTATTTAAGCTTTTAAAAATTGAAGACCCAATTAGGTTTTTTACACTTCTTGATCAGAATAACAGTCGTTATGCATTTGATATTTGGGGAAAAGATAAATCATTATTATTAAAGTATACAAAGTTCATTAAGGAATGGGAATTTAGACCTGCAGGCAGAGATAATTATAACTCCTCAGATGTTAATGTTGGAAAAATTGATGAGCCCGGAATCTATATTGTGCAGGCATTAAGAAATGATTTGGTCGGATATTGCGCAATTGTGGTCACTGATTATGCAATGATTTATAAAAATAATCAGAAAGAAATTCTTACTTTTATAGCTGATGCTAAATCTGGTAGTTTTATAAAAAATGCAAGATTTGATTTTTATCAGAATGGTAAATCCCTTGGAAGCAAAACCTCTGATAAAGATGGACTTTTATATGTCAATCTGTCTGATTTTAAGGGAATCCAAAATTCCAATTTCCAAATTTTTGGTTTTACTGGTGATGAAATTATCATCAATGACCCATACCTTTATTTTAATCGTGAATCTACCGAATATCTTACAGCATATATTTATACACAGCAACCTGTTTATCGTCCCGGACAGGAGATAAACTTCAAAGCAATTTTCAGAAATAAAAAGGGAAATGAAACTCTTAATTCTCCCGATTTGAAGTTTGATGTTTCGGTTAAATCACCAAAGAACAAAGAAGTCTACTCAGATCAGTTGACAACAAATGATTTTGGTTCTTTATCAGGGAGTTTTGTCCTTGATGATGAAGCAGATCTTGGGTATTACTCAATTATCTTTACAAAAGATGGCAGAAGTTATTATGGATCATTTACGGTTGAAGAGTATAAAAAACCCGAGTATAAAGTAAATGTCGTTTCTGATAGAAATCAATATGCAAATGGTGACAGCATCAAAGCGGTAATTTCCGCTGATTATTATTTCGGTTCGCCTGTTAAAAATGCCAAGGTGCAAGTTAATGTTTATAGACAAAATTATTGGCGACCCTGGTGGTATTGGAGCGAGTGGTCATGGTTTTACAGAGGTTTTTATAAAGGCAGTATTTATCATGGAAACCAGGACTTGATTTATCAGGATGAAGGAGAACTCGATGATTCGGGTAAGTTTCATTTTAGTTACAAAGTTGATTCAGATAAAAATTATGATTATCAATATATAATTTCAGCTCAGGTTACCGATGCTTCCAGAAGCGCGATAAGTGGTTCGGCAACTGTTTTTGTAACTCGCGGCTCTTTTACACTTTCAACATCTCCCGAAAAATATTTTTATCAGAGTGATGAGGAAGTTAAAATCAAAGTTAATGCAGTTGATTTTTCGGATAGACCTGTTAAAACAGCCTTTAAACTTATTGTTAATTATCCTAACCACAGCAGAGATAAAAAAGATGTTGTTTTAAGCGATACACTTTTGGGTAAGACAGATGAAAAAGGTTCGGCTGTTATCAGTTATAGACCATATAAAAGTAGAACCGGATATTTTAATTATTCTGTAATTGCTTATGACGAAAAAGGCAGAGAGATAAATGCGGGCAGCTCATTCTATATAGGAGATGTTAATGATTATTATTATCAGAGAACAGGTGCGGGATTGGAAATTTTAACTGATAAAGATGCATATGAAAAAGGCGATTCTTTAATTGCATATGTATTTCTGCCAGATAATAATCAGGAACTTCTGCTAACGTATGAAACAGATAGAATTTTATTTTATAAAAAATTAAAACCGCAAAATAACAGCTTTGAAATTCGTGAAAAGTTAACAGATAAATATTCACCAAGCTTTAATATTTCTGTTAGTTTTGTAAAAGATAGAATGCTTTATCAAACCACAAAGCTTGTTGGCGTTTTGGCTAAGGATAAATTCCTGAATATTTCACTTAAACCTTCTAAAGAAATTTATAAACCTGGTGAGCAAGCTGATTATGAAATAATTGTAAAAGATTATCTTGGCAATCCGGTAAAGAATACCGAGGTAAGCTTTGGAATAGTGGATGAAAGTATCTATGCAATCAAAGAAGATGAGACTCAACCTATAGAAACATTTTTTTATTCGCCGCAATATAGTTATTTGCCAACATACAACTCTTTGCAGGCGGGCAATTTTAGTTCTTACAGTCGCCCCGCAACTTATATTGATAAAAATTATTTTTCTTATAAAGAAGATGATATAAAACATAAAGGAAAACTTTTTGGTAAGATTTCAATTCAAGATGACGAAAAAGTTCCTGATGGTTTGTTTATAATTCTTACCGGCGAAAGAAATTATTATACCGGCAAAATAGATTCATCCGGCAGGTATAGAATTGAAAATATTGCAAAAGGAGATTATCAGATTTTTATTTCTGTCGGATCAGGAAAAATGCTTCCTCTTGATGAAGTTAAAGTTGATGGAGAGAAACAATTTGATTTTATTATTAAAGATAATTTAAAGCAAGAAATAAATGAATTGCTTACACAAGGCATAGTCAGTGATCAGGAAAGAGAGCAGCCAGTATTTTTCCGTAGTCAGGACGCCGCGCCAATGACTAATGCAATACGAATGAGTGAAACAAAAATGATGAAAACAGAATCCAGAGAAAAATCAGATTATGTTAAAGCTGATGTAAGAACAAATTTTGTTGATGCACTAATATGGAAGGCGCATATTGTTACAGATAAAAATGGTAAAGCTAAAGTTGAGTTTAAAATCCCGGACAATCTTACGACCTGGAGAACAACAGTTAAAGGAATTACAAAGAATACTGATGTTGGACAAAAAGTAAATAAGTTCATCAGTAGAAAAAATTTGTTGGTGCGAATGGAAACTCCGCGTTTCTTTAGACAGGATGATGAGATTGTTATTTCGACGATCGTGCATAATTATCTTTCATCTGCAAAGACAACTAAAATTGAATTTACCTCTGATAATCTCAAACTGCTTGGGTCTAAAATTAATTCAGAAAAATCTTCCGATTCGGATTTTTCATCAAGGAAATTTTATGAAGTTAAAATTCCAGCAAACGATGAACTGAGAATTGATTGGAAATGTAAAGTAAATTATCCAAATGGTGATGCAACCTTAAAAGCATCCGCTTTAACAAATGAAGAATCTGATGCAATGGAAGTTAAAGTTCCGATTATTCCAAACGGAGTAAAAATAATAAATCCCCTTGTTGCCGATTATTCTGATAAGAATATTAAAGATAAAATTGAGTTTGAAATTCCCGCCGATGTTGATTTAAGAACGGCTGATTTATCATTTACATTAAATCCATCTCTGGCAGGAACAATACTTAAATCGCTTGATGATCTTGCAGGTTATCCTTATGGTTGTGTTGAGCAGACAATGAGCAGATTCCTGCCCACTCTAATCGTTGAAAGCACTTTTAAAGAAATCAATGTTCCATTAAAATCAAAAACGATTGAAGAACTTCCCAAATACATTGATGCAGGATTAAAACGACTTTATGACTTTCAGCATTCTGATGGCGGCTGGGGATGGTGGACAAATGATCAAACTCATCCTTATATGACTGCGTATGTTGTATATGGAATGAGTCTTGCCCGCAATGCAGGATATAAAATTGATAACAACGTTTTTACAAATGGAGTTAACAATCTTAAACATCAGATTGAAAATGTAAAACCTGATCTTGATGAAACTACTCTTGCTTATATGATTTATGCTTTAAGTACCGCAGTAAAAAATCAGGATTTTAATAAATCAGTTACTAATGAATTGATTGATGTTTTGCTAAAGAAAGATCTTAAATCTTATCCTCTTTCACTGGTTGCAATTGCCTTAAAGAATTTTGATGAAAATAAAAAAGCAAAAGATTTATTAGAACGACTGAAAAAACAGGTTAATGAAGAAAAATCATTTGCATTTTGGGGAGGACAGGAATGGCACTACCGATGGCAAAATGATAATGTGCAAGGAACTGCATTTGCTATAAAAGCAATTCTGAATATTGAAGGTAACTCTGATTTAATATCTAAAGCTGTAAACTGGTTGTTGAAAAATAAACGTGGTTACTCCTGGCGATCAACACAGGAAACTGCAACTGTGCTTTTTGCATTAACCGATTATCTTAAGGTTACAAAAGAGCTTGATTCCGATTACTCAGTAACCGTTTTTGTTAATGATAAAAAAATAGCAGAAAAGAATTTTAGTAGCGCAGATGTTTATAAAGAAAATCAGGCAATAAAAATAAGTAGCTCAGATTTAAAGAAAGGAAAGAACATAATACGAATCGAAAAATCGGGAAAAGGCAAATTGTATTTTTCAGGAATCTCAGAATACTTTACTGAAAATCTTTCTGATCTTAAGAATGATAATGGATTTAAAATTAAACGCGAATACTATGTTCTCGATACAGGTATCAGAGATGATAAGATTATTTATTACAAAAAGCTTTTTAAGGGAACAGTAAAAAGCGGACAGGATGTTTTTGTAAAAACAACAGTTGAATCAAAGTCGGATAATCTTGATTATTTCATTCTTGAAGATATGCTGCCATCAGGATTTGAAGTTGTAAAGGATATGGATAAATATTTTATTGATGGCGAAAATGATTATCAGAACAATTACTATAATGATTTTATTCCCTGGCGCTGGCATTACGCAGATCGTGAGTACAGGGATGAAAAGGTAGCTTTCTTTGTAACAAGTTGCCAGAGTAAAATGGAATTTTCATATATCATAAAAGCACAGATTCCCGGTGATTACAAAATTATGCCTGCACAAGGTTACTTAATGTACTATCCAGAACTAAATGGTTTTAGTGATGTCGTGAATATTAGAGTTAATGATGTGAGATAGGCCTTTTGCGTGCTTATATAAAATTATCTTTGTGTCCTTTGTGGTTAAAAACTTTAACCACAAAGAGCACGAAGGCGACACAAAGCTCGCAAAGTTTACTTTAAAAGAATCATCTTCTTTGTTTCAACAAAGTTGCCGGCTTGCAAGCGATAAAAGTAAGTACCGGAACTTAAATTAAAATTATGAGACTGGAAGTCTACATTGTAATTCCCCGCCGGTTTTTCTTCATTAACAAGTGTCGCAACTTCATTACCAAGCAAATCATAAATTTTTAACGAAACAAATTCTTTATCAGCCAACTTATAGTTTATAATTGTAGAAGGATTAAATGGATTCGGAAAATTCTGTGACAGTGAAAAGTCAGAAGGAGTTAACTCAATAACTTGCTCCGTACCTGCAGAAGTAACCAAACTTACATATGCACGTATTAGGTAAATGGCAACAGTATCTGTTCCTGATGTAATATAATACCAGTTTGGTGTAGATACTCCATCGGCAACTTTTAAATATGTAAAGCTATGGTAGGATCCGACATTTGGGTAATCAGCAGCCATTATTGCTGGAGCTGAGGGGGTTTGACCTACAACGAATCCAACAACAAAATTTTTATCTGCTGAAATTGAATATGATCTAAGGTCAACCGATGTCCAATTTTGATAAGGGATAGGATAGGGAACAGTTGTCTGGGTAGAAATAGAAGCCGTTATGGGTCCGGCTAATTTTTTGCCAAGTGGAGTTGGTTGAACTTTTCCTGTAAATTCCCAAACGCCTCCGGTAATTGAACCGGCTCTTCTAAGTGCTACACGGATAGAATCTAATTTCGCTCCTGGATAAGCATCAAATTGTACAGCAAGTGTATCACCGGTTGTAAAATTATAATAGCCAGTTGGTTGGCCATTATCCCATTTTAATTCCTGTACACTTGTTGGAACTGTACCAGTTGAAGTAAATGAGTAGTTTTGATCGGTTGTGGGATCTAAATTCATAACTACAAAGGTTACCGTTTTATAGGTTGTCCCAAAATCGGGAACACTGAACTGCGAATTTAATGGAACATCAACAACTTCTTTATTACTATCACCAAGTTTAATTGCTTTTACAAAAACATTTGAACTTGCCGAACTAAATGTAATCTTTAAATCAGAACCAACGCTAAAGGTTAAATAATCTGCCGCTAGATTATCAAGAGTCTTGCCACCTGATGCAGTAGGATTATAATAAACTGTTGCTTTTGATTTATACATATTTGGGTTTTTATATCCATAACTTAAGTTAACAGATTGGTCATTTAGTGAATTAGCAATTAGCCAGTTTTTAAAGACATCATTAAAAGTTAAAGCAGAACCAACTTGTTGCAATGAATAATTATATAAAGGTATTCCATTATAAAAACTTGATTGAACAATATATTTGAATATTCCAATTCCAAACTGATCCCATAAATACCATGCAAATCTTTGTGCTCTGGAGTAGTCATTTAACACAAGAGTAAAATCACTCGTTCTCCAATCAAGGAGGTAATGATTAGTCTCGTTACCATATAAAGATTGTGAGAAAGATGGATAACCACAGTGCAATTCAGCAACCATTGAGCAAGACTCATTGATAAATGTTAATTGTGGGTTGGATGAACGATAATTAAAATTAATCATATGCTGAAATTCATGTGCTGCTGTTGACATACCTGTTTGAATTCCATATGCGCTATTCAAGCTTAACGGGTTTGCATCTAAATAATAGAATTCACCTTTGTTGCTGTATGTATATTGAGATGAAGTCATTTCATTATAACTGTCAAAATATCCAGCAATAAACCCACCACTACCACTATATCCATCTAAAATATTTAATATTAAAATCACGATTTTAGGATCGTTATCAACATCCGGTGGATTGCCGAACGCATCAACATCCATCTGATAGATTCCCTTATTGGGATTTGCAGGGGTACTAAGATCAAAAGCTTTCTTCACTGAATCCACTGCTGATTGATTTACTCGTGTATTCCAGAGCGAATCTTCAACAAAGATGTAGCAATTATTCCCAACTGCACGACAAGTAAAAGATGTTGAATATCTTGTTGAATTGACAAAATTGTAGGCATAAAATAATTTTTGTTGTCCAACTGTAAAGCCCCAGCTTTGTGCTTTGTTTAATTTTTGCTGATTAAGCGCATCGGGATTGTTGCGGAAATATTCATTAACAAGTTTGTTTTGTTCTTCAAGTAAGTGTGTTCCATCAATTGGATAACTTTTTAATGATTCTTCGTTTGCTTTTGGAAAAGTAAACGTGCTTTGGGCAAAATTGTTAGAAAATAATATTACTAAAATAATTGGGATGTATCTGAAGAATCTCATTTTTTCTCCTTAAATGAAAATTATAATTTACTTGCTTTAGTTACTTCGATGATATGAATGCCTGAACTGTCTTTTTCGGAGTTGTACTTTATGTTAAAATAATGTCCCTGATTGTCTAACAATAATTTTTGAATTTCGGCAGGCGCATTAATAATAAACATTTTGTTTTCATCTGTGATAATTGCTTGTTTTGTGAATGGTTCATTACCAACTACGGATGATACTCCTTTTATTTCTTTTTCCATACATTCTTTGCTTGAACTGCATCCAACAAAAAGAAAAAGAATAACTAATAAAAGATTGAAAAAATATTTCATTTTATTTATCCGTCTGAATTTTAGTGAACTTAATTAATTCTCAATTCAATTTAAAAAAAAGATTATTTAAAGCTAATAGTTAAGGCAAAAATAATTGGTATAAATATCCAATTCTTTATCAATGGATTCAATAAAATATTTTTTGATTACCATAATAATCTTTTCGTTGCGTTTCTTAAAAGAGAGAATGAATTTTTGAACTTGGTATTACTACACAATTGTGAAATAATTTTAATCAGTAAAATCAAATAAATCATCTATCTTTGCGGTTTTTACGTATGGAACATTTTTTGAACTTTATCCTTTTTAGGGAAGTGGTATAAGGTTATATCAGTATTCAATTGTCATTCTCTCGCGTAAGCGGGAATCCAAACATCACACGCAAAGTGGATTCCCACCTGCCTTGCCGCCAGGCGGGTTTCCGTGGGAATGACAAAACCGTTACAATTTTCTGTAACATTCTCTTATCAATTTTAGTAACAGTAAAAAGTTTAATCTAGTATGAATGTTGATTCAAGCCGCCCTCATATTGCCGTTGTTGGAAGAAGAAACGTTGGCAAGTCGCTATTAGTAAATTCTTTGTTAGGGCAAAATCTATCTGCTGTTTCCGAAGTGGCGGGCACAACAATGAATCCTATTAGTAAATCATTTGAACTCTTACCTTACGGTCCTGTAGTTATAGTAGATACAGCAGGTATTGATGATGAAGGCGAACTTGGAAAGCAGAAAATTAGCGAAACAATTAAAATTTTATCTGCATCCGATTTTGCTTTGGTTGTTATTGATGCACGCCAAACTTTACAAAATAAGGAACTTGAACTAATTGCTTATCTTGATAAGATTCAGATAAATTATATCATCGCTGTTAATAAAATTGAGTTTGGAATTAATCCGGAATTGCTCGATGAGCTAAAAGAACTTCGACTGACGCATTTTGAGGTTTCTTGTAAAGAGAAAGCCGGAATTGAAGAACTTAAAAGAAAAATAATTCGATTACTCCCTGAAGCAAGTAAATCTTTAATCCTCGATGGAATAGTTTCAAAAGGGGATACAATTGTTATGGTAGAACCAATTGATGCAAATTTACCGAAAGGGAAATTAATTCTTTCTCATATTCAAATGATACGTGAAGCGCTTGATGAAAATGCAACGGTAATAATCTGTAAAGCAAAAGAACTGAGCTCAACTTTAAATAATTTAAAATCATATCCCGATCTTGTTGTTGTAGAAAGCAGTTCATTTTTGTTTGCTGTTTCTAATGTGCCGGAAAAGGTTAAACTAACTACTTTCTCAATTCTCATGGCGCGCTACAAAGGAGATCTTCAGACCTATGTAAAAGGATTAGGCAGGATAAATGAACTTAAGGATGGTGATCGTGTTTTAATTGCCGAAGCTTGTTTGCATCATATTAAAGAAGAAGAAATGAGCAAAGTTAAAATTCCCGAATGGTTGCACAATCATACAAAAAAGGATTTAAGAATTGATGTAGTTCAAGACGTCGATTTACCAAATAATTTATCTATATATAATTTGATTATACATTGTAATGGATGTATGCTGACACGCAGAGCTATGCAAACCAGAATTAACGAAGCAAAACTTATGGATGTTCCTGTTGTAACCTACGGAGTGGTAACATCATATATGCAAGGTGCAATACCACGCGCACTTGTTCCTTTTTCAGATGCATTTACTGAGTGGGGAAAAGTTAAAAGTAAATAATTTCGGCTTGTCACCCTGTTCGCCACGGCGAATCGATACAGGGTCTTTACAAAATATATCTAAGATGCTGAAACAAGTTCAGCATGACAGGAACGATGCTGCTACAAAATTATTTCTTTGCCCTATCTCACAAACCCTTTCCATTTTTCAATAAATCACTTCTCAAAAACAAGAAAAGTTAATTGCTAATTATCATTTATTGATTTGAAATTATCAATTAAAATGACTTTCCTTTTTTTAGTAAATGGCATTTTACATGAACTAATAAGAGTGCTAAAATGAAATTGTTTTGAGGAAAAAATGCACAGTAAAATATTTGAAAATTACCAACCGAATGACAGAAGCTCTTTAATTCCACTTCTTCAGGACGTTCAAAACATTTATGGTTATTTACCCGAAAATGCTTTAAGAGATATTTCTGATTTTGTAAAAGTACCGCTTAGTCGTGTTTATGGTGTGGCAACTTTTTATAATCAATTCCGTTTAATGCCGCTTGGTGAAAACATAATTCGTGTTTGCCGCGGAACAGCTTGCCACGTTAAAAATTCTGCCAACCTTCTTTTTGCACTTGAATCAGAACTCGGAATTGAAGCAGGACAAACCACGCGCGACAAAAAATTTACTCTTGAAGTTGTTAACTGCATCGGAGCTTGTTCAATCGCTCCTGTAATACTGGTTAACGATGATTACCACGGAAGAATAGCTGTAAAAGATATTCCAAAAATTCTAAAAAAGTATCAGACAGTTAAAAAAACTGAGACTGCTGAGGCAACCAAATGAAAGATTTTAATCAACTCTGCTGTGAAAAATGCTGGCATACAACAGATAAACCCTGCGAACATTTTATTCAATGCTGTACAGAAGGTCCGCTTTGCCATCACGATGATAAATGCGAACACGAAATTACTTCGCTTCGAAAGCGTTTAAAGTATGAAGAACACGATAAGCCAATTATTATGATTGGAATGGGAACTTGCGGACTTGCATCAGGCGCAGCAAAAGTTAAAGAAGCCATTGAAGCCGAATTAAAAAAATTAAACATCGAAGCAACAATTGAAGGAACAGGCTGTATCGGTTATTGCGCCGTAGAACCAATCGTTGATATTAAACTTCCGGGTAAGGACAGAATATCTTACCAGGAGATCACATATAAAGATGTTCCAAGACTTTTACAAACAACCATTGTAGAGAAAAAAATATTTGAAGAAAAACTTCTTGGCAGCCACGGAAAATCAAATGGTGTTATTAGTTTAAAACAAGTTCCCTTCTTTGAGCATCAGCAAAAAATTGTACTTGCAAATTGCGGTGTTGTAAATCCTGAATCGATTGATGCATATCTGGCTAATGGCGGATTTAAAGCTTTTGATAAAGTTTTGCGTTTGATGAAACCCGAAGAAGTTGTAAAAGAAGTTTTAGATGCGGGTTTAAGAGGTCGCGGCGGCGGCGGATTTCCTACAGGAAAGAAGTGGGAACTCGCACTAAAACAAAAATCAGAACAGAAATATTTAATATGCAATGCTGATGAAGGCGATCCCGGTGCGTTTATGGATAGATCGCTTTTGGAAAGCGATCCTTACAGAGTAATTGAAGGAATGATGATAGCTGCTTATGCTATTGGCGCAAGTGTTGCATACATTTATTGCCGTGCAGAATATCCCCTTGCGATTGAAAGACTTTTAAAATCAATTGCAAAATGTGAAGAGTATGGAATTCTTGGTGATAATATTCTTAACAGCGGATTTTCACTTCATATAAAAATTAAAAAAGGTGCTGGTGCTTTTGTTTGCGGAGAAGAAACTGCACTCATTGGTTCAATTGAAGGCAAACGCGGAATGCCGAAACCTCGTCCCCCATATCCTGTGGTAGCGGGATTATTTGGCAAACCAACCGTTATTAATAATGTGGAAACTTTTGGAAATGTTCCACCATTAATAATGATGGGCGCACAAAAGTTTGCTTCAATCGGAACTGCAAAATCCAAAGGCACAAAAGTATTTGCATTAAGCGGTAATGTTAAGAACACAGGATTAGTTGAAGTTCCAATGGGAACAACATTGCGTGATGTTGTTTTTAAAATTGGTGGCGGAATTCCTGATAAAAAAGAATTTAAAGCTGTTCAGATCGGCGGACCTTCCGGCGGATGTTTACCTGAAAGCGTGATTGATACTCCTGTTGATTATGAATCGCTAAAAGAAGTTGGTGCAATGATGGGATCAGGCGGATTTGTTGTGATGGATGAAGAAACCTGTATGGTTGATGTTGCAAAATATTTCTTAACATTTATTCAGCAAGAGAGCTGCGGTAAATGCGTTCCTTGTCGTGAAGGCACAAAGAGAATGCTTGAGATTATCGAACGAATTCCTAAAAGATATGGAAGCGATGGAAATAAACTTGATCAATTGCAAAGATTTAAAGGTATGGTCCACTTACAAAGATTAGCTGATGTAATTCGCGATACTTCACTTTGCGGATTAGGGCAGTCAGCACCAAATCCCGTTTTATCTGGTCTAAGATATTTCCGTCACGAATATGAAGAACACTTATATGACAGAAAATGTTCATCCGGTGTATGTAAAGAATTACTAACGTTTACAATTGATAATGAAATTTGCACAGGCTGCGGATTGTGTGTTAAGAAATGCGCTGTTGATGCAATTGTTGGTGAAAAAGGACAAGCACATTACATATTGGACAACAAATGTGTTAAGTGCGGAATGTGTTATGAAGTCTGCCGCTTTGAAGCGATAAATATTAATTAGTTCTTAAAAATTTTTATTGCCCCGATCTTTAGAAGCTGTGTGAAAATTCAATTGTAAGGAGAAAACTCACCCTAATTCGCTGCGGCGAACCTCTCTTAAAAAGAGAGGGACTTTGAAATTATAATGTATTAAGCCCCTTCTCTTTCTAAGAGAAGGGGTTGGGGATGAGTTCCTTTGGTTGACAAATAATTTTAACACAGCCTATTTAGGTCGGGGTTGAATAAGCCTAAACAATTAAGGGCTTAAGCCCAATTTAGAAATGTGGCTAAAGCCAAAATATTTTTATAAAGCTTTACCACGACTTGAAAGTCGTGGCAATAAAAGAATGACTTGAAAAGGAATATCGGAGTTTTTATGGTTCAGTTAACAATAAATGGAATAAAAGTAAACGCAGAAGAAGGAATGACAATTCTTGATGCTGCTAAATCAGTAGGGATATCAATACCAACTTTGTGTCACTTAAAAAATCTTGATCCAACCGGAGCTTGCAGAATTTGCTCTGTAGAGATAGAGGGCTTCAGAGGATTAACACCTTCGTGTGCTTATCCCGTTAGTGAAGGTTTGGTTGTTGAAACCGATTCACCAAGAGTACGCAAGGCAAGAAAAACAATTGTAGAACTTCTCGTAGAAAATCATCCTCAGGATTGTTTGATTTGTGTGCGCAACAAAAATTGTGAGCTTCAGGATTTATCTGAACAGTACGGAGTTCGTGAACATCGCTATGTTGGTGAAACAAAATCACACGCAATAGATATTTCAAGTGCATCAATGGAACGTGATCCTGCAAAGTGTATACTCTGCGGAAGATGTGTTCGTGTTTGCCACGAAGTACAAAAAGTTGGTGCTATAGATTTTACAAAACGTGGATTCACTTCAATCGTTACAACTCCATACAACAAAGGATTAAATGTAAGCGATTGTATCTTATGCGGACAATGTATCCTCGTTTGTCCAACAGCAGCTTTACGTGAAAAAAGTTCTGTTAAAGAAGTTGCCAATGCAATTTATGATAGAAAAAAATATTGCATTGCACAAGTTGCTCCTGCTGTTCGTGCTTCACTTGGTGAAGAATACAATATGCCTCTTGGTACAGATGTTACTGGTTTATTAGTTACAGGTTTACGCAGATTAGGATTTAAAAAAGTGTTCGATACAAACTTTGCTGCCGATCTAACAATCATGGAAGAAGCAACTGAGTTGATTAACAGAGTGCAAAATGGCGGAAGTTTGCCAATGTTTACAAGTTGCTGTCCTGGCTGGGTAAAATATGTTGAGATGAACAGACCTGAAGTTTTAGATCACGTATCAAGCTGTAAATCCCCTCACGAAATGGAAGGAGCAGTTCTAAAAACTTACTATGCAAAGAAAATGGGAATCGATCCTGCAGATATTTATGTTGTATCAATAATGCCTTGCACAGTAAAGAAGTATGAATCAAACCGTGTTGAACTTTCTGAAAATGCAATGCCTGATGTTGATGCAGTTTTAACAACGAGAGAACTTGTTAGATTCTTTAAGATTGCAGGAATTGATTTTAATGATCTGCCTGAAAGTGAATTTGATAATCCTCTTGGAGAATCAACTGGTGCCGCTGCAATATTTGGAACAAGCGGTGGAGTAATGGAAGCTGCATTGCGTACAGCATACTTTAAAATGACAGGAACTGAACTTGAACATTTTGAGTTTGAAGAAATTCGTGGAATGGCTGGAGTTAAAGAAGCAACAATAAAAATTGGTGATCTTGATGTTAACATTGCAGTTGTAAACGGAATTGGAAATGTTGATCCTATTCTTGATCAGGTGCAGAACGGAACATCCAAACATCATTTTATAGAAGTAATGGCTTGTCCCGGTGGATGTATAAACGGCGGCGGTCAGCCGATTCATCAGAAACCTGAAAAGGTTATGAAACGTATTAAAGTACTTTACAAAATAGATGAAAATGCAAAGACTAGAAGATCGCACGAAAATGAATCTGTAAAAACTTTGTACAAAGAATTCTTTGGTGAACCAAATTCACATAAAGCACATGAAATTCTTCATACAGAATATTTTGATAAGAAGAAGATGTTTAAGAATTAAATTATTTATTTGTCATTCCCGCGAAAGCGGGAATCTCTTTTTAGTTTAAAAGATTCCGGGTCAAGCCCGGAATGACACAAAGCAAAATGAATCATGCAATAGTTACAACCATAACTGATAGATGTAAAAGATGCTACTCTTGTATCAGAGAGTGTCCGGCTTCGGCAATACGGGTTGTTGATGGTCAGGCAAAAGTTATTGAAGAAAGATGTATTGCGTGCGGGCATTGTGTTAAAGTTTGTTCACAGGATGCAAAACAAATTTTTTCAGAGATAGATATAACCTATGATCTATTAAATTCTGGCAATGCCGTTGCAATTATTGCTCCATCATTTGCCGCCTCATTTCCGGATGATTATAGGAAAATTCCAACCGCATTAAGAAAATTAGGATTTAACAAAGTTATAGAAACCGCCTTTGGTGCTGATCTTATCGCAAATGATTATATGGCTTTGATCAAATCGGATAATGATAAAACAGTTATTAGTTCTGCCTGTCCCGCCGTAGTAAGTTTCATTCAAAAATATTATGTAGATCTTATTCCAAATCTTGCACAGGTTGTATCTCCTATGATAGCACTTGGCAGATATTTAAAGAAAGATAATCAGACAGATGTAAAAATAGTTTTTATTGGTCCCTGTGTTGCCAAAAAACACGAAGCCATGGATAAAGAAGTAGAGGGAGTTATTGATGCAGTTCTGACTTTTACAGAATTAAAACAAATATTAAAAGAACAATTAATTGAAATTGATAAACTTGAAGAAGGTGATTTTGATGAGCCGCACGCAATGATGGGGAAAGCTTATCCCCTTGCCGGTGGATTATTAAAAACTACAGATATTAGTGATGACATTCTTGAAAAAGATATAATTGTAGTTGAAGGAAAGAAAAAAGTTTTAGAGATAATTGAAGAGATATCAAACAATCATATCAACGCAAAGTTTACAGATATTTTATTTTGTGAAGGATGTATAAGCGGACCAGCAATCGATACAAAGTTAAATTACTATGCAAGACGTGAAAAAGTTATCAACTATATTGATGAAAAAATTTATAATGTTGATAAACGCGTTTGGAAAAGTAATCTTTACAATGCAAGAAAATTAAATCTTCATAGAAAATTTAAAGTTGATAATCAGCGCCGTCCTTATCCAAGTGAAGAAAAAATTAAAGAGATTTTAGCCCAGACAAAAAAATTTACTCCAAAAGATGAGCTTAACTGCGGTGCTTGCGGGTATCCCACGTGCAGAGAATATGCGGTAGCTATTGCAAAAGATCTTGCAGAAAAAGAAATGTGTCTGCCATATCTGCTTGATGAACTGAAACTTGCTTATGATAATCTAAGTAATACAGAAGAGCAATTAAGAGTTGCAGAAAAACTTGCATCAATCGGGCAGCTTGCTGCGGGGGTTGCACACGAAATCAATAATCCACTTGGAACGATTTTGCTTTATGCCTCGATGTTAAAAAGAGATTTAGAAAAAATTTATAATGATGATCAGAGAACAGAAGATTTAGAGTTGATTGTTGAAGAAGCGAACAGATGTAAAAACATTGTTGCAAATCTTTTAAACTTTGCACGACAGGGGAAACTAAATCTGAAAGAGTTTGATTTAACCGAGACATTGAGAGAAGTGCTAAAACCATTTACCTTTAATCCTGCTTACAGGCAGATAGACTTTAAATTTGATGTAATAGAAAATGGTTATACAATAACAGGAGATGAAGAGCAATTAAAGCAGGTGTTCATAAACATTATTAAAAATGCCTGTGATGCAATGAAAGAAAGTAGTATTAAGGAATTAAGAGTATCCTTATCCACTACTCCTGCTGAAATAACGATATCAATTTCTGATACCGGCGTTGGTATTGCAAAAGAAAATCAGAATAAAATATTTACTCCATTCTTTACAACAAAAAGTATTGGAAAAGGCACAGGACTCGGCTTAGCTATTTCATATGGTATCGTTAAAATGCATAAAGGTAATATAACCTTTACATCTGAACCCGATAAAGGAACAACTTTTAATATAACATTACCAAAAAATCATTAATAACAAAAGCAAAGGAATTAAAACACGGAAAATTTATGAACGATAAAAAGAAAATTCTTTTAGTTGATGACGATTTAGATCTTCTTGAACAAAATAAAATATTAATTGAATCAAAAGGTTACGAAGTAATTACAGCTAGCAGCGGAAAAGAAGGCTGGGATGTTTTTAAAAAAACCAAACCCGATGCCTGTGTAATTGATTTAATCATGGAAGAACACGATTCGGGTTTTATACTTTGTTATAGAATTAAAAAAGATGAACATGGAAAAAACATTCCTGTTTTCATTTTAACATCTGCAACTTATGATACAGGTTTTAAATTCGGTGCTGAAACTAAAGAAGAAAAAGAGTGGATAAAAGCTGATGCACTTCTAAACAAACCTGTTATCATAGATGAATTTGTTCAAAAGCTTGAAGCATTTTTTGAATTGAAGAAGTAAAACACACTACTGTCACGCTGAGCGAAGTCGAAGTGTGACGATCGATCAATTATAATGATAATTTAGTTCATCCTTCGTCTTCGCTCGGGATGACGACTATTATTATTTATATTGTCATTCCCGCGAAAGCGGGAATCTACAACTTGTAAAGCATAGATTCCGGGTCAAGCCCGGAATGACAGAACAAAAAACATGAACACATACAAACCAAAAGTTCTGATTGTTGACGACGAAAAAGGTCTTCGTGTTGGTGCCCAAAGATTGCTTACCAACGAAGGTTACGAAGTAACCACAGCAGAAAACGGAACTGAGGGAATTAAGTTTGGTACCGAAACAGAATTTGATCTTGCTATCATTGATTTAAAGATGCCCGATGTTGATGGGCTCGAAGTCTTACAGCGAATTAAAGAAAAATTTCCTTTCACAGTTTGTTTTATTGCAACTGCTTATGCAAGCTATGAAACTGCGGTTGAAGCAACTCGCCTTGGAGCGCACAGTTACATTCCAAAACCATTTACTCCGGAAGAGCTTTTATCTAATCTTAAAGACGGATATCAGAAAAGACTTATAAATCTTGAAGCCGAAAAATGGCGTAAGGAACGTGAAGAAAGATTACTTGAAGTAGCATTTGAAAAAACAAGAATGAACACTATCGTAAATTCAATTACTGATGGTGTTCTTGTTGTAAACAAAGATGGGCTTGCAGTTCTTTACAATCCGGCTGCGTTAAGATTTTTAGAGCTAACAGGAATCGCGGTAGAAGAATACATACTTGACAAGCTGCGTCCTGATATTCTTGAACTGTTTAATAAAATTGTTAATGATACATCAACAGAACATAAATCTTATACCATCCAAATTGAGTTAAAACCAAACAGGGAATTTTTTATTGAAGTTACTGCTTCGGCTGTGCGTCATCCCGGTGAAAATATTGCCGGAGTTGTATTTGTCTTTAAAGATATAACAGAGCTTAAGAAAATTGAGTTTGTAAAATCGCAGTTCGTTTCAATGGTATCACACGAACTTAAAGCGCCAATAGCAGCAGTGTATGGATTTTTAAAGTTGTTTAATGATGATTCGATAAAACTTACTCCGGAACAAAGAAAAGAATATGAAAATCGTGCAATGGTAAGATTGGATGGCTTACTTAAAATGGTTAATGATCTTCTGGATATTTCGCGCATGGAATTGAAAACTGTAAATCGGGAAATAAAAAGAGTTTGTTTACACGAGGTAATTTCATCTGTACTTGAACTCTTTCAGATTGACATAAATAAAAAAGGTTTACAGATTAATTTTGATAAAGATAATTCAGCACATTGCATTAAAGCTGATAATGAAGAGATAACACGCTTGTTTACTAATCTTATAAGCAATGCAATAAAGTACAATCGCGAGCAAGGCATAATTAACATTAAACTTTATCAGGCAGATAATTATCTTGTAGCAGAAATTAAAGACAGCGGAATAGGTTTAAAACCTGAAGAGAAGAAAAAGCTCTTCACAGAATTCTTCCGTGCTAAAAATGAAAAAACAAAAAACATAAGCGGAACCGGCTTGGGACTTTCCATCGTCAAACGTATTGTTGAATCATATTCAGGTAAAATAGAAGTTGAATCTGAATATGGTGAAGGAACAACATTTAAAGTATATTTACCATCGGTTAGCCAATAGTAATTTTTATTTTTTTTGATTTTCAAATTCATTTTAAAATTAACTTTCCGTTTATCATCATTTCACAATTAGCAAAAGCTAATAAATAGCATATCTTATTCGAGAAAAAAACTTCTTAGTTGTAAGAAAAAAACAAACAAAAAAATCTACCATATCCTGTCTAAACGATTTAAAATAATTTTTTCTTTCTGATTAAAATGGCACTTTAAATGAGGATTGGTAATTGCAGAAAACAATCACTTGACAAAAAAATCACTAATTCAAATTTAGGAATAAACAATGGCCAAAATAGCAATAATAGACGACGATCCTGACATTGTAGATGCCAGTAGTCTGGTACTGCAATCAAAAGGATACGATGTAATAACTGCATATAATCCAGAAGATGGATTTAAAATTGTAACTGAACAGAATCCGGATTTAATTATACTTGATGTAATGATGATTGAACCGGATGATGGATTTTATCTTGCACAAAAATTCCGCAAAATGAATATTGATACGCCAATCATAATGTACACATCAGTATCAAAAACATTGGGGATGGAATTTGGACCCAGTGAAATTGTTCCCGTTGATGATTTTGTTGAAAAGCCGGTTTCACCCGAAACTTTGCTGGATAAAGTAGAAAAATTATTAGCAATTCATTTAAAGGAGTAGAACATGCTTGTTGAAGAAAAAAATGTTCTCTCCGAAGAGATAGAGAGCTACGTTTTAAAATACGGAAAAGACAGATCATCGCTTTTACCTGTGCTGCAGGCGATTCAAAGAAAACACAGTTATATAAGTGATTTTGCTCAGCAGGAAGTTGCAAGATTTTTAGATATACATCCTGTTGAAGTTTTCAGTGTTATTTCGTTTTATTCTTTCCTGCATTCAAAACCAACTGGAAGAAATATTGTAAGGTTGTGTCGGACAATTTCCTGCGATATGGCTAACAAAAGTAAAATTGTTGAAGCAGTTGAAAGAGAGCTTGGAATCAAATTCGGCGAAACCACAAAAGATAATCGTATTACACTTGAATTTACTAACTGCTTAGGTATGTGCGATCAAGGTCCGGCAATGATAGTTAATGATCGTGTTTATACAAAACTCGATCCCGAAAAAGCAGTTAATATTCTTAACGATATTAAGTAGGGAGGAGAAATGCAAACGACTTTTGAAAATGGAATTGTAAAAACAGAAAGAACCGGTCCCGTTATATTCTCACCCTACAAAAAGGCAGAAGCGCTTAAAAAAGCTCTTAAGCTTAAACGTGAAGAAATTCTTTTTGAAGTAAAAGCATCAGGATTAAAAGGAAGAGGCGGGGCAGGTTTTCCTACCTCTACTAAATGGATGCTGACAGCAGCAGCTAAAGCTGATAAAAAATTTCTGATTTGTAACGCTGATGAAGGAGAGCCCGGTACATTTAAAGACAGAGTTCTTTTGATGGAATATCCTCAATTGGTTTTTGAGGGAATGATTATCGGCGGTTATACAATTGGTGCCAATGTTGGTATTGTTTATCTGCGCGCTGAGTATGAATATATGCTCGAATACCTGGGAAATTATTTATCAAACCTAAGAGAAGATAATTTACTTGGAGAAGAAATACTGGGAACTGATTTTAACTTTGATATTATAATCAGACTCGGTTCAGGCGCTTACGTTTGCGGTGAAGAAACTGCACTGATTGAATCTCTTGAGGGTAACAGAGGTGAACCGCGCAATCGTCCACCGTACCCTGTTAATAGAGGTTATATGGGATATCCTACTGCCGTTAATAATGTTGAAACACTTGCTGCTATTCCTCATATAATTTCCAAAGGGGGAAACTGGTTCAAAACTTATGGTACAGATAAATCAACAGGTTCAAAATTGTTTTCTGTATCAGGGGATTGTGAAAAGCCCGGAGTTTATGAATTACCATGGGGAACAACCGTTAATGAGCTTCTTGAAATTGTTGATGCAAAGAATACAAAAGCAGTTCAAATTGGTGGTGCTTCTGGTATTTGTGTCCCCAAATCTCAATTTGACCGGCAACTGGCTTATGAAGATGTTCCAACCGGTGGATCAGTAATTATTTTTAATGAATCAAGAAACATGCTGCATGTTCTTAAAAATTTTATGGATTTTTTTGTTGAAGAATCCTGCGGTCAATGTACTCCTTGCAGGATTGGTAATGTAAAACTTCTTGAAGGAGTTAATATGATTGAACGCGGTGAATTTACTTTTAAATATATAAATACTCTTAAAGAACTCGGGAAAACTATGCAGGTAGCATCTAAATGTGGATTAGGACAGTCAAGTCCGAATGCTTTTATATCAATATTAGAAAATTTTAAAGATGAAATCTTTCACACAAATGGTAATAATGGTTCTTACAGAAAGGCAGGAATGTGATGAAAGAAAAATTAAGAACACCGGTTTCACAACAGCCATTGATAGTTGAAAGACCAGTTTTAGAAGATGGTATTGGAAGCAAAGTGACTGTTGAGATAAATGAGAAAAAAGTTCAGGTAATATTTGGACAAACAATCCTTGAAGCTTGCAAAGAAAATCAAATCCACGTACCTACACTTTGCCATCATCCTGATTTGTGTATTGCAGGTAACTGTCGTGTTTGCGTTGTAGAAGTTGAAGGAATGAAAACTTTACAGGCATCATGTTCTTTCCCTATAACTGCACCAGTTAAAATTAAAACTTCAAGCCCGATGGTACGTAAAGCAAGAAGGCACATTATTGATCTTTTACTAAGCGAGCATTACGGTGAATGTTACTCCTGTGTGCGCAATAATAATTGTGAACTTCAATCTCTTGCAAAAGAATACGGAGTGGACTCATATACTTTTGGGCATATTACAGAGCCGATTTATGAGCAGGATCTGTCTTCGTACGCAGTTGTGCGTGACATGAACAAATGTGTTAACTGCAGAAGATGTGTAAGAACCTGTATTGATCTTCAGGAGGTTGGAGTACTTGAAGCTATCGGAAGAGGTGATAAAACACATATCGGAACATTTTTGGAAAAACCACTTGCAGATGTAATTTGCATTAATTGCGGACAGTGTATTAATCGCTGTCCAACCGGTGCATTAAAAGCCAACGATCCTTCTGATATAATCTGGGATGCAATTGATGATCCAACAAAACATGTGGTAATACAAACTGCTCCTTCACCACGAGCTGCAATTGGAGAAGTTTTTGGACTTGAGCCGGGAAGATCATTTACCGGTGAATTAAATACAGCATTAAGAAGAATCGGATTTGATGTAGTATTTGATACTAATTTTACAGCCGATCTTACTATTATGGAAGAAGGTACCGAATTACTTTTAAGACTTTATGATGCTTTAGTTAAGAAAGAACAGATTGCTCTTCCACAATTCACTTCGTGCTCGCCCGGGTGGGTAAAGTATCTTGAACATTTTTATCCTGAGTACATTGATAATTTAAGCTCTGCAAAATCACCACAGCAAATGTTTGGTGCACTTATAAAAACATTTTACGCTCATAAAAAAGGAATTGATCCGAAAAACATTGTTTCAGTTGCATTGATGCCTTGCGCTGCAAAGAAGTTTGAATGCAATCGCCCTGAAATGAATGCTTCCGGTTATAAAGATGTTGATTTTGGATTGACAACACGTGAACTTGGTCAGATGATTAAAGAAGCGGGGATATTACTCCCTGAAATGCCACAATCACATTTTGATGATCCGTTTGGTGATGCATCAGGAGCGGGATTAATCTTTGGTGCTACAGGTGGTGTTATGGAAGCAGCACTTAGAACTGTAATTGAATTGGTTACAGGAAAAAAAGTTGAAGATGTATTTGCTAATGCAGATATAACTGCGGTGCGCGGTTTTGAGGGAATTAAATATGCTGAGGTTCCAATTACGGAGGTTGGTCCTGTGCCGGAGTTACTACGAAAATATTTTACAGATTGGAATTGGTTAAAAGGCGCAACTTTAAAAGTTGCAGTTGCTCACGGAACAGCAAATGCAAAAAAAATCATGGATGATATAAAAGCCGGCGGTAAATTCAGCGAATGTCATTTCATTGAATTTATGGCTTGCCCGGGTGGTTGTCTTGGCGGCGGCGGTCAGCCAATACCGACAAATGAAGATATAAGAAAGATGCGCGCACAAGCTCTTTATGATGAAGATAATTCATTGCCTGTAAGAAAGTCTCATGAAAACAGACACATTACAGAGATCTACAATGAATTTTTAACCGATGGACCGTGCGGACATATTTCTCATAAATTGTTACACACGCATTATGTGAAAAGAGGAAAATATATCGCTTAATAAATTATTTTCAATCAGGCAGATATTCGTAAATGAAATCTGCCTCATTTATTTTTATATATCATAATTGTGATTACACATGGTTAAGCTTGTACCGGATTGGGCAAAGTACTACGAAGAGTTCTGGCTTACAATCAGAAGCAGAAATCTTTGGTTTATCAAACTGCGTTATGTTGCTGTTGCTATGCTTCTCTTCTTTATAATTCTTCCGGAATATTTTTTAGGCATTGTTTTTTCAGATACACAGCAAAAAGCTCTTTTAATAATTACATTTTCTATTCTGATTTATAATCTCTTTTTTCATTATATCCGACAATATCTTAAACACGATGCTGATAGTTTTAATCCATTACATTTGTCCATCCTTCAAATGATTTCTGATCTTGTTGCACTTATGCTTGTTGTTTATTTTACCGGAAGCGTTGAATCCCCTTTGCTTTATTTTTTTGTTATCCATATGATAGTTGGTAGTTTAATCTTACCGGGATTTGTTATCTATACTTTTGCAGTTGTAATTGTGCTGGCATTTTGGGGCATCACAGCGGGTGAATATTTTGCAATTTTGCCGCATCATCATGTATCAGGTTTTCTTCCGTTTTCACTTCATCAGCAATTTAATTATGTGCTTGCAATAGATGTAGGTTTTGCATTTCTGATAGATATGGTTGTACTGATTGCAAACAGAATGGCGAAACAACTTTACATACGAGAACAGCAGCTTCTTGAATCTATTGAAAAGATTAATGCGGCGGAAAAAGAAAAACAAAAATATATTTCCGGAATTGTGCACGAAATTAAAACTCCGCTTGCCGCAGTTCAATCATATCTTGATTTAGTTCTCCAAAAATTTCTCGGTCCGTTAGATGAGGTTGTTGAAGAAAAACTTGTTCGGGCAAAAAGACGATCTGAAGAAGCGATTGATTTAATAAATAATGTATTAAGAATTTCTAAGCTTCGGCTCGAAGATTCTTTCTCGGTTGAAGATGTTAATATACCCTCCGTTCTTGCAAATGTAATAAGGATTGCAAAGGTTAATGCTGAAGCAAAAGGAGTTAAGATTTCAGTAAGACATAACAGGAAAGAAAAAAAAATAGTTAAAGGTGATCCGCTTCTTATTCAGATCGCTCTTTCTAATGTAATAAACAATTCTATTAAGTATAATCATATAGATGGAGTGGTTGAAGTTGATGTTGATGAGGATAAAAATAATCTTGTTATCAGAGTTTGTGATAGCGGAATTGGAATTCCTAAAGATGAGTTTGATAAAATCTTTAATGATTTTTACAGAGCAAGCAATATTAAACAAATGGGACTTGAAGGAGCAGGTTTAGGAATGTCTGTTGTTAAACAAATAGTTGAAAAACATGGAGGTAAAATTAAAGTTGAAAGCCCTTCGAAACTTGCAACCCCAAAGTATCCCGGAACTTGTATTACAATTTACTTGCCGCTTTAAGAGATAGATAATCTTTTCATATTAATTTTTCGCCCATTTGGTCGTGCTTTGCACAATCCGTCGAATTAAATAATAAAATTGTTTTATTTTTATAAAGGATATTTAATTTTTTACATGGCATCTTTCTTGAAATTAACTTGCAGAGGTTTCTATGAAAACATTAATAATTATATCAATTTTTTTAGCCGGCGGGTTAATATTTGCTCAGAGCATTGATTCATCTCAGGTTAAACAAAAGTTACAGGAGCAAAATCAAATTAAAACTCAGGAACAGGAAAGAAACAATATCCAAAACCAGATCGGACCTAAGGATAACTCACAGGGAAATGCTAAGGTTGAAAGAAAAAAGAAAGATGTTTTTATTGATAAAGATGGCGATGGTATTTGCGATACAAGACAAAGTGGAATGAGCTTTAATAAAATGAGAAGAAGAATGGGCTCGGGTCAGAAAGGTCCCGGCAGCGGCGGAATGATGGGTGGTAGTGGAAATGGCGGTCCTCAAAACAGCGGTGGAAAATAATCTGATGAATTTATGAAACTGAAACTCTCAATTCTCTTTTCATTATTACTTCTTGTAAATATAAAATCCTACGCACAATTTGATTTTTATGCAGGTTATCAGGGGATTTATGACGATAATATTTACAATAATTATCTTCAAATATCAGATTACATAAACAGTTTTTCATTTGGTTCAGCTTTTAATATTGAATCTGAATTTAATAACGTTCAATTGTATTATGAAGGCAGTTTAAGTGCTTTCCAAAAGAATACATTTAAAAATTTTGATGCCCATCGGATTGGACTGGTTGAAACACATCTTTTTTCAATAGATGATAATCCCTTAAATGCAGGAATTAATTTTTCATTCAGAAATAATCGTGATGATTTTAAGATTTATGATTTTAATCAGTTATCTGTTTATATAAACTATCGTTATTCAGTCAGCAGCTCTGATTTTATAATTCCCGGTTATGTTTACAACAGAAATAATTATAAAAATTTCTCTCTCTTTTCACATAACGAACATAAATTCTTTTTAACTTGGAGTTCAAGCTTTCAGACCGGAACTTCATTAATGTTTAATGCCGAATATAATCTTAAGAAATATTTTGAGACTTATGATTATACCGGCTATTTAAACGAAGCTTCTCAGATAAAATTTATGACAAATGTCAGTCAATCATTAGCAGAAAAAACAGGAATGAATGCTTATGTTGTTTACAGAAAAAATCTATCTGATGGAAGCAGATATTTGTTAAGTGATTCCCTGATTTATTATGAGGAAGAAATTTTTAATGATATCTATTCTTATGATGGAATTGAAACCGGGTTGGGATTTAAACATTACTTAAGCGATAATGTTGAATTTAATGCTGAGGCAAAATACATTCAGAGAAATTATTCCAATATTAAAGCCGTTGATAAAAATGGATATGAATTTGATGATTTTCGAAAAGACAATCTGTTTGGATTAGGAGCGGGTATATCAATTGACCTGCATGATATTACAAAAGGTTTATCCTTTTCAGCAACCTGGAATTACATCAACAACGATTCAAACGATTATTACTATAAATACACCAATCAGATGATTTCTTTTTCTTTGGATTATGGTTTTTAAATTCAAGTCTGTCATTATTAGAAACTAAGCACCCTATACTACATAAGATTGCTTCATTCCGATTTTCATCGGGATTCGCAATAACTTATTGATATCATCCGAATTTTTTAATCTCATACTTTTGCATTTTGTAGCGCAGATTTCGTTCGGTTAATCCTAACATTCTACCTGCCTGAGATTGATTGCCATTTGTTTTACTAAGTGCATCAAAAATTAATTTTTTCTCAAGTGCTTCTACTTGTTCAATCAAAGATGTGTTTTCATTCGTAACGATTTCTTTTTCAGCTTTAAATCCTTTTATAACATTTGGCAAATCATTTACTGTAATTACATCGCTTCTACATAAAACAACAGCACGCTCAATTGCATTCTCCAGCTCGCGTACGTTGCCGGGAAAATTATATTTAATTAATAAATCAACCGCTTCTTTTGATAAGCTGAGTTTTTTCTTATTGTTCTCCTTAGAATATTTTTCCACAAAATGGTCTATCAAAGGAAGTATATCTTCTTTCCTTTCACGCAAAGGAGGCAGATACAATGAAACGATATTTAATCTATAATATAAATCCTCACGAAAAGAACCATCTTTAATTTTCTGTTCAAGATTTTGATGTGTAGCTGCGATTATTCTTACATCAATGTTTATATTTTCAACTGATCCTACTCTTTCAATCTGATGTTCCTGCAAAACCCGTAAAAGTTTAACCTGTAGGTTCAAAGGAATATCACCAATCTCATCAAGAAAAATTGTTCCACTATCGGCAAGTTCGAATCTGCCCTTCTTCGCTTTATCTGCGCCTGTAAACGCACCTTTTTCGTGACCAAACAATTCGCTTTCCAATAAGGTTTCGGGTAAAGCAGGAATGTTAACGGCAACAAATGGTTTATCTTTTCTTGAACTTGCATAATGAATTGCTTTTGCCAGGACTTCTTTTCCTGTTCCACTTTCCCCGGTAATTAATACTGTAGCTTTGCTATCTGCTGAACGCGCAGCAATACTTAAAACCTCTTCCATCTTTGGTGATTGGGACATAAAAGAATCAATCTTGAATTTTTCTTTTAATTGATTTTTAAGAAGAAGGATTTCTGATTTTAGATTTTTATTCTCGATTATTCTTTCCAACAGCAAATCCAGTTCATCAAGATCAACGGGCTTTGAAATGTAATCAAATGCACCAAGCCGCATAGCTTTTACGGCGTTTTCAATTGTGCCATAAGCAGTTAAAATAACAAAGCTAATTTCAGGATTTATTTCTTTAACTGTTTCCAAAACTTCTAATCCTGTTTTATCCGGCATTTTATAATCAGATAAAACAATATCTATCATATTTCTCCGGATTAAATCAATTCCTTCTGTGCCGGAAGAAGCCGAATAAATTTTGTATCCTTTTTTTTCGAGATAACCCTTAAGAATACTTCGCTGGGTTTCTTCATCATCAATAATTAGTATTGAGTAATTTTTCATAGTGTTGGTAATATAATTTTAAATGTAGTCCCTTTATTGATTTCGCTTGAAACTGAAATATTTCCTTTATGCTGTGCTATAATTTTTTGTGAAATACTTAATCCCAATCCGTTGCCATCTTTTTTTGTTGTGAAATATAAATCAAAAATTTTCTTTTGTCGTTCAGGCGGAATACCTTTGCCATTATCCGAAACCTCGATGACAAATGAATTTTTCTGTTTGTAGTAATTTAATTGCACTTTGCCGCTTTCGTTAGCAGCATCAAAAGCATTCTGTATGATGTTCATTAAAGCTTGTTTTATAAGGTCTGGATCAATATTTATTATGGACGAATCATTTCCCTGTAAAACAAAAATAATATTTTTTTGCCTTGCCTGAGATTCAAACAATCTAAATATCTCTTCAAAATATGATTTAACATTTATAGGTTTTAAACTTAATTCTATTGGCTTGGCATAATTTAAGAACTGTGTAATAATTTTATTTATTCTGTCAACTTCATTTCTTAATAGTCTTGTTATATCCCCATACTCATTTGGATTTGAGGTCGGAGTAAACTCCTTGTTTAATCTTTGGGCAATCATTCCGATTGCATTAATAGGATTTCTGATTTCATGCGCAACTCCCGAAGCAAGTTCACCCATAGCAGATAACTTTTCATTTCTTTTAGCATCCTCTTCAAGTCTTTTTGTTTCGGTTAGATCTTTTATAACAATTGTATAGCTGATTTTTTTTGTGTCGGGATCAGTAAGTTGTGAAATACCAAATGATAAATATTTTTCTTCGTTATTAATTTTGATTTGCTTTTCAAAATCCGGATTCAGATAATCAAATTCCTTTACTTTATCCGGAACAAAACTCAATACACCATCTTGAAAAGAAGTTATATCTTTTCCTAAAGCAAGCCCGGCATCAATACCGAATAATTCTTCAGCAGATTTATTGAATAAAGTGATAATGTTATCCTGATTCAAAACAATCACGGCTTCACTCATATTCTCCAGCACTGTAGAAGTGAGTGTTTTAAAATTCTGATATTCTTTTGAGATTGATCTTAAATTTTGATTAGTGAAAATAATACTTAGTACAATAATGGATATTGCGGCAAGAATGAGAGAAATAATAATTAATCTTCTCAACATTCTCGCTTCAACAAGTCTTATATCTTCAAGTGAAACTCCCAATCTGTACAAACCAACAAAATCACCATTTAGCATAAATCTTTGAACAACCTCATAAATCTCTGTCCCGCCTTCATTAATAATTCTGCTATAAACAGAATCATTTGACAACGCTTTGGTTAAAAACTTAGATCCAATAATTGCATCAACGGAATCTATCTTTTCACTTGCCGCAAGTATTCCAAGTGAATCTTGTAAAATTATGTATTCTATTCCATGATGAGAGGACATTCCGTTAAGAATTACACCGAGACCAATTTTTTTTCTGAACTCGAGAAAATCTTTTGCATTAATATTAACAACTATTGCTCCACGGTTATTTGCTCGTGCAACTGCAACTGCATAACGTTCCTCATCTGAAAATTCGGCTTTTTTTAAACCGATAATAAATTCATTTGTTTCACCATTTAATATTGGTGCAAGCTCATTGGATCTGTTTATGCTTTCTTCGCCGTGAATGTGGTCTGGTTCCGGGACGCGGTTCGATAAAACTCTGTTGCCGTTTTTATCAAAGATATTAATTCTGTAAAGATTATTTTCTTTTGCAAGACTAATCAGTTCGATTTTATTTAATGTTTTAATGCTGTCAAGTTTTCTTATCATCCTTGCGTTGTCTAAAAGTCTTTCTGTTATAAGGTCTTCAATTTCAAAGCTTGAATTAAGAGTATTCTCACTGCTTTTTATTATTGATTGAAGCAGAGTTGATGAGTGATTATATAACAAATTAAAAATTTCTTTCTTACTCTGGTTTAATTCAATAAATGATGAAGCAAGCATTACGATTGCAATAATCGCGGTGATAGATAAAATAGCTTTCGGTGAAAGTTTAATCTGAAATTTCATATTTAAACTTAAAATATAATCTTGTAAGAAACATCACAAGCTTAAATCTATTCGACGATGAAGTCGTTTAAGTTCGCCGACAAAGTCGAATATCATTTAAACGATTATTTATAATACCCGGAAACGCAATATTAATTTCGGCACACCCTTTGGATAATCAACTACGAAAAAAATATTTCTCAAACAAAACAAAAGTAACAATACAATGAAAACAAAAAATCTTCTAAGCGCAATATCAACATTAGCGCTTGCAGTAGTATTCTTTGCCGCAATCGGTTTTGCACAAACGGAACCGGTTAAAACTCAAAACCAAACCAAAGCGCAGGTTAAGAGCGAATTAAAAACACAAACAAAAACTTTAACCAAGGGCTTTGTTGATGTTAATGGTGATGGAATAAATGACAACGCCAAGGATGCTGACGGCGACGGAATTCCAAATGGAAAAGATGCTGATTATACCGGAGCAAAAGTTAAAAACGGAAATAATGGCACAAAAGGTTTCGTTGATCTTAACGGTGATGGAATAAATGACAACGCTATTGATTCTGATGGCGATGGTATTCCAAATGGGAAAGATGCTGATTATGTAAAACCACAAGATGGCTCCGGTCAGAAGTTTATGAAGGGTAAATCAAACCAGAATAAATTTAGCGGAAATAAATATGGTCCTGGAAATGGAACCGGTACAGGAATCGGACCTAAAGATGGAACTGGTTATGGAACTCCAAGCGGCACTGGTACTGGAACCGGCACCGGCACTTGCGATGGGACAGGTCCAAAAGGTAAAAGAGGCGGAAGATAATAGTTCAAGGTAATAAGTAAATTGATAATCATAGGATGATGCTCAAATGAGCATCATCCGTTTTTTATAAGAATAATATAATATTGTGAGGAGAGTATGAAAACTTTATTTGTAAATTTTATCGTTATAAGTTTTTCCGTATCACTGTTGTTAGGTTGTAAACCAGATTCTAATATAGTTACATCGGAAAATCAGTCCGGCTTATTGCAATCAGATAAAACTAATTTGAATGCCAGCAATCTTGCTGTATATGATCTGTCTAAAGATGAGCTTGATGGTTTAGTACACATGAGAATGGAAGAAAAAATAGCCAGAGATGTTTATACAGTTTTAGGAAATAAATGGAACAAACAAGTATTTCTGAATATTAAAATAAGTGAGCAATCACATATGGATGCAGTAAAATCATTATTGGATAAATATAATTTGCCGGATCCACTGACCACAGATGAAATCGGAGTTTTTCCAGATCAAGAATTTCAGACTCTTTACGATAAACTGATTTTGCAGGGAAATGAATCGGTTTATAATGCTTTACTTGTTGGTGTTGCAATTGAAGAGCTTGATATAAAAGATCTGGAGAATCAATTATCGTTCGTTGATAATCCGGATATCAGAAATGTATATACAAACCTTAAGGCAGCTTCATTAAATCATTTATCAGCTTTTAAAAATAATATTACCAAATATGTTGATGGTTCAACTTCTAAGTGATGGATAAATGATTTTATGCTTTTAAGTTTTTCTTTTTTTAATATTTGAGCGGGAAGTAATTATAAAATTTGTTGCTTTCTGTTCAGTAATTTTTTTTTGCGATTTAAGAAATTTTTTTTATGTTTAGCATGTAAAGGGAGAGAAAATGTTGCTACAGTTTTTAAAAACAAAAAAAATCCTTTTTAACTCTTCGCAAGATAAAATCAATTATATTTTATTATTTAAAATATCCTTCCGGTTAAACCTTAATAAACTCTATCATTACAATTTAATAAATGAGGTTTTCTATGAAATATCTTAAACCTGTTTCACTTCTAATATTTCTGGTTAGCTTTCTGTGCATAAGTGTTTATGCCCAAACTAAAGCCGGTGCAGATGCACTTGGTAGCAGAAAGTACGATGAATATAAAACACCACAGTTTTGTGGCTCATCCTGTCATACAGATTTTTATCAGCAATGGCAGCAAGCAATGATGTCTCAGGCCTACTCTCATCAATGGGATGAGATTGAATATTTTAAGCTTGCTGTACCACACGCAGAAAAAGATCCGCTGGTTGCAGAAGTAAAAGCCGGTTGCAACGGCTGCCACGCACCAATCTCTTTTTTAGTTGGTGATGTTCCACCGCCAAAACCAGAAATGAAATCGCGTGCTAATGAATCTGTTTCTTGCGATGTGTGCCATACAGTTTCAGGATTTGCGGGCGATGTTCCTTATAACTTTAATTTTATATCTAACCCGGGAGATGGTAAAACTAAATATGGACCCCGCGGAACTGGTAAATCCCCCGAGCATGCAATTGTTAAATCTGATTTTTTAAAGAGCGCAGAATTTTGTGGAACCTGCCACAATGAAATGTCTCCGTTTGGTGTTTGGGTTAAATCTACACAGCTTGAATGGAAGGAGGGACCTTACTCAAAAGAAGGAGTTCAATGCCAGAATTGTCATATGACGCAAGCCGAAGGTTACACTGCTGCGATGGGAAATAAATATCCGGATGCATGGCAGCACTTATTCCATGGTGCGCACGATCCAGGAAAAATTAAAGGTACAATTGAATTAAGAATTCATCCTGATACAAGAGAAGTTGAACCCGGAGGCACTGTTAAATTTACTGTTGCATTATTCAATCAAAAAACCGGTCATAAATTTCCAACCGGCTCTGTTGAAGACCGAATTGTCTGGATGGATGTTGAAGCTGTTGATGCAAAAGGAAATAAATATCATTTACCTGTAGACAAGAAAGGTTTTGAAGGTGAAGAATATACTATTGGTACGGATGTATTAGCATATCAGGATATGGGAATTGCTCTTAACGATCCTAACTTTAAAGGCGTGCAGCGTGATGGAATTCCTATTGGTGATAGAATTTTTAGAAAACCGTATTTTGATCCGCAGGGCAGAATGACGATACAACAATGGAATACAAAATCACAGGGAGTTGATTACAGAATCGGTCCGCGCGAAACAAAAATGGAATACTTTACTTTTAATTTACCCAATAATATTGCTCCAGGTGAATTAAAAGTGACAGCTGTTCTTAATTATCAAAAGTTAGTTAAGCCGGTTGCAGACTTTCTTGGCGTTCCGCCGGATGAGGCAGAGATAATCAAAGTTAATGAACACACAACTTATGTAACTGTTTTGCCATAGAATTTAGTCATGCCGGACTCCGATCCGGCATCTCAATACTTAAAATAGATTCCGCATCAAGTGCGGAATGACAAGATAAAAAATAGAGGAATCAAAATGAAAAAAATATTTACTCTTGCAGTTTTAACTTTCATAATTACGTCAATCATCACATCAGATATTTTTGCTATTCCAGCATTTGC
>OEIU01000562.1_pt1 | contig 33130 bp, 30 predicted proteins | sample 1539221 | NCBI WGS metagenome assembly OEIU01 (sample SAMN03792071, study PRJEB22550) | activated sludge metagenome | feature: wastewater treatment plant; material: activated sludge; isolation source: Wastewater treatment plant of a petroleum refinery complex | place: Argentina: Zarate | collected...
CGCTGTGGTCGCTCAAGCGCGAGAACCCGGGGCTCGAGGTCAAGCTGTTCGCCGGCCAGTCGAGCGACTTCGCGAACCGCGTCGAACAGGGGTTGCTCGACGCGGCGATCGTCACCCGCCCGCCGCGCGCCCTGCCGCGCAGCCTCGCCTGGACGCAGCTCTACGTCGAGCCGATGGTGATGATCGTCCCGCGTCACCCGCACTTCGACCTGCCCATGGATCCGCTGCAGGCGTTGCACCAGGCGCCTTTCATCCGATTCGACCGCGAGACCTGGACCGGCCTGCTGGTGAGGGACGTATTGAGCCAGTGCGGAGCGGAGGTCCGCGACGAAATGGAACTGAACTCGGTCGAGGCAATCCTGGCGATCGTGCGTCAGGGCTTCGGCGTGTCGATCGTCCCGAAGCTGGCCAACGTGCGCTGGTCCGAGGACCGCGAGTTGCGGGTCGTCGAATTGCCCAACGTCGATGTGCGAAGGCGCGTGGGCCTGCTCGAGCGTTCGCGCCACGCGCGGATGCGCTTCACCGGGGCCATCAAGCGGTACTTCGTGAATAGCGTTCGCCACCGAGAGCCCGCACCTCGTTAGCCGCGGCGGGAGCTGATTCCACTGTAGCCTCCAAACACGCTGCACGCCCAATCGCTTGCATCGACGTCCCTCTGATCTGCTTCGAGTGCCGGGACACCGCGTGACATCAGAAGGCTGAACAATCTTAACCATTGAGTCGGAACTTGTAGTCAACCGCGACGCAGCCATCGCCCTCCGGCAGAACGAGCAGTGGGTTGAGGTCCATTTCTTCAATCTCGGGATACTGCGCAGCCAGTTGCGAGACTCGCACGAGCACTGCAACTAGCGCCTCGACATCGAGACGTTCGCCACCCCGATAGCCATTGAGCAACTTGTCCAAAAGCGAGTCCCTCAGCATTCGGCGCGCCTGCGCAGGTGCAACGGGAGCCGGCGCCATCTGCAGTTCACCGATCAATTCCACCAAGGTGCCGCCGGGGCCGACTGCGACGATGGGACCGAATACAGGGTCCCGCTTGACCCCAACCAGAACCTCCAGACCGCCTCTCACCATTTCCTGCACCAGCAGTCCGTCGATGCGCGCGTCCGGCGAATGCTTCGCCACATTGCGATGAATCGCCAGGTACGCCTCGTTCAACGCTTCGGCGCTGTCGACGTTGACGACAACAGCGCCAATCTCAGTACGATGCCCAATGTCCGGCGACGCAATTTTCAATGCCACGGGGCCACTGATTTCTCGACGGAACGCTTCAGCCGCTTCCAAGGTTTCTGCCACAACCTCTCTGGGCAAACGCACGCCGTATGCGGCGAGCAGCCGTGACTGCCCGGCTACCGTTTCCGGAACCCGTAGCGGCGCTCCTGACAGTCTTTGCGCAGTGGGGATCGCATCCTTTTCCGCTGCCATATCACGGCAGCGGGCGTCGAACTCGAGCCGGCGACAGAGAGCTCGCGCTGCGCGCGCCGGATCGCTGAATACTGGAAACGGTGCACTCAACAGGCCTTCCGCCGTCCGCGGATCTGGTGCTACCCAAGACACCGCAAATGGCTTTCCCGTCTCGCGCGCAATGGTGGAGAGTTCCTTGAGGAGCAACTCACCTTCACGCCAGATCAGGTTTACGGCTAGCACTGCCGCATCGTATGCACTACTAGCAAGAAGTGTACGCAGACAGTCCGCCATGAGCTTCGCCTGGAAGGATGCACCGCCGGTCATATCAAGTGGATTGTCGACCTGAGCGAAAGGCGGCAACCTATCCATCAGCTGAGCCTGGACGTCCTTGGGAAGCGGAACCAGTTGCGCACCTGCGGCCTCTGCCGCATCCGCCGCCATCACGCCGGCTCCTCCGGAGTGGCTAAGGATAGCCAGCCGACGCCCGTTTGAGCGCGGCGTCTTGGAGAAAATCTTAAGGAGATCCATGAGGTGATCTCCGTCATCAGCTCGAACAACGTTGTAGTTATCAAAGACAGCCTGTGCCACCGCGTCCGATCCGACAAGTGCGCCCGTGTGTGACTGTGCAGCGTGCGCGCCCGTTTCCGAGGCCCCCACCTTGAGCACAATAACGGGTTTACCTGTCTCCGACGCCCGACGCGCCATTTTGATAAAAGAAGACCCACTGCGAATACACTCAAGGTACCCGCAGATTGCCCGAACGTTCTCTTGCTCTAGGAGATGGTTTGCAAAATCCGCGAAGTTGAGATCGACTTCGTTACCAGAGCTTACAAAATAGCCGAACCGCATGCCCTCGCGCTCGGCTTGGGCCAGCAAGGCCGTGCCAAACGCTCCACTCTGGGAGACGAGGGCCAATTCTCCCGGCTGGAGATCCACGCGGTCAAACAACTGCGAAATCGTCGGTACGAGCCCAAGCCACAAGTTGATTGAACCCACTGAATTCGGCCCTACAAGACGGATGTCACCCGCCCGTGCCACGGCGAGCAGTTCCTGCTCGAGCGCTCGTCCATGCCCTCCCAATTCGCCAAATCCCGATGTCGGCAATAGCGCAACTCTTACTTGGCCGGGCTCTAGCGCAGCCAGAATCTTCGCCACTGCTTCGGCCGGAACGGCCACAACCGCGAGATCAATGGGCTCTGGAAGCTCCTGTAGACTCTTATAGCACCGCATTCCGTCGATATCGACGTACCGCGGGTTCACCGGATATACGGCTCCACGATACCCATGCTGCCTTAGGAACTTAAGCATCAGGCCGCCACCCATTCGGCTGGTGTCGGGACTAGCCCCCACGATCGCGACGCTTCTGGGCTCGAAAAGCGGACTCAGGTCCATTGAACACTCCACCTCGTTTTCAATCTCACACAGCGCACTAGTGAGCGCGCAATGCGCGAGCAGTCCAGAAAACGCACGATGCGTACGAGACTGCCCCGATTGCCGCGTTGAGCCGCAGCGCAGCGAGGCCATGCGCTCCACGCGTCATTGCTCCGACCAAGCGAAACCCACCAGTTCGTCGCGGCAACATGCCCACGGATAGCTCACCAACAAAGCGGTGATAAACAAGCCCACCTTCGGGCGGCATCGGATCGGAGCCATTAACCTCGGCGGATCGAACGTGCACCTTCCCACCACGGCATCGCTCAGATCTTGAAACGCCGCCATTCTCCCTCAGACATCTTCTCGCGTAGATCTCGCAGAAAAATGCTGTCGATTGCGCGGAAAAAACGATTTGATCACCCTACGCATTGATACTATCCGGCTCTGTCAGCGACATCTCAATGCAGACGCAACTCGTCATTGACAATGCCACCCAGCCTCTCTCGACTGATTGCAACAGTGGTCAGGGCAGCACTTGGATCGCTAGCTCCGCGACATTTACTAACGAACCGCATTGCTAACGTCGACCCTCCAGCTCATAGCCCGGCCGCTTCACGCGTGTGCGCCCGCCGCGCGGCAACTGCTGGGCCGCACAGATAATTTGGCGCAAACTAGACTTGGCTAGCGGCGTCGTTGCACCGCGCCCCCGCATGGCAAACAGTGGCTTTAGCTGACTCGGTTGATAAAACGCAGCCAGGAGCAAATCCTCGTCACTTTCGAACGGACCCCGCGTACGTTGGAGCTTCTCGACGCGCGGCTCGATCAGACTGCCTGGCCGTAGATCGTTGCGATCCTTAATCCCCGTAAATTCTGTAACTCGATCCATCACCGCTTCGTCGATTGGCGCTGCCGCACGACCGTAGAACCCCAGCGTGTAGCGAGCCACCTCATCTGGGATGGTCGCGTAGCGCTCACCTTGAAGCACGTTCAGCGTTGCTTGCGTTATTACGAACTGCGCGAACGGACTCACCAGAATCGGGTATCCGAGATCCTGCCGTACGCGCCCCGCCTCTTCCAGGACCTCTTGCAGCCGGTGCTCGATGCCCATGCCATGAAGCTGCGAGCGCAAATTTGAGATCATTCCTCCGGGGACTTGGTGGTAGTAAAGATACGGGTCGTACCGGTTCCGCGACGGGAGCGGCTTATTGTGTATCTTCGCCATGGCCACAAAGCGACGCTCCATTTCGGCCAGATCCTCGTCGCGAGGCTCCACCCGATAGCCAGCAGCCTTGAGTTGACGCGCACAATGGCGCATATCAGGGTTGGCGTCGCCGCCCCCCAGTGGGTAAATGCCAGTGTGCAAGACGGTCACGCCGAGCGGAACCGATTCCATGACGACTTCCTCCCCGAGCCCCGATCGGCAATGAGTGTGCAACTCCAAGGGCACGCTCCCGATCGCCGCCTTGATAGCCGGCACCAAGGTCCGAATTCGCTCGGGGGTCAACAGCCCACTCGGATCTTTTAGGCCTATCGTGTCCGCAGTGCCCAATGCAGCAATCTTACGTGCCAGATCTGTGTAGTAGTCGTCTGTGTGGGCCGGACTAACCGTGTAGACGACTTGTGCACTCGCGTGCAGACCCACTTCTCGCGCCACGCGCAGGGTTAGCTCGATGTTGCGAATGTCGTTAAGTGCATCGTAAACAGTCAGACGGCGGATGCCGTTCGCAGCAATGCGACGCGCATTCAACTCGACGATATCGTCGGGATAGAGCTCAAATGTATAGAGGCTCTGTCCACGAAGCCAGACATTAAGTGGTGTACGCGGCGCACGTCTCGCCGCAATCCTCATTCGCTCGTAGGGATCTTCCTGAAGAAAGCGGACGCAGACGTCGAAAACTGCTCCGCCTATTAAGTCGATGGAGTCGAAGCCCATAATGTCGAGGCGTTCGAGCTCCGGAAGCACCATCGCATTTGTCATGCGTGTCGCCCAATTCGACTGTTGCCCGTCGCGCAGACTACAGTCAATAAAACCGAGGTGTTCTGTCATTCTAAGCTCCGAATTCCCTTCTCAGTGCGCAGTCCACCCAGCGTCGATTGGGAGCACTGTACCCGTGATCGCAGCCGCATCGTCCGAACAATAGAAAAGCACAGCTGCCGCTAGCTCCATTGGAGAAATCAGCCTTGGAATGACGTGCTTTTGGCGAACGAGTCGCTCCATAAATGCTTCGACATTGACCCCTTCGCGGCGCGCCAAGTCACTGGACGGCTCCCTAAACATAGGTGTGTCAACAAAACCTGGGGCGAGTGCATTGCATGTGACTCCGTACTCGCCCAGCTCGAGCGCCGTCCCTTTGGTCAGCCCGACTATTCCATGCTTACTCACGGAATAAGGCACTTTGAATGGAGACGACACCAGTCCGTTCGTTGACGCGAAGTTGATGATTCGCCCCCACCGCCGCAGCTTCATCCCCGGAATCACTAGTTGCGTTGCAACGATGCTCGCCAGAAGGTTCACGTCAAGAATGGCGCGCAAACGCTCCAATGGAAACTCTTCCAACGGTGCGACATACTGAATGGCGGCCGCATTGACCAGGATGTCAATCGCACCGAGTTCATCCTCGGTCTGTTGTACAAGAGCTCTCACACCTTCTGGCGAGGCGATATCAGCGTCGCTATAGCAAACAGCCGTTCCGTACTCCCTGCGCATTGCTGCACAGCGCGCATCGATCTCTTCGCGATCGCCCGTGCCATGAACCATCACCGAACAGCCTCTTTCCGCCAACTTGCGCGCTACTGCATAACCGATCGTTCCGGTCGATCCCGTAACAAGTGCTGTCTTACCCGAGAGCATCCAGTTCTCCGCTTCATGCTCGCCATCGCTGGCCATTGACAGTGGTCGCTCAGTGTTCGCCTCACTACCTCAAGGGCGAATCCATAGGATTGAGTCGCCTGCGCTAACGACCTGCTCGTTCACCACGCAAACTTCTTCAACCGTACCGGACACGCCCGCCGGAACTGAGTTAAATAGCTTCATTACTTCGATAATGCCGATAATGTCGCGGTCAGAGACCTTTGACCCAACCTCAACAAACGGCGGTTCGCCAGGACCCGATGCGGCGTAGTAGGTCCCGGCCATAGGTGCCTTGATCGCAACTAGCCCTGAGCGATCAGTTCGTGCGCGGAAAGTATCTTGAGCGGTTGCGGAGGGGGACACAGCCGTCTGCACCGCCGGTGATGGTGTTGGCTGAGATGCTGTAGATGGCTTTACCTCGGAGCCAGTCTGTTCTGAGTCGAGCTCGACACGACCAACTTCGAGTGTTAGCCCATCCTGGTGCAATCGAAAGTGCTTGTAGCCAAGTTCTTCGATTGTCTTGAGGAGCTGAATCAGTTCACTAAGCGTCATCTCTATTTGCATGTCAATGCACGGATTGAGGTTTGATGCGTACCTAAGCACCAACGCAATGTTGAAGTAAAGCGCCGAAACCAAGGACATTGGCATCCCGGCCGCGATGAGCGATCACCTGCAGACCTACGGGCATTCCACACGGGCCCTCAAAGATCGGAACAGAAAGCGCCGGAGTTCCAGAGAACGTCCACATCGTAGACATGACAGGGTTTCCGGTTACGCCGGCGAGTGGTGCTTCGCCTGTCGCCGACGCGGTAATTAGCACGTCAACGTCATCGAGGACATAGTCCATCTCTTTCTGGAGACGACGTTGAAAGCTCAGCGCGCGTTGGAGATCCGGAGGCCGTATCTCGCGCCCACGTTCGATGTACTGCTGGAGGATCTCGCTGAACGCATCTTTGCAGTCGATGTAGTATTCGAAGAGTGCGGCACCAGCGCCTGCCTGCTGCACTGTCATGTGTTCGTCGTAGACTTGATCGAAGTAGTCGGGTAGTGACACGTCGTGGACCGAGGCCCACCGCCCAAGCCTCAAGGCAAGAGACTCAATCATGGGCGGTACGTAGCTCTCCAAGTGCCCCCATGCAGTGCGCGTGACCCCCACACGCCAGCGTCGGAGCGAGGCAGCTTTTAGGGCACCTATCAGGTCCCTCTGGCCTTGCCTCCGTGAAGCCTTCTCTGCCCCCCCGAGTGCATCCGCGACAAGCGCAATTCCTTCGAGATCCCTACTGAAGATGCCCATCGTGTCGAGACTCAGCGCGATAGTTGCGACCCCTTCTAGCGCGATCCTTCCATGGGTGGGCTTGAAGCCGTAGACTCCACAATACGAGGCCGGCCGGATGGTCGAGCCGTTGGTCTGAGTACCGAGGGCGACCGGCAGCATGCCGGCGGCCACGGCTGCAGCAGAGCCCGAGGAACTGCCACCTGGCGTACGCGCGAGGTCGTGCGGATTGCGGGTTGCACCGGGGCTCACGAGTGCGTACTCGGCCGTAACGGTCTTTCCGGCGATTACCCCTCCCGCCAGCCGTGCAGCACTCACGCAAGCCGCGTCACGCAGTGGGCGGTGCCCCTTCCAGTATCGGCAGCCATACTCGGTTGGGTAATCCGTAGTGTCGATTACGTCTTTAATCCCTATTGGAAGGCCGTGCAACAGCCCTCGCTGGCCCGACGGCATTTGATCGGCGTCTTTGGCAGCCTGAGTAAGAAGATCGGGATCAAAATGCGCGAACGCGTGCAGATCCCTCTCGCACGTGTTGACCTGGAATATGCACTCCTGCGCCACCTCCTTCGCGGAGATGCTGCCGTCATGGAGCTGCTGCAACAGCGCGCCCGTACCCATGTTTCCAGATCGGACTTTCACCGCGGAAGGCGCCGATAGAGGCAACGGGCGAAAGCTTCGTCAAACCAATCGTGTACTTTTAATCGATCAAACCAAGGCGTCTGCCGCGAGGCCTTGCGCTCCTCGGAATCGAGTGCTGATTTGCTCGCAAGCTGATGACAAGCGTAGAACCGCGCTCCGTCGGTCACCACACTCTCATAAAAGCGACATCCCTCCCACTCAGAGCACTCTAGCAACATGGGCAGGTGCTCATCTCGGTACCATGTCAGCAACTCTTCCCGGCTCGCACGCGGCACCCATAGCTCGACTTTGAACAAGTATTCCCCGCCAGCTAAGCCGTAGCGTCCGGTCTCGAACAGCGTTCTTGCGTCCGCACAATTCCATTTCTGGTCTACAAGTGCTCGCCTTGTTGAAAAGAGGCAATATCCCGGAGCTTCCTCGCGTGAATAGAGTTCAGCCCCTGGGCCCAGTAACGCGCACAGAGCATCGACTTCGTCAAAGCTCGACGATGCGGTCTCATAGATGTACATGTCATCCTTTCTTGGAGTCGGCGGCGCTGAACTCAAGTGACCAGTCACCCTTCCTAATGTTGAGTTTTCGCACGTCCGAGTATCTGGTCAGTTCGTCCATGAGTTGGATGATCGGCGTCTGTGCATCGGTCGCCGTCTGCAGTCGGAGCGACGCTTTACTTCGGTCCGAGAAAAACGCATCCACTATCGGCACTGGACAAAGAAGGCGCAGCAGATCATCTGGGGTGCCCAGAACCGTCGAGACGGGAGACCGATCGGCCGCGATCTCGTGCGCGGTCCGCTCTGCCGACGCGCGATCTAGCAAGTCTTTGCAGACCTCACCGGGCAACTTCCCAAACCCACCGAGCACAAGACGTCGAAAATCAGTGCTCATTGTTGCGCCGTCGGTGTCGAAGCCGCGCACTGCGGAAAACGCCTGCTCGCCCACTACACTTGCGATGGGCTCAGACATAGGCGGCCGGCCCAGCTGCTCGGCAAGTTCGGCCACCGTCGTCAACCATTCCGCCTGCAATCGATCATTCAGAAGCGTTCGGTACCGTTCCAGCACGCTCGGCGGCATCTGGTGGCGAAGACGCAGACGGTCGTGAAGGCCGTGCTGGCCGCGCGGAAGCCCTCGACGCTCCATGATGGCAGCGACATAGTCGCTGAGCGCTGACGCATCTTCGGCGGCGACCTCAAGTGAGTGCCCCATGCGGGTGAGATGCTCGACAAAATAGTCTAATGGTGGATAGGAACCATCTCCGGCCGCAGGCAAGCATGCGGTGTGGACTACGTCTACCAATCCTTCTGAAACTGCGCGCAGGCACACTACCTCCGCCAAGCCGGTACTGGCGTTCGTCCGCAGCTCAATGGGGCAATCAAGCCCGTCACGCAGCGCGGCAAGCACCGCCACGGCTGCGTCGGGAGTCAGCACGGCGGCAGGGTCATAAAGACATACAGAGTCTGCGCCGAGTTCCACTGCCTGGAGCGCCCAAGACGCGAACTGCGATGGGGTGCTGTAGGGAGCGATGCTGTAGACGAGGGCAACCGATGTTTCCAAGCCTTGCGCTCGAGAAACATGGAGGGTCCGCGCGAGCTGCGTAATGTCGTTCACTGGGTCGTAGACCACGTGGCGGCGTGCACCGCTGCCGGCCAGACGTTCGACCATTGCCTCTAATACGGGCGTCGCCAATGGGCGTGAACCGAACCCGAATCTTCCGCGCGTGAGTACCGCGATCTTAGTATGAGTTGCGCGCTCAGCCGCGAGGCGCACCCTCTCCCATGGGTCTTCGTGCAGCCGGTTTACGCATGCCAGGAACACCGCAGGTGTCAGGACTTCGATGCTCTCGAGCCCAACCTTGCTCGCGCGGCCGAGAATGGGGAGTATGGCTTCCCCCGGTAGCATTGCGTCCCAGAGTCCGGCCTGCGCATCGCCGAAGGTGAGATCCGCGAATCGTATCGACTTCCTGGGTGCGTCCTTGTGCATTGTCGGAACGTGAAGTAGTTTCGCCTGTTTGAGCATCGCCCTAGGCACCTAATCAACTGGGCTGACGCACCGCGGCGCGCCGGCGCCATAGGAACCGGCCGAGTGAGAGACGCGGAGCAACACTTCGCGCGACGCCGTGTTAGTCTTTGGCGTAATGGCTTCCACTTGTTTCACCCTCAGGACTGCCGTCTATGTCTCGTCTTAGGGCCGCTCGCACGGCACCAACCAAAGGCCTTGGGTGTGCCGCGGCATCCGTCCGGCGCATACGCCACTGCACACCCGAGCCAACCATTCCCCGCGGTCAAGGTGCCCCCGCTCGACCCTAGTGATCACGCGCCATTTCGCCACCCGCCTGGCCACGGCGAGCACACTCCGTTACGTTTGACCTATTCCGCCGCCCGCCTTACCCCAGAAATCTCGGTAGCACTAAACCGACAACGTCTCACGCTCGCGACTGTCCGTGGTTCATGAGTCCCTTGAACCGGCCCAGACATTGACCTCCCGAGCCGGGAAGTAGACATCCCTCACCTTCCAGCGCGCGCCGTGAATCGTCACCCGCGCAACTTGGTGCCGAAGCCTATTCACGAGACGTCGGCCCGCGTCTTCCGCGGCGCCCCGCGCTCGGGACGCACATAGACCGATGGTTCATTCTCAGATTTGCGGCCGATGCCGTCATCACGAAACGGGACGGCGTGATAGCATTTTGAGACGCTGGTCTACATGGGCACTGGAATGCGGTACTCGGCTCGGATACAAATACTGACGGGGTACGCGGGGCTTGCCCGCTCGCTTGGGCTAGACCCTTTGCACTTAGTACGCTCAGTGGGGCTCGACCTATCGGCACTGCATGAACTCGATGCGCGCATACCCGCCGCAGCATTTGGCGAGCTGCTAGAACAGACAGCAGAACAAGCAGGTGTCGAGGACGTCGGCCTTCAACTCGCCGAGTCGAGGGAACTGGGCATTCTGGGACCAATCGGCATCGTGGTGAGCCAGCAGCCGGATCTACGCAGCGCGATCCACTCGTTGTGCCGATATATGCCGTGCCATAACGAAGCCCTAAATCTCTGGTTGGATGAAGTGGACGGACTCGCCTTGCTGAACCTCCAGGTTCGCACTGGCGGTCGACAGATGACGGAACTTTCTCTCGGTGCGTTCTTCCGCATCCTCAAGCGCCTTGCAGCTCCGGATTGGCGCGCCGTCTGGGTTTGCTTCGAGCATCAGGGCGCCGGACGCGCAGCGACCTATCGGCGCTTTTTTGGATGCCCAGTTGATTTCTCTGCGGACCACACCTGCATTGCCTTCAAAGCGACCAGCTTGGGGACACCGCTCGCCTTGTCTGACCAAATGTTGGTGCGGTATGCTCAGCGCTATCTTGAAGCTTCAATGCCTTCGAGCGAACTGACAATTGAGGCTAAAGTCCGTGAACTTATTCGTCTCTTGATCTTCTCAGGTGGCTGCAGCGCGGACAAGGTCGCACGCGGCCTAGGTGTGGACCGCAGAACCGTGCACCGCCATCTCGCGGCGCAGGGGCTTACATTTTCACGACTCTTGAATGAAGTGCGAAGGGAACTTGTAGTTCAAATGCTAGCGAGTCCGCGATCGATCGCTGATATCTCCGGAAGACTGGGCTTTTCCTGCTCGCCCTCCTTCTCCCGCTGGTTCAAACAGGAGATGGGCCTAAGCCCCGCTGAATGGCGGGCGCGGCCTCGCGTCGCAGACAACTAGAGCAGTTCTCGATCGTGCGCCGCGCCGTAGTCCCCAGCGCTCCACGTCACCCGTGCGGGCTGTCAACGAAAAGCCCTGCGGCATCCTCTTTGCCGACACTTTCGGCAGGATGCGAAATCGAAGCCGTCCAGCCTAGCGCCTGCTCCGCGACGGCACATATCCCGGCGATCGCAGTCAGAATTCCACACACCGGAAGCGCCAGCATCGGAATCTTCTTTGGCAATCCTCCTAGTTCCCAGTACTGGCCCGGCACCGTCCATGCTGCCTCAAAACCGTACCAAGCAAGAAATACCCCAAAAAGGATTGTAATCATCTGCCAACTGTACACCAGCACCATTACCCCCATGGGCGGAAGCAGCGTGTGGAGAGCCTCTGACGCAATGTCCTCTCGATCTCGGACGGCAAGAGAATAGGCAACGAAAACAAGCCCGATGTTACAAAAAAGCGCGACCGTATCACCCCAGAATGGTGGATCCCGAAACACATATCGCATGACTACCGTATACGCCGTAAAAAGCACCATCAAAATAAGTAGCGTACACGCAAAGACGGAGATGGCGCTGCGCAGCCCTCGATCAAAATGCTTGAACCAGCGAGGGGGTGGGGCAACAGACGCGTCATCGTATGCATTCATCAGATTAACCCAAGGAGGCGGGGTAGCGTTAAAGTAATCGACGGAACTAGCAGCACAAGAAACATCACGAGAATGTCAGCCGCGAGGAAGGGAACGATCGCACGTGCAACCCGGTCGACCTTCTCGCCCCCTATGGCTGCAGCCGTGAAATAGCAAACGCCGACCGGCGGGGTCACTGACCCAAGGATAAATCCGGTAGCCAAGAGAATGGCCGCCTGCACTTCGTGAAACCCCGCTTGTACGCAGGCGGCGATGAGCGTTGGGCCGAGCATAACAACGCATGGCACTGGCTCAAGTAGGGTGCCAATCACGAGGATAAAAACAACCACCACTATGCTGAACGTGAATGGCGAGTGTGCAAACTGCAGAAGAAACCCTTGAAGTCCATCCAGGGCGCCAATTCGATTCAGAAGCCAGCTAAGCGGGCCGCTTGCCGCGATAATAATAAATACCGACGACGTGACCTTCACCGCTCGGAAAAGCGCGCGACCGAGGGTCTTTAGCGTGAGCGTGCGGTACACGGTCGTCCCAAGCACTAGCGCGGTCAGCGCCGCTATAGCACCAGCCTCGGTTGCAGTAAACACCCCAGAAATAATCCCACCGAGGATGATGGCAGGGATCAACAGCGCGCCCCACGCCCCTAAGGTCGCTCTTAGCAACGCGGAGAAAGTGAAGGGCGCCGCGTAGCGGCCCCATCCTCGACGCATCGCGAGGACATAGACGATCGCCATCAGGATCGATCCAACAAGTACCCCGGGTATCACCCCAGCCGCGAATACCGCCCCGATGGAGATTCCCATCGTACTCGCAAGAATGACCAGGAGAATGCTAGGGGGCAAAATCCCGCCCATCGTAGAACCCATGGCAGTCAGCGCTGCTGCAAACGGCCCTGGGTATCCTTCCTTCCGCATTGCCGGGATCATCACCCCGCCAATAGCAGCAACGTCGGCCACAGCGCTTCCATTCATGGCGGCGAACATCATGCTGCCAACAATATTCATGTGCGCCAGCCCACCGCGAACGCGCCCAACGAGCTCACGCGCGAGCGTCAGGAGCCGGCCGGTGATCTGGGCGGAGTTCATAATCTCCGCCGTCAGAATGAAGAAAGGAACGGCCAATAGCGGCTGCACCGATACTGCTTCGAACATTTGGTAGGGAACTGCCGATAGGGGAAGCTCTCCCGTGAGACTGATATACACTGCCGGCACCACTGCCATCGCGATTGCGATTGGGGCACCCAATACGATCATCAAGACAAGCGATGCGATCAGCAAGGTCAAAGCCATTAATTAGCCTCCTGGATCTTCTGCGCTGCGCGCAAGCCGTCCACCGATGGAATTGAGCACTTTTGAGATGCCGATAATCTACATTTAAGACCTTCTCGCGGATTGCCGACACTTGGGCTTCTGCGACAATGCGAGCCATACTTGCAGCATCTCGACAGTGGGCGAAGCACTGCAGCTGCGTTGAGTGTGCGTTCGCCCACACGCAACACCAGTGGGAAGTGCTCCACTGGGTCTGCGCGGCTTCAACTCGTTACGCGGCCTAGAAACGTTTGGGGCCGACCACACTCGCGAGCCGAACGTCGGACGCGCCGTGCACCCCGAGTGCCCTGAGGCTATCACTGGCAACTTCACGAAACCGTAAACCTTCGGTCTTCGCACTCGCCGCACTGCGCGTCCTTATCCCGTCCTGCCACTGGTTTGCCTGCTCGAATGCAGCATTTCAGCACGTACCGTCACCAAACATTCCTCCGCCTGCCGCTTAAACTGCGTAGCAGCATTCCGGAGAGGCTCACATTACATACGCTGCGCTGCATGCCCGCTCGGCGTCTGTTCTACCTGCCGAAATACAGGTATCGTGAGATCTTCGAAAACCCGAAGAAAATCTACCTCGACTGGCGCATCGCAATAAACCGTTTCCTCTTGAAAATCGACGAGCCGCGTCTGCATCCTTACCCCTTCCTCAAGCTCAACGATTGCAATGCAATAAGGAAGACTCGATGCGAACGCTTTATCCAAGGGTTGGTGCACCACGGCGAACGAATAGAGTGTGCCTTTACCGCTGGCGGGCCTCCATTCGACATCTCGACTCGCGCAATGCGGACAGAATCGTCGCGGGTAGAAGTGGAAGCGACTGCAGACTTTACATCGCGGCAATAAGAGGCGACCCTGCTGGCAACCGAGCCAGAAGGGTTCGGCTTCTGGAGAACGAGTGCGACGATAGCCGCGTCCGCTTCCGAGGTCAGACCTGTACAGCGACTGCGGAGGGCGCTTCTGATTCATAATGCGGTACCTTCCGTAGCAAGGACAGCGGTAACCTCGCTGTAGAAAACGCCCCCGTTCCCCTGAACCAGCGCGGTTCGCGCATCTGGAATCTGCCGCTCACCGCATGTGCCGCGCAGTTGTCGCACGGCCTCGATAATGAGAAAAATCCCAAACATCCCCGGGTGGAGGTATGAAAGGCCGCCGCCCGAGGTATTGAGCGCGACGTCTCCGCCGGGTCCAAAGTCGGTGGATGCAACAAACTCCCCTCCCTCCCCTTTCGCGCAGAGTCCGACGTCCTCCAGCATAATGAGCAGTTGACTGCTGAAGGCGTCATAAATCTCAAAGACGTCTATGTCATCAAGCGCTATTCCAGCGTTGCGCAGCGCACATTTCACAGAGCCGGCGGCACCGCTAGTTGTAATGTCGCCCATCAACGCCGTCGAACGATGGGTATAGGCTTGTCCGGCGCCCAAGAAATACACGGGCTTGCAGGGCAGATCACGGGCTCGACTCTCGGTTGTCACCACGAAGGCACCGCCAGCGTCTGAGACTAAGCATGCATCTAGGCGATGAAGAGGAGCGACTACAGGAGGCGACTCAAGCACATCATCAATGGTGACTAGCTCGCGGCGCATGGCGCGCGGATTCAAAGCGGCCCACCGGCGACTCTCAACGACGAGTTTGGCGAATTGTTCCCGGCGGGTTCCATACTGATGCATATGCCGACGCGCGCACATCGCATAATGTCCAACCGGAAAGCATGTCCCGAAGGGTCGGTCAAAGTCATCGGCATACTCCGGCTGCAGCGTCACGTACTCCCCCTGACGCGGCGTTGCGCCGTAGTTTACGAGCGCAAACTCACACAAGCCAGCACGAATTGCCGCTGCCGCCAAGTCCAAGTGCATGACATTCGATGCTCCACCGACGAACGTTGAGTCGACGAAGCGTGGTCGTATGCCAAGATATTCGGCAAAGCTTATGGCGGGCATGCGGCCGCCACACTGAGTAAATAGCCCATCAACTTGAGCCCTCTCCAAGCCGGCATCTCGCAAGGCGTTAAACGAGGCTTGTGCTTGCAAGTCCAGGGCTGAGTAATCGGGGGTGTTTCCAGTGAAATCAGATTCCCCTACGCCGACAATACATATTCTTTGATCGCTCACAACAGTGTCACGCCTTGATAAGCGCCGCGAGCGGCTGGCCAAACTCCACGAAGTCGTTCGCCTCTACCAATACTCTGTCAACGCGGCAGGTGACACTGACTGTGACTGGATTTGACAAATCCAAAGTCTCGATGTTGCCCAGCGCATCTCCCGCTTGTAGATGGGCACCCGCTCGCAAGGAGGCACTCGGTCGGAAGATACCCACAGCCGGCGATCGAATGAATTGACCTTCTGCCGGAACTCTCAGCGATTGCTGAAGTGGTTCGGATGTCGCACGCTCAGCGGTAACATGCAACCCGCCATCATCGTAGAGCACGCGCTTACCCGGAGCGTGTTCCAATAATACAAGCACTCGCTGTACATCTGCATAGGTTAAGTCGATGTCTGGCATCTTTTTTACTCTAATGACATCATTTGGTAGGCATCGATCAATTTTATCTGGAATTGAGATTTCTCTTGCGCGTAAGGAGCCACCTCGTGAGCATCGACACTTATAACTCATGTCAAGTCGTTGTGCGGTCCGCCTGTCGCGTAGCCGCGCAATTGATCAAGACAAGCCATTGATTAGTGATTCGTCGGTGTGATAGACGTTGAATGCAGCGGTTCAACTTGCCGGAAGGCAGTTTGTCGTCCTTATTGGACATCGGTGATTGTCATTGCACCAATTCAATTCTGGCATCGCTGCGTAAGCGATCAGTTAATCCACTAGGCCAAAAACTACTCACCCCACCGCTCGCAAGCTTCTCGCATCTCTACGCGCAAGTGATCTCATTATTGATGGTCGTCCCGCTTTCGTGGAGTGCTGCGATCATGCCGTCGACAAAGCTAGTTGATACGTTTCCGGCAACAAAATCTGGATGAGCCAAGAGTTGAAGATGGAAGGGGATGGTTGTAGGGAGCCCCTCTATGCGGAATTCGGAGAGGGCGCGGCGCATACGCCGAATCGCGTCAGTACGGCTCACGCCATGCACCACAAGCTTCGCCATCAGGGAGTCATAATTTGGTGGGAATGAATAGCCTTCATAGCAATGAGTATCAAGGCGCACACCGGGTCCGCCAGGCGCGCGAAATACATTCAGCCTACCGGGAACTGGCATGAAGTTGCGTTCGGCATCCTCAGCATTAATGCGGCACTCAATGGCGTGTCCCCTGAGCTCGACGGGGCTGTCCGGCAGGCTCAACGGTAGGCCGCATGCTATGCGTAGCTGCTCAGCAACGAGGTCGACGCCGGTAAGGGCCTCTGTGACTGGATGCTCTACTTGGATGCGCGCATTCATCTCGATGAAGAAGAATTCCTTGGTCTTAACGTCGAACAGGAACTCGACGGTCCCGGCACCCCTATACTTCACCGCCTCGGCAGCCCGAACTGCCGCCCGGCAGATGTGCATCCGCAACGAACTGTCGAGCGCAGGAGACGGGGCCTCTTCGAGCAGCTTTTGGTGCCGCCGCTGGATCGAGCAGTCGCGCTCGCCGAGCGCGATCGTGCGGCCGAAGCGATCGGCCATAATTTGCACTTCTATATGGCGGACGTCCTCCAAATACCGCTCCAAATAGAGCGCACCGTCACCGAACGCCGAGGTCGCCTCGCCAGATGCCTCGCCCCACGCCGTCTTGAGTTCGGCTAGGCTTCGCACGACGCGCATGCCGCGCCCGCCGCCGCCCGCCTTGGCTTTCAGCAACAGCGGGAAACCAATCGACCAAGCGAGGCGCTCGGCAGCTTCCCGGTCGGCAACCGCGCCGTCCGAGCCCGGAACAACGGGCACTTTGGCGTGCGCCACTGTCTTGCGAGCGTTCACCTTGTCGCCGGCGAGACGTATAGACTCAGCGGAGGGGCCTACGAAACACACCCCCTTCTGCTCACAGGCTTCGGCGAACGACGCGTTCTCGGAGAGGAAGCCGTAGCCTGGATGGATCGCATCCACATCCTTCGCCAACGCGGCGGCCAGTATGGAATGAATCTTCAGGTAACTACGGCCAGGACTTGGCGGACCCACGCAGACTGCCTCATCCGCAAGCGCAACATGCAAGGAGTCACGATCGGCCTCGGAGTAGACTGCAATCGTGGAGATCCCGAGATCCTTGGCGGCTCGAATGACACGAACGGCTATTTCGCCGCGGTTAGCAATCATTAGCTTCTTAATCAACGCTTAAGTCCCGTTCGGTGGACAATCGACCGCATCGCTACCTTCTCCAGTGCTCGTACACACAGATTCACTTTCAACCTAGCGCTCGGCGCTGCCTCGTTCCCTGATTGATGACCATCTCCATGTCGATCCGCTAGCGGCGGCTGTCGACTATTGGAGAGCGGGCGACTACAGCGAATGCCATCGCGGAGCCATTTGCCACGAGCGGCACCCGATGTCACGACGACTCTCCTCATCCAGTCGCTATCGTCTCGATTCTGAAGGTGGACCCGGCGCGTACGACGCTAGCGGTAGAGGCGATGGAGCAGAAGGAGGATTTGTTTGAAGCGGCAATTCATGTCGCACCGGAATCCAAGACCTCAAAGCGCGCCAGCAGCTTCTAGTTTCTTGATTAATCCGACCTGCTGTTGCTGCTCTAAGGCGCGCCTCGCGAGTGTCTTATCGTATGTGCCTCTGACAGCCACCCACGCGGCAGGAGCGCCTGCGTACCATTGCTCAATCTCTCTCTCGTCGGGCTTGTAGACTTTGATCTTGCCATCGAGAATCTTGTTCTGCCGCGCCATCCAATCTGCATCGACCGCGAAGCTCTTTGCGCGAATGTCGTTGCCAACCTCGTCAACTACTTTTTTGGCCCAAACTGGGAGCCGCTCATAGCGCTGCCTGTTCATGAAAATGATATGCGCATTCCAGCCGCCACCCGTTTGCGTCAAATATTTGGAGACTTCGAAGAATTTCTGGGCTGCAATGTAAGCGTCCGGGACGTAGTAGCCGTCAACGATTCCGGTTGAGAGTCCTTCATAGAGTTGCGCCCAGTCGAACGGCACTGCAGTTGCACCCCACGTTTTGATGAGATTCAGTTCGACCGGGGACTTTGTAACCCGAATCTTCAATCCCTTCAGATCGTCCGGTACGCGCACTTCACGCTTAGAGTTCCCGATGTTCCGAAAGCCATAAGAGGGAATGATTGCAATAACATGCAGATTCATCTCCCTCTCTGCACGCAGTGCAAGCTCTTTGCCGAGCCAACCATTAATTAGGGACTCGGCGGCGGTATCATCCTTAAAGATATATGGCAAGTTTAGAATGTCAAAGGTCTGCCCAAAACTGCCAACGTTGCCTGCCGACACCGAACCGATGTCGATCTGCCCCATTCCGGCTTGCTCGACGCACTTGTGCTCGCTGCACAGTGTGGCGTTTACCTGAACATTGGATCTTATTTTTCCGCCGGACCGTTGCTCGAGTTGGGGCCCAATAAACTCTTTGAACCACCAATTCGTTGGAATGGTGGGTGCCATGCCGCTAGCAACGGTCAGACGCAACGTTTCTTCGGCGTGCGCTGCTGGGACGACCGCAGTCGCTGAGAGCGCGAGAGCAACTAATCTAAGCAAGCCTCTGAAGAACATGATCACCGGTCTCCTTATCTATTCGGCAGTCAATCTCTGCATTGCTTATCGCGAGCCTGCAACCTGATCATCGCGTCGAATGCGTGGGTCTAGATGATAATCCGGGACATGCATATAACAATCTGGGACGAAATCGGCCTGGTTCATCTGGCTAGCCCTTCGACTTGACGACGAGAGGGAACTGGTCCGGCTTGCCGATGAGGAGCCCACGAGGAGAAATCGGTGCATAGAAGGACAGATCGTCGCGATGCCTCGCGAGCGCGTCTGTATGTCGGTTGCGGATGTCACGCGCGAGCACCAGGTGAGCGAGCTGATCGCCTCCACCCGGCGCCAGAAGTTCGGCTCGATGGACCACACCGAAGTGGGGCGGCTGCGCCCCCATGAGGTTGAGAACGGCAAGCTCTGATGTTGGCCGAACGCGAGAGGTGGGTGTCGATACGCCCAACCGCGCACACAGGGTCACGCACTGGTGCTCCGGCTCGGCATCGCCTGGTAGTCGAACGACTTGTGCGACGGGCCTGCTGCGACGCGAATTCGCGAGAACAGGCCCTTCTCGAACTGGATGGGATGATCGCACTTGCTGCGCGACCGCGTCGCTACCTTGATCAGTGAATCTGCTTACTCGGGAGCAACTGCCGCCGCCCCTGCCTTGTAGGTACCGTTCAGTTATCTTCGCCCGCGCTTGGGAACCACCTCGCATCTGGAAGCGCTTGGGGCTGACCTTCCCTAATTCTTCGCACCACCGAATTCTGGAAAGATGGCTCTTCTTCGCAATGGAAGAGTCGACAAGAAGGAGCCGATTCAGGGAGGAGCAGATAGTTGCGATCCGGCGGGAAGCCGAAAGGACGCGCGTTGCCGCGGCGGCCAAGCGCACCAAGGGCAGCGAGCAGACGATCTACGCCTGGCGGCAGCACTACGCCAGCATGGAGCCGAGCGACGGCAAGAAGCTCAAGGCGCTAGAAGCCCAGAACGCCAAGGACAAGCCGGTGATTGAGGCTATGAGGAGCCTGTCGGGGCGGGATCCCCGCTATGGCTGCCGCAACATTCGCATCTTCCTCTCCCGTGAGGGCCACGTAAAGAGTCCGGGCCGTGCCGAGCGACACTGGCGCAAAGCCAAGCTGCAGCTTCCCCCGAAACGTCGCTGGAAGCGGATCTCCCGCGCCCGGCCACGGCCGCTGCCAGCGCGGGCGGCCAAGCACGTCTGGGCCTACGACTTCGTCTTCGACGCTTGCGCCAATGGACAGCAGCTCAAGTGCCTGACGATCGTCGATGAGTTCAACCACGAGTGCCCGGCGATCGACGTCGCTGGCTCGATTCGCTCGAGCCGCGCCATCGAGATTCTGGCGCGGGTCAGGGGGAGGGTCAGCGAAGCTTTCCGGTGCGTAACAAGCTGCTGTTCAGAGGGGATTTTGGTGCCGGCTGTCTGACTCGAACAGACGACCTATCGCTTACAAGGCGCGCGGGCTCAAGACCCGACCATTCAGCGTAGACCAAGTATTTTCGCGGCTTTCGAGCCGATAGAAGAAATGGGAAAGCCCGACAACAGTCAATTTGGGAACCAATTTGGGAACCACCTTGGCCCCAAAGCGCGCCCCTTTTGCAGGGGGACAGCCGCCCGGCCGATACCGCGCTCGACACTGATCCGGCATCCTGCAGGCATGCACCTTGTCGTCCTGCCCGAATCCGGCGGCGCGCTGCTGAGCTGGCCCGACGGCCGCGCGGTCCGCATTCGGTCTGGCGCGTCGACATTTCCAGCGCTACACGTCTTCAGGTCTCGATTGTCCCAGGAGGAGGGCGGCGCTTCCTCGGGGATGCGGGGAAGACACGAACTGGACCCGCTGGCCGTGGCCGTTGAGGGGGCGATCCCCGAATGCGCGGGGTCGACACGCCCGACCACCGCAGTCCACAAGTCCGGGGGTACCATCAGTCAATGCTGGCGTGCAACGGACCGGTGACCCAGATGCGGCAGCGGTGGCTCATCTGGTGAGCCACCGACTCTCTATAACAACAACATGCCAAGTGAGTCTACTTCGCTGAACTGCACCGAAGACTGGGCGGCAGCGTTCGCCTACTGGGGCAAGGCCCGCCCCGCCCTCGATGCCGACGCGCCGATCGGGTGGCATCTGCTCCCCCTGCACGCGCTCGACGTCGCGGCGGTCGGTGCCGAGTATCTACGGCGCACGCCCTCGATTGCAGCCATGGTTTCGGCACGATCTGGAATTCCGCCAGCGCAACTTGTCTCATGGATTTCTTTCTGGCTCGCCCTCCACGACCTGGGCAAGTTCGCAGAATCGTTTCAGAGTCAGTCGCCGGATGCGTTCTGGGCGTTGCGCCGCCGCCAAGCCAACCCCGCGAAGCCGTATACGCTGCGCCACGACAGCCTCGGCATGCTGTTCTGGTCGTCGGTCGTGCGCGAAAGGGTCGTCGCCGAGCAATGGTTCGGTCCACAGTCTCTCGACATCGCGGAAGGGTTGGATTATTGGGCGCGAGCCTGCACCGGACACCACGGGCAACCGCCGACCGAAGGCGACTACTGGGGCCAACACTTCGACACCTGCAACGACCGTGAAGCCGCCCTCGGCTTCGTGGAGATCGTACGCGGCATGTTCCTGACCGGCGAGGTCGTCGACTTCGTCGGCAGTCAGGATCCGATACGCTTCTGGCAGGCTAGTCGTGAGCTTTCGTGGTGGTTCGCTGGCTTGGCTGTTCTGGCCGACTGGCTCGGTTCGAACACGAGGTTCTTCCGATACCGAGATCAGCCGCTGCCGTTGCCCGACTATTGGCGTTGTGCCCGAGACCGAGCTGCCGCGGCGCTCGATGCCAGCGGCATTGCCGCGCCGGCGAGCGCCGCGCCCCTGGCCTTCACAGCCCTGTTTCCCGGGATCCCGCAACCTTCACCGCTTCAGCGCTGGGCCGAGACAGTGCCGCTTGGCGACCAGCCACAGATCCATCTGCTCGAAGATGTTACCGGCGCCGGCAAGACCGAAGCGGCGTTGATGCTCGTCCACCGCCTGCTCGCTGGCGGTCAGGCCGATGGCTTCTACGTCGCGCTGCCCACGATGGCTACGGCCAATGCGATGTACACGCGGGTCGCAGCGGCCTACCGGCGCCTGTTCGCCGATCCGGCCAGCCTGGTCCTGGCCAGTAGCCAACGCACCCTGGTCGAGGAATTTGCGGCGACGATACTGCCAGCCGACGCGGATGAGCACGACGCACGACAACTCGACGAGACGGCCTCGGCGCGGTGCACCGCCTGGCTCGCCGACCACAACAAGCGTGCGCTGCTCGCACCAGCCGGCGTGGGTACGATCGACCAGGCGCTTCTCGCCGTGCTGCACAGCAAGCATCAATCGCTTCGGTTGCTGGGTCTGGTGCGCAAGGTTCTGGTGGTCGACGAGGTGCATGCCTGCGACGCCTACATGCAGACGGTGCTCGAACGGCTGCTCGAGTTCCACGCCCGCGCCGGCGGCAGCGCGATCCTCCTGTCCGCAACGTTGCCGCTGCGGATGAAGCAGCGGCTGCTTGCCGCGTTCGCCCGCGGCGCCGGCATCGACACGCCACCTCGGCCTCGTGCGGACGCCTACCCGTTGACCTGCAGCTGGCGCTCCGGCAGCAACAGCCTCAGTGAGGAGGCGATTGCCACGCGTCCGGATGTGCGGCGCACCGTCCGCGTGAAGATCGCTGAGGCTGCTGCCGAGGTCGTCGCGGTCATCGAGGAGGCGTTGAGCGCAGGCCGCTGCGTGTGCTGGGTACGAAACACGGTTGCCGACGCGATCGAGGCCTTCGACCTATTCCGCGATCGTGTGCCCATCGAGCGCCTGGCGCTGTTCCATGCCCGCTTCGCACTGCAGGATCGGCTGCGCCTCGAAGAGCAGGTACTGGCCACCTTCGGCAAGAGCAGCACCCCCGCGCTGCGCTCAGGCCGGCTGCTGATCGCGACTCAGGTCGTCGAGCAGTCGCTCGACGTCGACTTCGATCTGCTGGTCAGCGACCTGGCGCCGATTGACCGCATCATTCAGCGCGCCGGGCGGCTCGCGCGTCACCGGCGTGCGGCCGATGGCACGCCGCAGACCGACCCCGCGGCGGCGGATCGGCGGGGCGAGCCCGTGCTCTGGGTACTCGCGCCAGCGTGGTCGGATGCCCCCGAGCGCGGCTGGTTCAAGTCGGCCTTCCCGAAGGCCGCCACGGTCTACCCCGACCACGGGCAGCTCTGGCTCACGATGCGCGCGTTGCGCGAAGGCTCCTTCACGATGCCCGACAATGCACGGCGGCTGATCGAGGGTGTATTCGGTGAACAGGCCGACGTTCCCGCGGGATTAGAGCAGGTATCGCTGGCGGCCGAGGGACAGGGGTTCGCCGCGCAGGCTCAGGCGCAGATGAACACGCTCACACTCGAAACGGGCTACCTGCGTGGTGGCGTCGACTGGTGGGGCGAGGCGAAGACTCCATCGCGGCTGGGCGAGGCGACGAGTACGGTGGCACTCGCGCGCTGGGTCGACGGCCGTCTTCTGCCCTGGGCCGAGGCGGCATTGGACCACCATGCCTGGGCCTACAGCAGCCTGCGCGTGGCAGCACGACTCATCGACAGCGAAATGCCGATGGCAGATCCTCTGCAGCAGGCTGCAGTCGAATCAGTGAGGCAAACCTTGCCTGCGCAGGGTCGCTGGACAGTGCTGCTACCGCTGGTCGAGCAGGGTGGGCGGATGATGGGCGATGCCCTAGCGGCACCGCGCAGAAACGAAACGCCGCGCCGGCTGCGCTGGACCTACGACAGGCAGTGCGGGCTACGCCTGCTCCCCGACAACGATGGCGACAGCACTCTGACGGACGACCCTGACACATGAACCTGCTGCACGACCCCTGGATGCCGGTGCGTGACGAGTCCGGCGCGCGCCACTGGATCACGCCGGAGCAGTTGTCCGACCCGCGATGGCGCGCCTTCGACGCCGACCGGCCGGACTTCAACGGTGCACTGGCGCAGTTCGCGATCGGTCTACTGCAGACCACCACGCCGGTCGACAATCCGGTCGAGTGGCGCCGCTGCCTGAGCATTTCGCCAGCTTCCGACGCGCTGCGCGAGTGGTTTGCACCAGTGACCGACGCCTTCGACTTCGACGGCGACGGTGCTCGATTCATGCAGGACATCGACCTCGGTAGCGAGGGCGTGGTGGTCAATGACGTCGATGCGCTCTTGATCGATTCGCCCGGCGAGCAGGCGCTGAAGAACAATACCGACCATTTCGTCAAGCGCAGCCAGATCAAAGCGATGTGTCCGGCATGCACCGCGACTGCCCTGTTTACGCTGCAGCTGAATGCCCCCGCTGGTGGCGCCGGGCACCGCACCGGACTGCGCGGAGGCGGACCGCTCACGACTCTCGTGCTTGCGCCGGAGCCGGCGAACCTTTGGAAGCACCTGTGGATGAACGTCACGTTGCGCTCCGATTTCGTCAGCCAGGGCGGCGATAAAGTGCTTGACGATCCTCAGCGTAGTTTCCCGTGGCTCGGCCCGATCTCCAAGCTGCAGGCGCCTGGGTCGAGCAGCCAGATCGCGCAGTCCCAAGTACATCCCGCGCACCGGTACTGGGCCATGCCGCGCCGGATACGGATCGAAGCCGCGCAGCGAGTCCGCGGCACTTGCGACGTATGCGGTCGTGACAACCAAGCCCTGTTCGGCCGCTACGGGACCAAAAACTACGGGCTGAATTACAAGGGCGAGTGGAGTTTCCCCCTTTCACCGTACTACCAGACTAAGGAAGGGTGGCTGTGCGTGCACCCGCAGCCCGGCGGCATCGGTTACCGGCACTGGGTGGCTTGGGTGCTCGGCGCCGCCACAGACAAGCAGTCGGTACGCGTCGCACGCGTCGTACAGCGAGTGCTTTCCCTCCCGCCACAGACAGTGCAGGGCCCGCTGCGACTCAGGGCTTTTGGCTACGATATGGACAACATGAAGGCACGCTGTTGGTACGAAGCGACGCTGCCTCTTTATCATCTGTCCGATTGCAGCTCCGACGTACGCCAGGCATTGCAGGCAGAGGTCGGGCGCTGGCTAAGTGCGGCCGACCTGGCTGCCAACTACCTGCGCGGCGCCGTTAAGGACGCGTGGTTCGACTCCGATGCCCGCGGCGACTTCAGCCACATTGACGCGGCCTTCTGGAGTGCGACGGAATCGATCTTCTATCGCCAGTTGCGGGCCCTGATCGAAATGGCACGGCAAGGCATCGAGCCGCCGCCACTGCCCGCCCGCGAGAGTTGGCACCGGGTGATCGCTGCAAGCGCACTGAACCTGTTCGACGAGCGCTTCGTCGGCGCCGGCCCTGTCGAGCAGCAAAACCCGCGTCGCGCTGCGCTCGCTCGGCGGCAGGTGCTACGCAATCTGTATGGGCCCAAGATCCGCGACACACTCGGATTGTCGGTGAACGAGTCTGCATCGAAATCACGCCTCAAATCGGCCAAACGCCGCACGAAGGAGTCCGCATGACCGACCTGAGCTTCCGTTCACAGCAGCCTTGGGGCGAGATCGTGTTGAACTGGTGGCGAACCCTAGGCGACGATACAGGCGGGCGTGCCGCGCTGCGCCGGTCCGGTAGCCTCACCGCAGTGGTGATGTCGCCTGCATACCAGCGCCTGTACCGTAGGCTGCGCGCCGCCGGATGGCCCGACACACCTGGGCAGAACGACCGGCTTGCCGCCGCGGCTGGGCTGCTGGCGCATGTGCGTGAACTCGACGAGAAGAGTCTGCCCGTTGCAATGAGCCAGCGCGACGGCGATAGGCTGCGCGTGAGCCCGTTGCGCTTCAGGCGGTTGCTCGAGTCGCCAGACGTCGAGACGCTTTTCAACGGGCTACGCCGAACGCTGCCACTGCTGCAGCACCGCGCCGACCCGCTCGCGCTGGCGACCGACGTCGTCAGTTGGGGCGACCCCGTGCGCAGGCGCTGGGCCTACGAATACGAGTGGCCCGAACAGGAAGTCGCCGGCTGATCTGTAGACCCGGTACTTTGCCAACCCACAACTTCCGGAGACCTGACCCATGTCCCGTTTCGTCCAGCTTCATGCGCTGACCGCTTACCCGCCCGCCAATCTCAACCGCGACGACACCGGTAGACCGAAGACCGCGCTGCTCGGCGACGCGCAGCGTCTACGTATCTCGTCACAAAGCCTGAAGCGGGCGTGGCGGACGTCGGACTTGTTTGCCTCGCAACTCGGTTCGATGACGGGACACATCGGCACGAGAACGAAGCGCGTCGGTTCAGACTGGATCTACTCGAAGCTCGTCAAGGACGACATTGACGCTGCCTCCGCGAAGCAATGGTCGGTAGATCTGCAGCGCGCGTACGGCGAGCCTGAGGATGAGGACGAGACCAACGATCTGGCTGCGCTGACGAACACACAACTCGTGCATGTGAGCCCGATCGAGGAGGCGAAGCTGCACGCCTTCGTTGAATCGCTCTCTGCATACCTCAGGTTCGGCAAGGCGGACGAAGCCGTCGAACTTGCCAAGAGAGCTATCGAGCGGCGCGACAAGAACCAAAAGAAGGACAAGAAAAAGGCGAATGCGACCCTTGCGAAAGAATTGGCAGGTCTGCTTCTGGACGATGAGACCACATCCGTCGACATTGCACTGTTCGGACGGATGCTTGCCTCGGTACCGTCTTACAACTTTGACGCGGCCGTTCAGGTCGCTCACGCGATCACGGTACACAAGGCGGCGGTCGAGGACGACTACTTCAGCGCCGTCGACGACCTGAACAGCGGCCTCGTGGACAGGGGAGCTGGCCACATCGGCGAGCGCGGCTACGGGGCGGGGCTCTTCTACTTGTACCTGTGCATCGACCGCGAACTGCTGCTCGACAATTTGGGCGGTGACGGCGACCTTACTGGCCGAGCGATTCAGGCACTGCTGCATGCGGTGACGCAGGTTGCTCCCACTGGCATGCAGAACAGCTTCGGCTCGCGCGCCTACGCCAGCTACCTGCTCGCCGAGAAGGGGAATCAGCAGCCACGCTCGCTGGTGCAGGCGTTTCTGAAGCCGATTCGGCCATGGGGTGAGCACGACATGCTTGCATTGGCGGTGCAGGCGCTGAGACAGCGCGTGGACAACTTCGACAAGGTCTATGGCCAGTGCGCCGACAGCCGCTGCCACTTCGACGCCGAGAGGGCTGAAGGCTCGCTCGCGGAGGTTGTGGCCTTCGCCAAGGAGTGAGCCGTGCGCTTCCTGGTCTTCCAACTCGTGGCTCCACTGTCCGCTTGGGGCGACGTGGCCGTAGGACAATACCGCGGAAGTCGCGACGCACCGAGCGAATCGGCGCTGATCGGACTGCTGGCCGCAGCGCTTGGCATCCGGCGCGACGACGAGGCAGCGCACGCGGGGTTGCGCGACGGCTACGCCCTCGCGGTCGGCACGGTCCAAACCGGATCGCTACTGCGCGACTACCACACCGCCCAGACGCCGAGCCGCGGCGACCTCAAGGCGCGTCCGCACCGCACGCGCCGCGACGAGCTCGCGGTGCCAAAGCACCAGTTGAATACGATCCTGTCGACCCGCGACTATCGCCAAGGTGGTGAATGGGTGGTCGCGGTGCAGGCCCTGCCGGGCGCAACGCACGAACTTGCCGCGCTCCAAGGCGCGTTGCGCGAGCCACGTTTCCTGCTGTACCTGGGCCGAAAGAGTTGCCCGCCTGCAGCCCCGCTGGGGCCACAAGTCATCGAAACCGACTCGGCGCTTGACGCGATGCTCGGATGGCTTCAGGCCGCGGGCTCATCGGCCAAGCTGCGCAGCCTGGCGTGGGACGACCGAGCCACAGCCGGCACAGCCGCGCACTTGAGTGTGCCGCGGAGGGATCGGCTGATCCGCCGCAAGGGCTGGCTGTTCGGTGATCGCACCGAACATGTGGCCCTGCTTGCCGAGGGGGACTGAGCGTGTATTTCAGCCTGATCCACCCCGCGCCAGGTCGCGAGCGCGCCGCCGCCCACGACTGGATTGCGGGCGCGTACCAACAGCACCAATGGCTATGGCGCTTCCTGCCGGCGCCGTCCGGCGCGCCCCGCCGATTCGTGTTTCGACGCCAAGATGTCGAGGGACTCCCCCGTTTCTACGTCGTATCAACGGCCGAACCTTGCGCACCGACACCGGACTGGACGGTCCTATGCAAACCCTACACCCCGCGGCTCGAGACCGGCGACCAACTGCGGTTCGACCTGCGCGCCAATCCGGTAGTCACCACCCGTGGTGTGGACGGCCATGCCCGTCGGCACGATGTCGTGATGCGCGAAAAGAAGCGCCTGCTAGCCGAGCGCGGGCTGGCGCGCTGGTCAGACTGGACCAGTGCGGATCGGCCTGTAGTGCCTGATCTGGTGCGGCGCACTTGCGCGGCCTGGCTGCAGGCGCGAGCGGCGAATCTAGGCGTGGTGATCGATGACGACTCACTACAGGTCGAGGGCTATGAGCAGCATCGTGGGAAAAAGGATGAGTTACGCTTTTCGACGGTGGACATCAGTGGACAGCTCCGCGTGATCGATCCCGAGTCGCTGCGCACCGCACTGTTCGACGGCGTCGGACACGGCAAGGCGTTTGGCTGCGGCTTGCTAATGGTCCGGCCCGTTGGTTGAGTTCGATTCGCTCACGCCGATCAAGCCGCTGCTGCGCGCGCTGCGCCCCGACAAGCCACGCTTGGGTGACGCTTAAACGCACAAGGGGCTGATCGGCGTCGGAGAGGCTCCGGATTGGCCGACCTGTTGCCGCCACTGAGACCGCTGCCGATCAAGGAGCGGCTATCAGTTGTCTTCGTCGAACGTGGCGAGATTGACGTGCTGGACGGCGCCTTCGTCGTGGTGGACGTCAACGGAATCCGAACGCACATTCCCGTGGGGGGTGTCGCCTGCCTGATGCTCGAACCCGGCACCCGAGTTTCGCACCGAGCGGCAGCCTTGGCGGCGCGAGTGGGCACCTTGCTGGTCTGGGTCGGTGAGGCGGCCGTACGGTTGTATTCGGCCGGGCAACCCGGCGGTGCGCGCTCAGACCGGCTGCTTTACCAAGCACGACTGGCCCTGGACGAGACCCTACGGTTGAAGGTGGTGCGCAAGATGTATGCGATGCGATTCGGCGAAGAACCGCCCACACGTCGCAGCGTCGACCAACTGCGCGGCATCGAGGGCGCGCGGGTGCGCCGAAGCTACCAACTGCTGGCGCGACAGTTCGGCGTATCGTGGACTGGACGCGACTACGACCCGGAAGACTGGGACAAGGCCGACGTTGCGAACCGCTGCCTGTCGGCGGCGACGGCCTGCCTATATGGCGTGACAGAGGCGGCCGTGCTGGCCGCGGGCTACGCACCGGCGGTGGGCTTCATCCACACCGGCAAGCCGCTGTCCTTCGTTTACGACATCGCGGACATCTACAAGTTCGAGACTGTCGTGCCGGTTGCGTTCAAGGTGGCGGCGGGCAACCCAGCGGCAGGAATCGAGCGCGCGGTCCGGCTCGGCTGCCGCGACATGTTCCGGCAGTCGCGGCTGCTTGACCGGATCATTCCGGATATCGAGACGATCCTGGCAGCGGGGGAAATCGCGCCGCCGACGCCACCGGGTGACGCGATCGGTCCCGCACTGCCCAACCCCGAGAGTCTCGGCGATGCTGGTCATCGTGGTTGAAAACGTGCCGCCTCGGCTACGAGGTCGGTTGGCCATCTGGCTGCTCGAGGTACGCGCCGGCGTCTATGTCGGCAACTACTCCAGGCGAGTGCGCGAGCACATCTGGGCGCAGGTCAAAGATGGCATCGAGAGCGGAAATGCGGTCATGGTCTGGCGCAGCAGTAGCGAGGCAGGCTTCGACTTCGTGACGCTCGGCTCAAACCGGCGGATGCCAGCGGACTTCGACGGCGTGCAGCTGGTTCAGTTCCACCCCGACGCGGCGCGCGATGCTGGTTGACGGCTCGTGTCGAGTCCCGTACGTACTGACTTGGTGGAAAGTCGTCACCAAAGAAATTCTTTGCATATCAACGAAGTAAGTTTGGTCTGTTCCCCACACGCGTGGGGATGAACCGCTCAATACGCACACCGACCAGATTGCGGCGTTCTGTTCCCCACACGCGTGGGGATGAACCGAAACGGTTTTTCGCCGAGCTGGCGAAGGTCGACTGTTCCCCACACGCGTGGGGATGAACCGAACTGCGCGAATGCGGCCTGCTTCATCAACTGCTGTTCCCCACACGCGTGGGGATGAACCGAGGTTCTTGCCCGCCCCCTGCGGCCCGTGGAACTGTTCCCCACACGCGTGGGGATGAACCGACCGTATCCGGGCGCGCGTGGTAGCCGCGGCTCTGTTCCCCACACGCGTGGGGATGAACCGGTGCGGTATGAGCGCCGCGCTCGCCCGATACGCTGTTCCCCACACGCGTGGGGATGAACCGCAGGCGGTCTGCGAGCTCGTCGCACTGCGCTTCTGTTCCCCACACGCGTGGGGATGAACCGTCGATGAACGGCTCGGCGCGGGCGTCCTGTAGCCTGTTCCCCACACGCGTGGGGATGAACCGGGATTCGGCGAGCTTCACTGCCGGACAGGGCGCTGTTCCCCACACGCGTGGGGATGAACCGCTCTACAGGCTCTACCTCGACGCCGACAGCAACTGTTCCCCACACGCGTGGGGATGAACCGAGACCGCGCGCCGGGCGTACAACCGCAGCCTGCTGTTCCCCACACGCGTGGGGATGAACCGGCGATCGAGCGTGGACTGGCCGACCGCGTATGCTGTTCCCCACACGCGTGGGGATGAACCGACACGGCGCTCGCTTCGCACGCGGCCCTCGCTCTGTTCCCCACACGCGTGGGGATGAACCGCTCATCCACGACGGGAACCCGATGATGACCTGCTGTTCCCCACACGCGTGGGGATGAACCGATCAGCCGCCAGCTCGCCGCCGACAACCCGGCCTGTTCCCCACACGCGTGGGGATGAACCGTGCTCACCGTGCGCATCAACAGCTACGGCGGCCTGTTCCCCACACGCGTGGGGATGAACCGGGTCTCGACGGTCTTTTCTGCCTTTTACTCCGCTGTTCCCCACACGCGTGGGGATGAACCGGTCGGTCTCCGTCTGCCGTGCCGCCCGCTCGGCTGTTCCCCACACGCGTGGGGATGAACCGACCTTCGCCACCGGGGCGCGTCCGGGCGAGTTCTGTTCCCCACACGCGTGGGGATGAACCGAAATTTCGGGCTGCGCGGCTTCTTCCACTCGACTGTTCCCCACACGCGTGGGGATGAACCGATGATGTCCCGGACGGACTCGAGCCGGGCGGCCTGTTCCCCACACGCGTGGGGATGAACCGGCGGCGCGCGAGCGGGCCGAGTTCGTGTGCGACTGTTCCCCACACGCGTGGGGATGAACCGGCGATCCCCATTCGGCGACCGTACCCGAACGGCTGTTCCCCACACGCGTGGGGATGAACCGACGTACGGTGTGTGATGGACGCCGGCCGCCTTCTGTTCCCCACACGCGTGGGGATGAACCGCTTTCGCCGCGCGAAGTTGCGCAGAGACAGGCCTGTTCCCCACACGCGTGGGGATGAACCGTACGACTGCAGCTCCTCGAGCGTGATCAGGTCCTGTTCCCCACACGCGTGGGGATGAACCGAAGTGGCAGGCGACCGGGCCGACCACGATTCGCTGTTCCCCACACGCGTGGGGATGAACCGGCGAATGGGAAGGGCGCTTCGCGCTGTGGTACCTGTTCCCCACACGCGTGGGGATGAACCGGCTTCGGCGTCCATGTCCGCGAACATGGTGCCCTGTTCCCCACACGCGTGGGGATGAACCGAGCCCGATGGACGCGCTGCGCGACGCCATCGACTGTTCCCCACACGCGTGGGGATGAACCGCCGCTCGGCGTGCTGGTGGCTGAGCACAAGGCCTGTTCCCCACACGCGTGGGGATGAACCGGCCGCACGCAGATCTGCGTTGCGACATGACAGCTGTTCCCCACACGCGTGGGGATGAACCGGAAACGGGGTGGCAGTCTGCAGCGCAACAGTCCTGTTCCCCACACGCGTGGGGATGAACCGGGGCCGAGGTTTCCCCCGGCCCCCCGTGAGTCCTGTTCCCCACACGCGTGGGGATGAACCGGATTGGCTGTCGGTTCAGGACGAAATCAACAACTGTTCCCCACACGCGTGGGGATGAACCGCCGCGCACCGTCATGCAGGCGTGGGGCGACTGCTGTTCCCCACACGCGTGGGGATGAACCGGAAAGGATGCTCAATGAACAGGCGCACATCCACTGTTCCCCACACGCGTGGGGATGAACCGTTCATGGACGGCGGGCAGGTCGAGATGATCTTCTGTTCCCCACACGCGTGGGGATGAACCGACCTGCTCCACACGGTTCCCGGCCACAACGAGCTGTTCCCCACACGCGTGGGGATGAACCGTTGCTGTAGGTCTTGCCGTCGCGGCTGTCGTGCTGTTCCCCACACGCGTGGGGATGAACCGAACACTGCCGCTCGCGCCAACGCGCCGATCAGCTGTTCCCCACACGCGTGGGGATGAACCGTTCGTTGAAACGTACTCGCTCGCTGGCGAGGTCTGTTCCCCACACGCGTGGGGATGAACCTGCATCCAGACGCGAGCGAACAGGCCCGAGAGCCTGTTCCCCACACGCGTGGGGATGAACCGGACGGCGCGCCGGCGGGCGCCTACAGCGTGCCCTGTTCCCCACACGCGTGGGGATGAACCGTCGAGTGGTAGCAAGCGCCGCCGTGTCGTGATCTGTTCCCCACACGCGTGGGGATGAACCGGTGGAGCGGGCCGTACAGGCTCAACCGGACGCCTGTTCCCCACACGCGTGGGGATGAACCGACGTTGAAGGCGGCGCTGTATCTGGCGTCTGCCTGTTCCCCACACGCGTGGGGATGAACCGAGACTGGTAGGGCTTTCCTCCGCGAGTGTGGACTGTTCCCCACACGCGTGGGGATGAACCGTCGGACGCGGATCGGGCGTTGCTCGACCAGATCTGTTCCCCACACGCGTGGGGATGAACCGGCTTCGCGTTCCTCGCGCGTCCTGGCACCGATCTGTTCCCCACACGCGTGGGGATGAACCGGGTATCGGGATTCGAGTGTCATTCACGCTGCTCTGTTCCCCACACGCGTGGGGATGAACCGGCATAACAGTCAGCAGCGCGAGCAACGTATCGCTGTTCCCCACACGCGTGGGGATGAACCGAAGGCGATCACGCTAGACACCATGGTCGCCCGAGTCATTGCGGGCGGCCGGTCTCCTGAGTCGTAGG
>OEIU01000563.1_pt1 | contig 33052 bp, 31 predicted proteins | sample 1539221 | NCBI WGS metagenome assembly OEIU01 (sample SAMN03792071, study PRJEB22550) | activated sludge metagenome | feature: wastewater treatment plant; material: activated sludge; isolation source: Wastewater treatment plant of a petroleum refinery complex | place: Argentina: Zarate | collected...
AGCGGAAACATCATGGCGACCTCCTTCTTGCCGGCGACCTCCAGCAGTTCCCGCTTCGCCTCCTCGCGCGCATCCTGGGCCTGAGCGCGCAGCACATCCACGAGAGGCGTTCCACGTTCCAGCGCTCCCACGACCTGATCCACGCATCGCGTGAACTCCGGCAGCCGGATGCCGCGGGCCAGCTGCTGCAGGCTGTCCGCGAGGGTCGACCCGCTGTTCACGGCGGCGACCACGCGTCCGAGTTCGCCAGCCAGCTCCCCGCGGCTCGCCACCGCGATGCGGCGGAAGGAGTCCAGAATGCTTTCGCCCGCAGACAGGCTCAGGGTGAGAAACTCCAGCACGACCGGGAGCTCCGCGGACATACGGCTCATTCTGCGTCGTGCCGCGATTTTCAACCGCTGGTCGCACGCCACGAAGCCCGCAGCGCCGGCCAGGACGACCACGACCAGGTGCACGGCGATCGGCACAGCGCGGGCCTGGGAAAGCGCGATCGACACGACCACGCCCGCAGCGGTCCCCGCGATGGTCCACACGAGCAGGCGTGAACGAAACGCATTCACGGTGTCCGTCGACCCGGACTGGCGCAATCGCAGTTCGATCGTCGCCGTGCTGCCGATGAGCGGTCCGACAAGGTCCCGAATCCGGTCCACGCCGGGGCCGAGGATCGACCCGAAAACGGACAACGGGTTGGCCTGTCGGCGCTGCGCGAAAGATCGTGCGCTCTCCGACACGTCTCCGAGGTACGGGGCCACCCGGTGGATGAGGCGCGGACGAGTCATCCGCGGCATCGCGCTGACGAGCGACCACAACCCGACCCCGAGCATGAGGCCGTACACGATCGACCAGCCTGCTGCCGTCATCGGAACCACCGCCGCTCCTCGGGCAGCCGGGCCAGCGTAACCATGAGCCGGTAGGCGATGACGGTGGCCACGAGACCGGCGATGATGAGGGCGCCTCCGGCAGGAGAGTTGTAGGACGCGGCGGCCTCGGGCCTCGTCGACAGGAGCGCCAGGATCACCCACGGCGCGACCGCGGCCAGGCGGGCGGCGTTCATGATCCACGATTGCCGGGCCTCCACCTCGCCGCGAATGGCGGACTCGAGCCGCAAGTGCGCGGCCAGCGCGCGCAGGACCGACGGCAGCTCGGTGCCGCCGACCTCGCGGGACATCCGAAGGGTTTCGAGGATGCGGTCCGCGGTGGGATCCGCCAGGTGCTCCTTGAGATTGTCGAGGCTCCGACCGAAACTGCCGGATGCCTCGTAGTCGTCCCGAAACGTGGCGAACGCGACCCTCGTCGCGACCGGGCCGTTGTCGGCCAGTGCGGCCACACCGTCGGGAAGCGCAAGGCCGGAGCGGGTCGCAGACACCAGGTGGTCCACGACATCCGGCCACAGGGCGCGGTGGGCGCGCCGCGCCGCCCTCGCCTTCCAGCCGATGACGACCGTGGGAAGCGCGAGCGCCGCAATCCCTGCCGCGACGGCGAGCGCCACGACGGGCACGAGCACAAACACGAGCGCGGCGACCGCCGCGCCGATCACCGCCGAGACGACCGCGAACACGGGCAGCGACACCGAGCGCAGCCCCGCCTGCCGCATCCGCTCCGACAGTTTCACAATCAGGCCGGCACCCACTCGCGGAACCCGGCGCCCGCGCGGCCACAGGAACGGCGACACCGCCAGAAGCAGGCCAAGGCCCAGTGCGCACCCGACGAGGAGAATCACACGGACTCCCCGCGCAGTGCATCGGCCAGATCGACTCCGGCGGCGTGAAATTTCGCCACCCTCGCGGGAGAACTCCCTGTCGGGTTCAGGGAGCCCTCCCGCAGCTCGAAAATCGCGTCCGCATCGATCGTGCCGGCCGTCACCTCGCCGGTTGGCGCGACGATTTGCGAGATGTACCGGCGGCCGTCGCCATCCAGGGCGCAGTGCACCACGATGTCGATGCTCGCCGCGACCGTAGGAACCACGAACGAGGAGTCGATGTTGCGGCCGGCCAGGAGAGGCAGGGTGGACAGTTTGGCGAGAGCATCGCGTGCACTGTTCGCGTGGATGCTGCACATACCCGGCAGCCCGCTGTTGAGCGCAATCAACAGGTCGAGCGCCTCCGCCTCGCGCACCTCGCCGACCACGAGGCGGTCGGGGCGCATCCGCAACGCTTCCTTGATGAGGCGACGGAGCGTGATCTCCCCCGTGCCTTCAAGGCTCGGCTGACGACACTGCAGACCCACCGCATCCCTGGCCGTGAAACTCAGCTCGAACGTCTCCTCGACGGTGACGATGCGCTCGTGGGGCCTGGCTGCGGTGAGCAGCGCTCCGAGAAGCGTGGTCTTGCCGCTTTGCGTCGCCCCCGACACGAGAATGTTCTGCCCCGACACCACGCACAGCCGCAGGAACTCGGCGGCCGCGGGGCTGAGCGAACCGAGCGCAACGAGCTGCCGCAGCTCCTTGATGCGCTTCGCGAACTTGCGGATGTTCACGGCCCAGTGCTTCTGGGTCACGTCCGGGATCACGACGTGCAGCCGTGAGCCATCCGGCAGTGACGCATCCACGAACGGACTCGACAGGTCGACGCGGCGACCCGTGGACTGCAGCATCCGCTCCACGAGGTCCCGCACCTGCATGGCGGTCAGGGAAAGGTCGGTGAGCTCGGCGACGCCGTTGCGGGCCACAAACACGCGGTCGGGACGGTTGATCCAGATTTCCTCCACCGTGTCGTCATCGAAGAACACCTGCAGCGGTCCGAACCCGGTGATGGAGGCGACCACATCTCGCGCCGTCTGACGTTCGTCGGCCAGCAGCGGCAGCGAGCCGCCGAGGGCACGCTCGCTGTAGCGGCGGATTTCGTCCCGCACGTAGTCGTCCGCGAGGGACCGATCGCTGCCAAGATCGACCCCGTCGAGCCGCACCCGCTCGCGCACACGCTCGGCAATGAGAGAGACGGCGGCGTGCACGACAGCATCCTGCTGGAACACGCGCCGGCAATGCCGAAGTTATCCACAGCATTCAGGATCATGGCAGGTCACAGCGGAAAGTACACTGGTGTCGCCGCGGGAGTGGTGGAATTGGCAGACACGCAGGATTTAGGTTCCTGTGCTCTCGAGCGTGCGGGTTCAAGTCCCGCCTCCCGCACCGAACATGGAGTTCCTACCGCTAATCTGTCAGGAACGCACTCGCTCCCGATACTCACGACTGGAGAAACTCCGCTTGGTTCCTTCCGCACTTATCCCCTGGCTCGACCCGGAGACCATCATCACGAACGCCGGCCCGTGGGCTCTCGTCGTGGTGTGCCTCATCGTGTTCTCCGAAACCGGCCTGCTCGTCGGATTTCTCCTGCCCGGCGACACCCTGCTTGTCATCTCTGGACTGCTCACCCACACCTCGCTCGTCTTCGGCGTGAACATCTGGTGGGTCGGCGCGCTCATCGGCATCTCCGCGTTCGCGGGAGGCGAAGTCGGCTACCTCATCGGCCACAAGTTCGGCCCCAGCGTGTTCGAACGAAAAGAAAGCGGCCTGTTCAGTCGAGCGAACGTGGAGCGAACCAACAGGTTCTTCGAACGATTCGGCGGGCTCTCCGTGATCCTCGCCCGCTTCGTGCCCATCCTGCGCACGTTCGTGCCGGTGGCCGCCGGGGTTGGCCACATGAACTACAAGAAGTACTCGCTGTACAACCTCACCGGGGCTGTACTCTGGGGTTTCGGGCTCACTCTCTTCGGATTCCTCATCGGCTATATTCCCCCGGTCGCCGACTTCGTCAAAAGCTACATCGACGTGATCCTGATCGGCGCCGTCACGATCACTCTCATCCCGACGGTGTTCCATTACGTGCAATCCACCCGGAAGGCCCGCAAAGCCCAGCGGGAGGGTGTCGCACCGCTCGCCGAGGCGGATGTCGTGATTGACCCCGCGTACTTCGACAACGACGCCAGCAACGACCCGCCCCGCGGGTAGGCGGAACCCGCTACGACGCGCTGGCGCCGAGCCACATCGCCCTGGCCGCCTCGTCGCCGAGGTCAAGAGTGGCGCTGCCGAGCCGAACCGCAAGCGCCCCGCCGAACGGTCGGCGCTCCACCACCGTGACCACCGAATCCAGCGCGAACCCCTCATCGCCGAGGTACTGCAGCAGAGCGGGATCGCGATCGCTGATACGGACCACGGGGCCGGCAAAGCCGTCGGGCGCGTCGGCCAGGAGCACGGCATCCGGTTGCTCCACCGAGCCGTCGGCGCGCGGGATCGGGTCGCCGTGCGGATCGCGGAGCGGATGGCCCAGCTTCCCCGCGATCGCCTCCAGGAACCGGTCGCTCACCGCGTGCTCAAGGACCTCGGCCTCGTCGTGCACCTCGTCCCAGCGGTAACCGAACGACTCGACGAGCCAGGTCTCGATGAGCCGGTGCCGGCGCAGCATCCGCAGCGCGAGGGCTCTCCCCTCGCCCGTGAGCGTGACCGCGCCATACGGCACGTGGGTCGCCAGCCCGGCCGCCGCGAGTTTCTTCACCATTTCCGTCACTGACGACGGTGCCAGCCCGAGCCTCGCGGCGAGCACGGACGACGTGATTGGCTCCGGCTGCCACTCCGTGTGAGAGTAGATGACCTTGACATAGTCCTCGGTCGCCGAACTTGCGATTGCCGCCCGCTCCTGCATGGTGTCCCCTATCCCGTGACCGTCAGCACGATGAGCGCGACGTTCAGCCCGACCACCAGCACGACGATCGTAGCGAGAATCCAGCGCACCGCCCGGCTGTTCGCGGATGCGCCCATGATCGAGCGGTCGCTCGTGAGCCGCAGCAGCGGGATGAGCGCGAACGGGATCCCGAAACTCAGGAACACCTGGCTCAGCACGAGAGCCCACGTCGGATCGACGCCCAGTGCCAGGATGACGACGGCGGGGATGATCGTGATGACGCGCCGCGCAAACAACGGGATCTGGCGGTGGAGCAGGCCGGCCATGATCGTCGCCCCCGCGTAGCTGCCCACCGAGGTCGAGGCGAGACCGGATGCCAGCAGGCCGATCGCGAACACGAGGGCGATCCCGGGGCCGAGCGCTGACTCAATGGCGGCGTGGGCGCCCTCGATCGTGTCCGTTCCCTTGACCCCGCCGAGGTTCACCGCCGCGAGCAACAGCATCCCGAGGTTCACGATGCCCGCGAGGCCGAGTGCGACCAGGACATCCCACTTCGTTGAGCGCAGCAGGGTCTTTCGGTTCGCCTGGGTCGCCTTGCCGTGCCGGTCGCGGGCGAGGGCGGAATGCACGTAAATCGCGTGCGGCATCACCGTGGCGCCGAGCATGCTCGCGGCGAGCAGCACGGAGTCGGTGCCCTCGAAACGCGGCACGAGCCCGCCCAGAACCGCCCCGCCATCCGGCGGATTCACGAACAGGCCGGCGAGGAACCCGACCGCGATGATCGCGAGGAGTCCGATCACGACCGACTCGAACGGGCGCTGCCCGAACCGGCTCTGCAGGCCGAGAAGTCCCATCGAAATGACTCCAACGATGATCCCGCCGAGGAACAGCGGGAGGCCGAACAGGAGGTGCAGGGCGATCGCGCCGCCGATCACCTCGGCCAGGTCGGTGGCGACCGCGACGAGTTCGGCCTGAGCCCAAAAGGATCGGCGGGAGGCTGGCCGCATCCGGTCGCGCAGCAGCTCGGGCATGGTCTGACCGGTCACCAGGCCGAGCTTCGCCGACTGGTACTGCACCATTGCGGCGATGAGGTTCGCGGCGACGATCACCCACACGAGCAGGTAGCCGTACCGGGCGCCGCCGGTGAGGTTTGCCGCAACGTTTCCCGGATCCACATAGGCGATGGCCGCAACGAATGCCGGGCCGAGGAGCATCCACGAACGGTTTCGGCGGAACCGCAGGGAATTTCGGCCTAGCCGCTCACGTATTTTCGGCACACCGAAATTATAGAGGGCCGCGGCGAACTCTGCGAACTAGTCGTGCACGTGATCCTCGTGCCTGGCGTGCTCTGCCGGTTCCAGCTGGAACGTGGAATGGTCGACATCGAAGTGGTCGGACAGGCAGGCCGCGAGTTCGTCGAGAAGTGTGCCGGTGTCCTGCCTCGCAAACACCTCGTCGGCGACGACGACGTGCGCCGAGAACACCGGGTTCCCGGAGGTGATCGCCCACACGTGCACATCGTGCACGTCCACGACGCCCGGCGTCGCGAGGATGTGATCGCGGATCTCGGCCACGCTCGTGTCCACCGGCACGGACTCACCGAGCACGTGCACGGCATCCCGCAGCAAGAGCGCGGCCCGCGGCGCGATCATGAGGGCGATCGCGAGCGACGCGATCGCATCCGCCGGCATGAAACCCGTAGTCAGGATGACCACCGCCGCCACAATCGCGGCGATCGAGCCCAGGAGGTCGCCCAGTACTTCGAGGTAGGCGCCGCGCATGTTGATCGAGGTCTTCGCCTGGGAACGCAGGATGACGGCGGCCACCACGTTCGCGAGAAGCCCGATCACGGCAACGATAAGCATCGGCACGCTCTGGATTTCGACGTCGCCGGGTCCCACCAGCCGAGCGACCGCCTGCGCACCGACAGCAATGGCCACGCCGAGCAGAATCAGGCCGTTGATGAGGGCACCGAAGACCTCAGCGCGCTGGAACCCAAACGTCGCGCGATCGGTTGCCGGTCTGGCCGCGATAACGGTTGCGGCGAGCGCCACCGTGAGCCCGATCGTGTCGGAGAACATGTGGCCTGCGTCCGCCAACAGGGCCAGGGAGCCGGTGAGGATGGCTCCGACCACCTCGATGATGAGAACAACGCCGACGATGGCCAGCACGATGGACAGTCGCGTGCGGTTTGCACCGGAGTGATGATCGTGGGCCACACCACCACCGTACGGCCGCGCACCGCCCGGCGCGACCGATGGCGCTAGTCGGGAATGATTGTCGATTTCAGATGGCTCTCGCACATCGTCCGCACAGCGCCCTAGAGCATGGAGCCGAGGTCAGACCCGACAGTCGGATACGCGGCCGTGGCCGACTTGAGCTGACGTGTGGTGAGCCCGAGTTTGATAGCCAGGCCGAACGTGTTGACGAGCTCGCCGTACTCCGGCCCAAGCAAGTGCGCCCCAACAATGTGGTCGTTCGACGTGTCAATGAGGATTTTAGCCGCCGCGGTGCGCTCGCCCACCCGGTAGTTGGAGTACCACTTGCCGGTGTCCGAGTAGCGAATCTTCAACTCGATTCCCTGCTCGATGGCTTCTGCCTCAAGCATGCCGACACGGACAAGTTCGGGGATCGTGAAGACCGCGGTAGGGATACCTGCGTAGTCCGGAATCAGCGTTGTGCCGTTGATCATGTTGGACGCCGCAACCTTGGCCTCCGATACGGCAACCGGGGTCAGCGGCATCCCTGCGGTGTCAGCCGAGTCACCTGCTGCCCACACGGCGGGGTTCGTCGAACTCTGAAGGTGCCTGTCGACGCTTACTCCTCGCTCACTCCACTCCACGCCGGCGACGTCGAGATCCAACGTCGCCAGGTCAGCGATACGACCGGCACCATGGACTACAAGGTCAGCCTCGATCGTCTCGCGAACGCCCGCGCGCTCAAGCGTGATCTGGAAAACCGAGCTGGCCTGTTCGACGCCAACGATGCTCGTGTTCTCCCGTGTATCGACACCGACCTCACGCCCTCGGGCAACCAGTAATTCTACGAGATCGGGGTCGAAACTTTTGAGCGGATGCGCTCCGTGGTCGATGATGGTTGCGGCGCTGCCCGCGCGCGCCGCGATATGCGCGAACTCGAACGAGACGAACCCGCCGCCGATAAACAGAATTCGCCCAGGTATGGCGTCCAGATCGAGAAAATCGGTGCTGTCAATGACATATTCGTGTCCTGGAAAGGATAACGGACGCGGCCGTGCCCCCGTAGCGATCAGAATCCGGCTGGCATCCAGGGTGTCGCCGTCGACCTCGATTTGGTTGCGGCCGGTGAATCGCGCATGTCCGTGAAATGTTTCCACTCCGTTCCTCCTCAGGCCAGCTTCCATTCGCTGCGGAACGGGGTCGGTGAAGCCGCGCTTGTGCTTCATCAGGTCGCCCCAATTGATCGTCAACTCCGAATCATCGATGCCTTTGCCGTGCAGAAGTCGAGCGCCGTCGATGATCTCCGCACCACGCCGCAATATTTTTTTCGGATCGCAGCCACGCAAGGCACAGGTGCCGCCGTATGGCAGTGAATCGACGATGGCAACCCGCCAACCCTCAGTTGCGCATTTGTTCGCGCCTGCGATTCCGGCCATGCCAGCTCCGATGACAATCAGGTCGTATGGCTTGTTCATTGCGGGCTCCCTGTGTGGCACTGTCGCGATTATGCGCTTCCGGCGGATTTGCGGTCACACTTGCGACCCTAGACCTTGAACCCCGGTATAAGGTCAAGGGCTTAATATCGGAGTATGCGCATTGGAGATGTAGCTTCCGCTGTGGGCCTATCCACCCAGACCATCCGCTTCTACGAGCGACGGGGTTTGCTCCCGAAACCGCACCGTGACCCCAACGGCTACCGCACGTACGACCCAGCGATCCTCGCGCGTCTTCAGTTCATTCGCAATGGGCAAGGCGCTGGGCTCACTCTGCTCGAAGTCGCCGCCATTCTTGAGTTGCGCGGCGAAGGCACGTCCCCGTGCACTCACGTTCGCGAATTGCTTTCCACAAAGCTTGAGGATGTTCGGGCACGGCAGAGCGAACTCGTTGCGCTCGAAGCGGAACTTGAGAGCCTCATCAGCAGGAGTCAGCGACTCGATCCGGCCGACTGCACGGACGTTGCGGTCTGCCACATCATCGCGCCACGTCGGTAGCGGTCAGTTGAAGGTTGTCGATCGCTCGCTTTCAGCCAGTGTCCGATCGCCTATTTCAGCAGGTATCCCCGCACGACGGGCAGGAGCGCGGTGAACGCGCGATGCCGATGGCTGATCTCGTTTTTCTGTTCCGCAGTCAGCTCGGCGGAGGCAACCTCGTAGCCGTCCGGCCGGAACACCGGGTCGTAGCCGAATCCGTGCGTGCCGACGGGTGCGGGAAGGACAGTCCCCGGCCATACGCCCAGTTCCACGTGCTCCATGCCGTCCGCGACGAACGCCGCGGCACAGCAGAACTCCGCTCGGCGATCGGCCTCGGAGTTTGCGCCGACCGCGGTCAGCTCCTGCAGCAGGTGCGCGACATTGTCCTCGTCGACCCGGGTGCCGGCGTAGCGGGCAGAATTGATGCCCGGCGCCCCGCCGAGCGACGCGAGGCAAATCCCGGAGTCGTCCGCAATCGTCGGCAACCCCGTGTGAGCGAACGCCGCGCGCGCCTTGATGAGCGCGTTCTCCTCGAACGTCGCGCCATCCTCGACAGGTTCAGGGCCGTCGTAGCCGATCAGGTCGATGCCGTCCAGGAGCGGGCCGAGGATGTCCCGCAATTCCACCACCTTGTGCGCGTTGTGCGTGGCGAGGACAAGTTTCATGGCGGGTCTCAGGATTCGAGCGCCGATGCCTGAATACCGGCCAGGGAGGACGTGCCGGCGAGAGCCAGGTCGAGCAGGGCATCCAGCTCGCTCCGGTCGAACGGCGCGCCCTCGGCGGTGCCCTGCACCTCGACGAACAGGCCGCGGCCCGTCACGACGACATTCATGTCGGTTTCCGCGCGCACGTCCTCGGAATAGGCCAGGTCGAGCATGGGGGTTCCGTCGATGATGCCGACGCTCACCGCGGCGACGCTGTCGAACAAGGGCTTCGCGTTCTTGCCGATGAACTGCTGCGTGCGACCCCACTCGAGCGCATCCGCGAGAGCAACGTAGGCACCCGTGATCGCGGCGGTGCGGGTGCCGCCGTCCGCCTGGAGCACGTCGCAGTCAATCACGATCGTGTTTTCGCCGAGCGCCTTCATGTCGACGACCGCGCGCAGGCTGCGCCCGACGAGCCGGGAGATCTCGTGCGTGCGGCCGCCAATGCGGCCCTTCACCGACTCGCGGTCCATGCGCTCGTTCGTGGAGCGCGGAAGCATCGAATATTCGGCGGTCACCCAGCCCTTGCCCTTGCCGGTCATCCAGCGTGGAACCCCGTTCGTGAAGGACGCCGTGCACAGCAGCTTCGTGCGGCCGAACGAGATGAGGGCGCTCCCCTCGGCCTGGTCGCTCCAGCCGCGCTCGATCGTGATGGGTCGAAGCTCGTCGGCCGCGCGGCCATCGACTCGTAGCTCTGTCATGTCAGGCCGGATCCTCTGCTGTCGTCGAAACGGTGGTCTCCACCAGCTGCACTGCGGAAACTTCGGGGCCGAGAAACCGCCTCGCCAGGGAAAGGAACTCGGTCTTGCTGTCGCCCGTGGCCTCGAACCGGTAACTCGGCGGGGTTGATGCGTCGCGCAGCAACTGGTGGTTGACCAGGGTATCGAAAACGTCGAACGCAGTCTCCTCTGCGCTGGACACGAGAGTCACCGAGTTCCCGAGGACGAACTGAATTGCCGCCGACATGAGCGGGTAGTGGGTGCAGCCGAGCACAACGGTGTCGACGCCAGCGGCCTTGAGCGGCGCGAGATAGTCCTCGGCGACGCGGAACAGTTCCGGGCTCGAGGTGACCCCGGCCTCCACGAACTCGACGAAACGCGGGCACGCGCGCGTGAACAGTTCGAGTTCGGATGCCGCCGCGAAGGTATCCTCGTACGCGCGCGACTTGATCGTGCCCGCCGTGCCGATCACACCCACCCTGTTGTTGCGCGTCTGGCGCACCGCCGCGCGCACAGCAGGCTGAATCACTTCAACGACCGGGATGCCGTATCCGTCGGTGAATCGCTCGCGCGCATCGCGGAGCATGGCCGCAGAAGCCGTGTTGCACGCGATCACGAGGAGCTTGACACCCTCGGCGACCAGGTCATCCATGACGGCGAGCGCGTACTCGCGGACCTGCGCGATCGGCTTCGGACCGTAGGGAGAATGAGCGGTGTCGCCGACGTACACGATCGACTCATTCGGCAACTGGTCGATGATCGCCCTGGCCACCGTGAGCCCGCCAACGCCGGAATCGAAAATACCCAAGGGAGCGTCGGTCACAAGAAAAGAGTCTACCGACGCCCGCAACGGTCGTTGATAGATAGGCTCGTGGGGTGACCAGCGCACTCCTGACCGACCGCTACGAACTGACCATGGTCGAGGCTGCACGAAAGTCAGGCACGGCCCACAGACGCTCCGTCTTCGAAGTGTTCGCCAGGCACCTGCCGAACGGCCGCCGCTACGGCGTCGTGGCGGGAACCGGCAGGTTCCTCGAACAGCTTTCTAATTTCCGCTTCGGCGATGCCGAGCTCGACTGGTTGAAGGACAACGACGTCGTCGATGCGGACACCCTCGACTGGCTCGCCGACTACCGCTTTCGCGGCAACGTGTGGGGCTACCGCGAGGGCGAGGTCTACTTTCCGGGTTCCCCCATACTCGTCGTCGAGGGCACGTTCGCGGAGGCGGTCGTGCTGGAGACGCTCGCCCTCAGCATCCTGAACTACGACTCCGCCGTCGCGAGTGCCGCGAGCCGCATGGTCACGGCGGCGGACGGTCGGCCGCTCGCTGAAATGGGCTCGCGAAGGGCTACGGAGCACGGTGCGGTCGCAGCCGCCCGCGCCGCTTTCATCGCCGGTTTCAGCGCCACGAGCAACCTGGAGGCCGGGCGCACGTGGGGCATCCCTACCATGGGTACCGCGGCGCACTCGTTCACGCTCCTGCACGACTCGGAGGAGGATGCGTTCCGCGCCCAGGTTGCCGCCCTCGGCCCGGAAACCACCCTCCTCGTCGACACTTACGACGTGACTGCTGCGGTCGACCTGGCCGTGCGGGTGGCCGGCACCACTCTCGGCGCCGTGCGAATCGACAGCGGCGACCTGCCGGGGCAGGCGCTGGCGGTGCGCAAACAGCTCGATGGGCTCGGCGCCAGGGCCACGAAGATCACGGTCACGAGCGACCTTGACGAATACGCGATCGCGGCACTCCAGGTCGCCCCAGTCGACTCCTATGGTGTCGGAACGTCGGTCGTCACGGGCTCAGGGTCTCCGACCGCCGGCATGGTGTACAAGCTCGTTGCCCGAACCGGTACCGACGGGGAGTGGGTGTCGGTGGCGAAAAAGTCCGCAGCGAAGCTTTCGATCGGCGGCAGGAAGTTCCCGGTTCGCACGCTCCGGGGCGGCATCGCCACCGCCGAGGTGCTCCACGTCGAGGACGGTCCGGATGCTTCAGCAGCCAGGCCGGATTCGGGACGTCCCCTGCTCGTCCCCCTCGTCGTCGACGGCACCGCTGACCCGCGCTACCTCGGCAGCGAAGGGACGGCCCTGGCTCGCGAACACCGCTCGGTCGCAGTCGCCGAGCTACCGGTGGATGCGTTCCGGCTCGCGCGCGGCGAGCCAGTCATCCCCACCATCTACGATTAGCCGGCTACTTCTTCAGCTTCTCGTAAACCTCTTTGCAGGTCGGGCACACCGGAAACTTTTCCGGGTCGCGCCCCGGGGTCCAGAGTTTGCCGCAGAGCGCCCGAACCGGCTTTCCGGTCAGCGCTGATTCCACAATCTTGTCCTTCGGCACGTAGTGGGAGAAGCGCTCGTGGTCGCCGTCCTCGAGCTGCTCCTGGTTCAGGAGCTCCTCGAGCTCGCGGTCCAGCGTGGAGGTGCCACCCCCGGTGTGCTCGGTGTCGGTCGAACTCATACTTCTACGATACTGCCCGCGGGTGGAGGCTGCAGATCAGTATTTCGCGGTGAAGGCGAGGAGTTCCGGGCCGCGCTTGTCGAACACGAGTCCGCCGAGCCAAATACCGCCCCACAGTGCCGCAGCGCCCGTCGCGGTGCCCACGAGCAGTGCCGCGACATGCCAGCCGCCGCCTTCGGCGATCCCGAGAATCGCCAGAAACACGGTTGGCGCCGTGACCGCCAGCACGCCGAGAAGGGACAGGCCCTGCACCCAGGATGCCGCCCCGGCGCTCGATTGCGGTTGCGCGAAGGGGCTGTCGCCGGGATGCACGGCCGGGTAGGGGAAGCCGGCGGAGATCACGCTGGAGAGCCCGAGCCCGACCAGGAGCGTGCACAGGCTTACCCCGAGAAGCGAGGGCACCACCTCCGCCGAACCGAACGCCCAGGCCGAGAGCGGAGTGCCGACCGCGATCACGATGATGCCGAGTGCGAGCGGTGGCACGACGCGGCCAAGGCGGTCGGCCCGGCCGTCGGTGTTCGCGGCGACATGCAACCACACCGCGGTGTTGTCGTAGGCCACATCGTTGTGCACGGTGCTCCAGGCGAGGAAAAAGCACATGACCGGCACCGGCAAAAGAACCAGGAGGTGCAGGGGTACCCCCGCGATCGTGAGTGCGCCGATCATCACGGCGGGAACGATGGGCACGATGACGAGCGCTGACCGATACCGAGGATCCCTGCCCCAGTAGCTGAGGCTGCGGGCCGCGATGGCGCCCGCCGGGCTCGCCGGGAGCCTCGAGAACCATCCGAGACCGGTGTAGGCGCGCGTGCGCGAAACTCGCTCCGGCGAAACGAGCATCACCGCGATGAGCCCCCGCCAGGCGAACCACAGCAGAACAACGAATCCCACCGCGATCGCAAGCGCACCGGATGCCGGGCCCAGCTCCCCCGCTGCGGCGAGCGCGGGCGCGGCCCACACGGCGCCGAGCGGCGTCCAGGCCGCGACATCCGCGATCGAGTGAAGAACGGCGAGACCCTGCTTCTCCCAATCCACCGTCACCATGGCGGCGATAAGCGGGGACAGCGCGCTCAGGACAACCAGGGCGATGAGCCCGGTCGCTTCCCTGGCCCGGCGGGTGGCGAGCAGCAGCGTTGCCACCGTCGTGGTGACCCGGGAACCGAGGATACCGGTGATCACGAGCAGCACCGCGGAAACCACGGCGAACGCCGCTGCAGGTCCGTTCCTCGACCAGGTCACCACTTGCGCCGCAGCGATGATCGTCAACACGAGCGCGGGAACGCCGATGAACGCCGCCGCGGCCAGCCCAGCGGCAAGACGGCCATTCGGGATCCCCAGCAACGAGAATTTGCGCGGATCGATCGTGTCATCGGCACCGAAAACCAGCGGAACAACCAGAAACCCCACCACGATGAGCGACCCGGCCACAACGACGATGCTCCGCGCCAGGTCGAGCTCGGCGAACCTCAGCGCAACGAGTCCCACAACGCAGGCGATTGCCGCCCCGAGCCCGTACAGGAGCCCCACCACCATTCCGAACACCTGCCACGGGCTGCGCCGGAACAGGTTCCCGAGCAGGCGCAGTTTCAGTCCGAGAAACTGTGCAACCACTCCATGCCCTCCACACTCGTGCGGCCACCCGCAAGTTCCACAAATTTCTCTTCGAGAGTTCCCGAGCCACGAACGTCCTGCACGGTGCCGGACGCCAGCACGGCACCTTCGACGATGATCGCCACCGAGTCACACACCCGCTCGATCAGATCCATGCTGTGGCTGGACAAAACAACCGTGCCGCCCGCGGCAACGTACTTTCTCAGAATCTCGATGATGTTCGCCGCAGAAACGGGGTCGACGGACTCGAACGGTTCATCCAGAACGAGCATGCGCGGGGAATGGATGAGCGCGGCAGCGAGCGAAAGCTTCTTGGTCATGCCCGCCGAGTAGTCGGCGACGAGCCGGCTGAGCGCGTCATCCAGACCGAACGACGCCGACAGCTGCCCGATTCGCTCGCGAACCGTTTCGGCGGGAAGCCCGCGCAGCACTCCGACGTAGAAGAGAAGCTGGCTTCCGGTCAGCCGGTCGAACAGCCGGAGCCGATCCGGGAGGACGCCCATCTGGCGCTTCGCCGCGGCAGGTTCCTGCCACACGTTTGCGCCATGCACCATGACGGTACCGGCGTCCGGTCGCAGCAGTCCGGTGATCATCGAGAGGGTCGTCGTCTTTCCGGCGCCATTCGGCCCGACGATGCCGAAAATCGTGCCAGCGCGCACATCCAGATCGATTCCGGCCACCGCCGCGGTGTTTCCGAAGTTTTTTGCCAGACCCCGCACCTGGAGAACGCGCTCGGCGTCGTCCGGGCCGGCGGATGTCGTCTTCGTCTCGCCGGAAACCTCCGGCGTCGCGCTCGCCGCCCTGGCGGTCGCGGCCTTCGCCTTGCGCGCCGCAGCCTGGATGGCGCGCTTGTCTTTCGCCGCGTCAGCCTCGAGTTTCTCGATCAGCACGTCAAATTTGGCGAGGATGCTCTCGGCTGTCTCCACGGAGTCCACCGTATCAACCCGATGGTTGCTCTTCGGACGCTGATGTCACATCATTACGAATTGGCCACGACGACTGAGCACTCGCCTCCCCCTCAGGTTGGGCCACTAGAGTGGCAACTGCACGACGAAGTGTCCGCCGTTGTGGCGCGCCCGCAAAATCGGGGCGAGTCCGACGACATCCACCGACCTTCAAGGGGCACGAATGACCATCCAGATAGTAATCCTCGCTGCCGGGGTGGGCAGCAGGCTGGGTCGGTCATTGCCTAAGCCGCTCACCGAGTTGGGCGACGGTCGCACCATCATGCAGCAGCAGTTCGACAACATCGCCTACGCGTTCGGCACGAACGCGAAGGTCACCGTCGTCGTCGGCTACAAACTCGAGCACATTATCGAAGCGTTTCCGAGCGCGTCTTTCGTCTACAACGAGCAGTACGACCAAACAAACACCTCCAAGAGCCTCCTGCGTGCTCTTCGCGCGTCATCCCCCGGCGGTGTGCTGTGGATGAACGGTGACGTCGTTTTTGACCCTGAAGCTCTGGAACGTGCCGCCGTGATGGTTGCGCGAGACCAGTCGTTTGTCTCCGTGAATACCGCGAGGGTTTCGGATGAGGAAGTCAAGTACACGACCGATTCGAGCGGCCACATCCGCGAACTTTCCAAGATCGTGAAAGGCGGACTCGGGGAGGCCGTCGGCATCAATTACATTTCGCGGGATGGCAAGGCGGCGCTCCTGCGTCAGTTGAACCGCGTGAACGATCTCGACTACTTCGAACGCGGTGTAGAACTTGCCATCGAGGAGGACGGCCTGCTCGTGGAACCCCTCGACATCTCGGATTTGTATGCGGTGGAAGTCGACTTTGCGGAAGATCTGGAGCGCGCGAACCTGTTCGTGTGACTTTGGGGCAATAACATAGGGGCGTGTCTGCCACAGTAATTCAACGCCCGACGTGGTCCCCTCTCGAGCGATATCGGCATTCCCTGTGGCTCCTCACCGTCCGTGATTTGCGGGTGCGGTATTCGACGTCGGTGCTCGGCTACTTGTGGTCCATCCTCGATCCGCTCGTCATGGCGGCCATCTACTGGTTCGTGTTCACCCAGGTGTTCCATCGAGAGGTGGGCGAGCAACCGTACATCGTGTTCCTGCTCTCCGCCCTCCTGCCGTGGATGTGGTTCAACGGCGCGGTCGGGGACTGCACGAGAGCGTTCCTGCGGGAGGCGCGGCTCATCCGGTCGACGAAAATCCCCCGCACGATCTGGGTGAATCGTCTCGTGCTTTCCAAGGGGATCGAGTTCCTGGCGAGCATCCCTGTGCTGGCGTTGTTCGCCGTCTTCACCGGAGCGCAGTTGCAGTGGCAGGTCGTGTTTTTCCCGCTGGCCATTGCGTTGCAAACCCTGCTGCTCGTCGGGGTGGGGCTGATCGTCGCGCCGCTCGTGGTGTTTTTCCGCGATCTGGAGCGAGCGGTGAAGCTCATCCTGCGATTCCTGTTTTATGCCAGCCCCATCATTTACGGACTCAACAACCTTCCGCACGGCTTCGACCGGATTGCCGCGTTCAACCCGCTGTCCGGGATCTTCGCCCTGTACCGCAGCGCGTTCTTCCCTGAGCAACTCAACTGGTATCCGGTTATCGCTGGCACCGGCGTGAGCCTGGCCCTGCTCGCGATCGGTTTTGCCGTGTTCCGCCTCACGGAGCGTTCCGTGCTGAAGGAGATCTAGTGGCACATCCCAGTGCATCGCCGCGAAGCGTCATCGAAGTCGACGACGCCGGCATTCGGTTTCGCCGCAACCGGCATTCGCGCCGAAACTTCAAGGACCTGTTTGCTTCCCGCACCCGACGCATCCGGCCGAGCGAATTCTGGGCTTTGCGGAACATCACGTTCACCGTTGCCGAGGGCGAGGCCATCGGCGTCGTCGGGCGCAACGGTCAGGGCAAGTCGACTCTTCTCAAACTTGTGACGGGAGTGCTGCTGCCGGATGAAGGCACCGTGCACGTCCATGCGGGGGTCGCGCCCCTCATCGAAATCACGGGCGGGTTCGTGGAGGACCTTACCGTGCGCGACAACGTGAATCTCATGTCGGGCCTGCACGGCATGAAGCGCGACGAGATCACCGCGCGGTTCGACGAGATCATCGACTTCGCCGAGATCGGGGACTTCCTCGACACGCCATACAAACACCTCTCCAGCGGCATGAAGGTGCGCCTTGCGTTTTCCGTGATCTCCCGGCTGGAGGAACCGATCCTCCTCGTGGATGAGGTGCTGGCCGTCGGGGACAAGGCGTTCCGCGAAAAGTGCTATCGCCGCATCGAGGAGTTGCTCGCTGGCGGGCGAACACTGTTCTTCGTCTCGCACAACGAACAAGACCTGAAACGATTCTGTTCGCGCGGGCTCTACCTTGACGGGGGTTCTCTCGTGCTGGACGCCCCGATCGCGGACGTGCTCGACCGGTACAACGCCGACTACGGGCTCGTGACGCAGTAGCTTTCAGCTCGGCGCGTACGCCCAGCATTCCACCTCGGCGACCGCGCCCATGGCGAGCCCGCCCGCGCCGAACGCACTGCGGGAGGGAAGCCGTTCAGGGTCGAAATACTCGAGGTAGATCGCGTTGAAGTCGCTCCAGCGCGACATGTCGCCGAGCATGATCGTCGCCTTGAACACACTCGACATCGACAACCCGACGCCCTCCAACGTGTGCGAAATGTTGTCCATCAGCTGCCGAATCTGCGCGTCGAACCCCTCCACGAGGGTGCCATCCGGGCGCATCCCCATTTGCCCCGACAGGTATAGCACATCCCCCACCCGCACCGCGGCTGAGAACGGAAGCGGCGCGGAGGCCTTGATGAACTCGATAGGCGGGCGATCCATGGTTCTCCTTCGGTTGACGGTCAGTGATGTTGCGAAAGAAAATCTTCCACAACGGCATTCCAGGTATCCGGATCCTCGAAGTACGGCGAATGGCCAAGGCCCGGCAGTTCGACGATCGTGGAGCGCGTGAGCCACGTTGCCGCCGTCCGCAGGAGCGCCGGAGTCATGAGCCCGTCGAGTTCCCCAGCGATGAACAGCACGGGAAGATCCAGCGCGCGAATCGCGGCATCATCGAACGTGGTTTCCGCGAGGAGCCGCATGAGCTCGGCATCCGTCGGGCGGTTCCCAAACGTGCCGAGCGCCTGATACAGGTATGCGCGGGCCGGGTCGAGCCGAAGCAGACGCTCCCCGATCGCCGGATGCTGGCCCAGCGGGAGCACCGCGCGCCGAAGCGTCGCCGCGTCGCCCGCATTCGGGGCGGCGGGCGGGAGGGCCGGCGCGCCACTCTGCACCGGGATGCCGCCGGTCGTACACGCCAGCACAAGGGAGCGTACGCGGTCAGGCACGGCGAGCGCCGCGCCCAGCGACGCCCATCCGCCCATCGACTGGCCGATCAGCGTGGTTTCAGCCACCCCAAGGTGGTCCATGAGCGCGACCAGGTCGGACACGGCGTTCACCGGCCCATGGCTGCCCGTCACGTTCGTCGACCGGCCGAACCCGCGCTGGTCCCACGTGATCACGCGGTGGTCGCGCGCGAAGAACGGCACCTGCTGGTACCAAACGGCCGCGTTGCCGCCGAGGCCGTGACTCAGGATGAGATCCGGGCCTTCGCCCGCGGTTTCGAACCACAACCGCTCGCCATCGCCCACGTCGAGGAAGCCCTCGGTTCTCGGAATGCTCATGCGCTGCGGACCCTTCACCGTGACCATCCGGGACCCGCGGCGGCGCTTGCCCCGTTCGCCCGAGTGGTTCCACCTCAGCCTATCGAGAGCAACCGGAGTCTCAGAGCGACAAATGAAGCCGAAGCGCGGCATCCACTTTGCGCACGAGCGGCATCGGCAGCGTGGCAATGTGGCGGACCAGTCGTGCCGTACTGATCGAACGGACCTGTTCCGCCTGAGCCTTCGATGGTACTGGCAATCCGGACTCCTCCGGAGTGAGCAACACCTGAAACGGGTATACCGATCTCACATTCGACGTCACGGGGACCACTGTCACGACTCCCGAGCCTCGCCGGTTGGCCGAATCATTCGCCGCGTTGCTGCTCACGATCACCACCGGGCGGACTTTGCCCTGTTCGGAGCCAAAAACCGGGTCGAGTGAAGCCAAATAGATCTGGCCGCGAGCGATCACGACGAGCGTGCCACGCCGTCACCTGCGACGCTCTCCCAGAGCGCATCCTCACCCGACTGCTCCCATTCTTCCCATGCCGTGGCATACGAATCAGTCATCGACGCTTCGCGCAGAACCGTCACTGCCGCAGACAAGGCTGCCGACCGCGACGGGTAAACGCCGGAACGGGTCTGCTCGTCCAAAAACTCGACCACCTCGGGCGGCAGGCTCACACTCACCTTCATACTGACAATGCTACCGCATTCCTACCATAGTAGGAATCCATGGTCTGGGCGGCCACTGATATCCGATTGCGTAGGATTGGTTCCCCGGACGAGAGAGGATGCAGTGAAGACAACCGACGTGGCGCGCTCTGCCGAATCCCCGATGGCCGTAACAGGCTTCGACCGGCTGCTGACGACGCAACGGCCCGTCGTGCTCGCGCACATCCGGGGGATCCGCAAGCGGCACCCGGATGCCAGGCCCGCCCGCGTCATCCAGATTCTGGAGCGACGCTACCTTGCCGCGGTCACGACCGGTGGCGCCGGTGTCGGTGCGGCGGCGGTCATTCCGGGCGTGGGCACGGGAGTGAGTCTCGTGCTCACCGGCGTCGAGACCGCCGGGTTCCTGGAGACAAGTGCCCTGTTTGCCCAATCCGTGACCGAAATCCACGGAATCGCCGTCACCGACCCTGACCGCGCCCGCACCATCGTCATGGCCATGATGCTGGGGACGTCCGGCGCCGACCTCGTGCGCAACCTCGCCGCGCAAGCGACAGGCAAGGGCATCCCGCAGACGAAGTTCTGGGGCGACGTGATCGGCAGGAACGTGCCGCAGGCGTTCGTGGGGCAGATCGCCGACACGATGCAGAAGGCGTTCCTGCGGCGATTCACGCGCAACACGGCGACCGGCGCCGTCGGCCGGCTCCTGCCTTTCGGCATCGGCGCGGTCGTCGGGGGCACTGCGAACAACATGCTCGGACGCAAAGTGGTCACGAGCTCGCGGGCGGCGTTCGGGCCGATCCCTGACGACTTCCCGCCGAACCTCGAGCCGCGCGCGAAGACCCCCAAATCTGCAAAGGGCGGCACCCAGAAGCTGTCCCAATTCGCTCACCCGTTGAAGCAGCTGACGCGACTCGACCCGCGAAAAAGACAGGGCGGCCGGGACGAGGCCTGACGCGGGGATACGACATCGCCGGCAGGAATCGCAATACGAACCGCATACTCAGTCGGCTCACACTTTTTGTTCAGTTTCACGGTGGAGGATGTAGCCATTCCTCATATTGACGCCGACGAACGGATCGCCCGTTACGGTTCCCGCGCGGGGAACCCCAACGTCAAGAAATCTGTTCTGGAGGCGGAATATGGACCCCACGCTCGTCATACTTCCGACGTACAACGAACGCGAGAACATTGAAAATCTCGCGAATCGGGTCCTCGCCGCCATCCCCGAAGTGCACATTCTCATCGTTGACGACAACTCCCCCGACGGGACCGGCCGGATTGCCGATGGCCTGGCCGAATCCAATTCCCACATCCACGTACTGCACAGACTGGACAAGAGCGGATTGGGCGCCGCGTATCGCGCCGGATTCGCGTGGGGGCTCGACGCCGGATTCACGGTCCTGGTCGAATTGGACGCCGACGGATCCCATCAGCCTGAGCAACTTCACCGATTGCTCGATCGCGTTTCGACGGCCGACCTTGTTCTGGGTTCTCGATGGGTTCGCGGTGGGGAGGTCAAGGATTGGGCACCGAACCGAATCCTGCTCTCGCGGGCCGGAAGCCTGTACGCACGGGTCGCATTGGGGCTCCCTTTCCGGGACATCACCGGCGGTTATCGCGCCTTCACGGCACACGCCCTCGAGGTCATTGACTTCGCGTCCGTAAGCAGCCAGGGTTACTGCTTCCAAATCGACATGTTGTGGCGGGCGCATCGGGCGGGCCTGGCGGTCGCAGAGGTTCCGATAACCTTTGTTGAACGCGAATTCGGCACGTCGAAGATGAGTTCGGCGATCGTCCTGGAAGCGATCCTCAGGGTGACCTATTGGGGCCTCACGGCTCTGCCCGCACGGTTGCGCGGGCGGCGTTTCACGCCCACAACGGCGGTGGTCGATGGCGAACATGCTCAGGTTGGCTAACCTTCGCGGCCCGCTGCTGGCCGAGCTGACCAAATTCGGGCTCATCGGTGGCGTCGGATTTCTCCTGGACGTCTCCGTCTTCAATATCCTGCGTGTCACGTTGCTGGCGCCGGAATCAGTTCACGGCGGTCCCTTGATCGCGAAAACGATTTCCACGACCCTGGCCATCGCCGCAAACTGGGTTGGCAACAGACTGTGGACATTTCGGAAGCGGCGCAGCGCGAACGTCGTTCGCGAGGGCTTCGAGTTCGCGATGGCCAGTCTGGCCGGACTGGTGGTTCCCGTGGCGTGCCTGTGGATGTCGCACTACGTGCTCGGCCACACCTCGCTGCTCGCCGACAACGTTTCGTCAAATGTGATCGGGCTGGCTCTGGGAAGTATCGTTCGATTCGGGCTCTATCGGTGGTGGGTCTTCGGTACTCCGCGCCAGCCAGAACTGAGTCTGGCCACGGAGTAACCGCCGTCGCTACTTCCGGACGAGTGTGTAAATGACGCTGGAATGTTCGGCCCGTTCGGACACCACCTGGAACCCGGCTGCCTGAAGCGAAGCCATACCGTACGTGTCCGTTCGCCCTCCCGACACGTACTCGATCAGCCAGACAACGGTGATGCCGTCGAATCGCCCCCGAGACAGCGCCTCGTCCACCGTGTATGCGCGGTCGTACCAGGTATCACTTCGGTAGTACGGCGTCTTCAGTGCGACGTCCTTCACCCCTTCGAAACCGGCCGGGTAGGTGCGCATGGCCAGTCGAGGTCGGCGAGACGGCGATGCCGTTTCATCGAACACGACGGCGTCCCCGGCATGCGCGCTGCCCGCCATGGTGGCGGATATTGCAGCCCAGTCGCTGTCGTTCTTCGAATACGGGCCCCTCTGGCCGAGGTACCCGGGGACGGCCATCGCCACTACGACAGAAACGGCCAGCATCAGGGGAACCAGTCGCCCGGCGGTGATCCGGTGCAACACCGCGGCGAGCAGAATTGCCGCCGCCGGCGCGCAGTACGAGAGATACCTGGCCGTGAAAATGGGATAGATCACACTGACCGCCATCAGTGCCCCGGCGGGAATCAGGAGCCACGCTGCCCCCACCACTTCCAGCCGTGGCCCAACCAACGCGGTATCGGGCCCGACGGCGTCCCCGCGCGTCGCCCAGGGTTTCCGCCTGATGATGTGCACGAGGAGAAGAACAAGCCCGGCCAGCAGGATTGCCCACGCGAGAATGGCGAACGCCACGTCGCCGAACCACAGGCTCACGGTCAGCGTCTCGAAACCGAACTGCGGCTTGACCGCCAAATATGAAATCTGGCGCCGCTCGCCAATCGCCACGAGTATGAGCGGAACGGTGGCCACAAGACCGGCCGTCACACTCACGATCCAGTGCCGGAAAAACTTCGGGTCCGCCGCGAGCGCCCTGCGCGAACTGAGGAGGATAGCCAAATGCACGAGGGCAAAAAGCGCGACGTACAGGAAGAAGTAGGTGCCCACGGCGATAAGCACCGCATACGCGATCCGCAACCCGCGCCGATGTTCCCTCTGTTGCATGAGCATGATCAGGACGAGCGTGGACCATGCGGCTATCGCAGCACTGAGGGCAAAGGACCGGGCCTCTTCACCCATATACGTTGTGCGGGGCAGTACGGCGAAAATGATCGCTGCGGCGACTGCGGTGCGCTGTGTTGTCAAACGACGGCACAGCAAGTAGACCGCGGCCACCGCGAATCCCACAGCAACCGCGCTCGGAAACCGCAGAGAGAACGGGCTTGCTCCGAAGAGCATGACCCAGAAGTGCATGGCGAAGTAGAAAGTGCCATGGACCGCATCCACATTGGCGAGCATGCTGAACAGCGTCCCAAGCGGTCTTTGCGCGGAGAGCGCGGTGGCCGCCTCGTCGCCCCAGAGCGACGGAATCCAGGATCCGAGCAGCGAAACGATCGTGGCGCCCGCACCAAGAAGAATCGCCGTCCAGTGGTGGCGGTGAATGCGGGACTGGATCATGGACGTGGGCACTGTGTCATTCTCCGCTTCGCTGAAGGAGGGAACACGGAACCGCGACGTGCCATCCGATGGTCTCTGCGACGTCGACGGTTGACGACCCGGGAAGCGATGCACACACGTCGCGCAACGCGAGGATCTGCGGCTGCCAGGCCGGACCGCCGGACCGCCTGGTGTCCTGCGGGACGAACTGAACAACCAACAAGACGACAAGGGCAACGGCTGCGCCGTACGCCGCAAGCCGCGGGATCGTCGATCGCGATGGCCTGAGTTTGATCCGGCCTACGACAATGGCAATGGCAAGAACGGCGAGCGCGCACAGCAGCATCGACGGTACGACGCCGTAGCGAGCGAGCCAGACGTCAGCCATTTCGTCGGGTGAGAATTGCGCATAGTCGTAAAACGTCTGCGGGTTCTCGATCACGGAAAGGCAGTACACGACGATTGCCCCGACGAAGAGCCCCGCGGCAGCGATGCGCTGCGTGTTCGAGCCGAACTTCAGGGAGACAACCAAGGCCACGACAAACGGCAGGAACAACACCAGGCAGAGCACGATTCCGCCCCACACCACCGCGGGACCGATGGACTTTTGCGGAATCCAGATCGGCAGCACGCTGTTGATGAAGAATCCAAGTCCAATGGACGCGGCCCCGAGCGGTGCGTTTCCCGACCCGCCTCGCGGCCACAGCAGCGTCACCAGAATCTGCAATGCCGCGCCAAGCACAATTCCCGCTCGCGGGATCCATCGCGCTGTGTCGCGCAGCCGCCACAACATCAGGGGAAGCAGGAGCACTGCCTGGATCTCCGTCAGGCTTCCGAGAAGTGCGAATACGCCAAGCCAGAGGCCTCCACGCTTCGTCCTGGGGCGGTAGATCACGATCCAGAACAGAGTCCACAGCACAAGCGAGTGCAGGTTGGCTTCGTTGCCCAGAACCTCGCGCGGCGCGAGCGGCGCCATGACCGTCAGCATTGCCGTGATCACGCGCGCCGGCATCCACGGAAGCACATCCGCAGAACACACGAAGACGATGGACGCCATGATTCCCGCGAGGATGCACGCCCCCGCCGACATGGCGATGGCGTAATACTGGACCGGAACCAGCTCCACGGTCAGAGACGCAACGATCCGCGGGAAGGTGTGCAGATAGCCCGCATACGGGGCGACCAGGGAGTTGATGGGGCCGAGATCCAGAGCCGCCTGCAGGAAGTCGCGGCCGTCCTCTGCCCACAGCGTGTCGCGGGCAATCGCCGGAAGCCGCAGCCACGCCGCGGCGGCGGCCGCAACTCCGATGGAAATGACCCACCAAACCTGATGATGGTGGGCCCGCGGGACCGAGGGTGCATCGGGCCGCACGGCGACCACGATTTCCCTTTGCGCCATCCTGCAACCGTATTCGACAGAATCGACGGTAACTTGATGTTTGCTGTGACTCGGCTGTGGGTGGGCTGCTGATTCAACAGGTAGCTGGCCATTCGGGGCGTGGCCTGGACTGCGAGACCTAGAATGGGTCGCATTGGCCTCCCAATCGATGCTCCCCGATCTCTCTACCGTGGATGAGTGAGAATGTCTTCCCGCAAGATCAAAGTCCTTCGCGCAAGGATACGGCTCGCGCTGCGAGCTGAAATCCACGCGCTGTGGCGCAGGTCACCGATTGCAAAAGACACCGTCTTCTATGAGTCGTTCTCGGGTAACGGCATGCTCGGCAACCCGGAAGCAATTTTTCGCGGACTTCTTGCTGCCGAGGACATGGCTCATCTCTCCCACGTCTGGGCGCTCAAGGACCTCAGAGCGTATGGTTCGACCATTCGCGAGTTCGCCGACAACCCGCGAATCCGGTTCGTGCGCTCCGGATCGCCCGCCTACTTCCGTGCGCTCGCCACCAGCGAATACCTCGTGAACAATGCGACGTTCCCGACGGATTTTGGCAAGCGCGTTGGGCAAACCTACCTCAATACCTGGCATGGCACCCCGCTCAAGCGAATGGGCTACGACATCCCCAACGGCGCCATCGAAGCCGCAAATACGATGCGCAACCTGGTTTCCGCCGACTACCTGCTTTCCGCCAGCCCGTACATGACTTCGCAAATGTACCGTCAGGCCTACAAGCTGGAAGGCTTCTTCCGCGGGACGATCATCGAAGAGGGATACCCGCGCATTGATCGCCAGGAGGCCTCCGCCGAGGAGAAACAGGCCGTGCGAGACCGGCTGGAAGAATCCGGGATCCCGCTCGGCGACCGGGAAATCATCCTCTACGCACCCACGTGGAAAGGAACGACGTTCCGAAAGCCAGTGGATGACGTCACCGAAATGGTGGAACGCGCCGAACAGCTTCAGGCGTCTCTGGATGACACCAGGTACATCGTGCTCCTGAAGATTCATCAGGCCGCGCACACGGCGGCACAGGGCCGGTCGGAACTGAACCAAATTCTTGTGCCCAACGAAATTCCGACAAATCTCATTCTCAGCGTCAGTTCCACCCTGATCACCGACTATTCGAGCATTTACTTTGACTTCCTGACCACAGGCCGGCCAATCCTGTTTTACAGCCCTGACCTCGCCGAGTATGACGAAACCCGCGGGTATTATCTTGCGCCCGACGAATGGCCGGGCCCCGTCTGCCGCACGATGGCGGAACTGGTGGCGACGCTCAGCCATTACCTCGGGGGCGGGGCGGCGCGGCCCGATGTCTCCACAAGGTACGAGGACGCGGTACGTCGGTTTTGCCCCTATGAGGATGGTCACGCCACCGACCGAATAATCGACATCGTGTTCCGAGGCGCAACGCACGGTTACCGCACTCTCAGAGAAGACGCGGGCAACCGGGAATCGATACTGCTCTATCTGGGCGGAATGGCCAGGAACGGGATTACCACCTCAGCCCTGAACCTCCTGAATACGATCGATCACACCCGGTTCGACGTGTCGGTGACCTTCGCGCAGGGCAATTACTGGTCGGTGCCGGCAACGCAGAAGGAGATCAACCCGCACGTTCGGCAATTCCCCCGGATTGGCGGAATGAACGGTTCAAAACTCGCTCAATTGAGGCGTCACCTCGAATTTCGGATCGGCCAAATGAGACTGCGCGACGCCGACCCCCAGCGCACCAGATTGTGGGATGACGAATGGGTTCGATGCTTCGGCGACAGCACGTTCGACTACGTCGTCGACTTCAGCGGGTACGGCCCGTTCTGGAGCGTCCTTCTGCTGCATTCGCCGCCGGCAATTCGGTCCATTTGGCTGCACAACGACCTTGCTCAGGACGCGCATCGCACCATTAACGGGCGAAAGCCCATGCTGAGGGGCCTGTCGACGGTGTTCCGGGTTTACCGACGATTCGACCGTTTGGTTTCGGTGTCACCATCTCTGGCGAGAATTAACCGGGAATCGCTGGCCAGATATGCGGACCCAGACCGCTTCGGCTGGGCACGCAACACCATCGATGCCAAGAGCATCATCGCGTCCTCGCATTCGGGACTGCGTCAGCCAACCCGCGACAACGCCACCAACACGACCGTGGCGTGGATCGACGCCCTGTTGGCCGACGACGGCGTCACGACTTTCGTGAACGTCGGCAGGTTGTCGCCGGAAAAGAACCAGGCTCGACTGATTCGCGCGTTTGCCGCCGTCCACTCGGAGTACCCGAAGACGAGACTCGTGATTGTCGGATCCGGTCCGCTCCGCGCCAGTCTGGAGCGTCAGGTCGCCGAGGCGGGATTGGCAGCGGATGTCTTCTTCACTGGGCATCAACCACGGCCATCAGCGATCATGAGGGCCAGCGATTGCTTCGTTCTCTCCAGCGACTATGAGGGCCAGCCGATGGTGATCCTTGAGTCCCTTGTCCTGGGGCTGCCCGTGGTGTCGGTGGCGTTCGGAAGTCGTCGTCACGACGGATCCGAGTTCGGGGAATATGTGGTCGAACAGAGCGATCAGGGGCTCGCCGAGGGAATGATCGCGTTCCTCCAGGGAAAGGTTCCCACCGTCGCGTTCGATGCCGAACAATACAATCGCGACGCGATCAACGAGTTCTACCGTGCAATTGGCGCGTCGGAGAGCTGTTTCGCCGATCATTCGGTGAACTATTCGGTGGATGCGGTGGCCTAACGTCCGCCGGTTCGCGGATCGCGCGCTGCTAGGCTCGGCCCGACGGACCTCAACGACGGAAGGGTGCGGCGGCGCAGGTGCCCAATTTCACGTTCGCCAGAGCCAATGCGGGCAAGCTCGCCTCAGCGCCGCTGTATGCGTTCGGTTGGATCGCGAGCCTTGTCGTTCGGCGCAGGCCCAACCTGTGGGTGTTCGCCTGCGGATCCGGGGTTGGCGAAGGTGCGCTCGAACTCTACAACCACGCTCGCGAGTCGAACCGGTCCCTTCGGCTCGTGTGGCTTGCCCGCGACCGGAACGAGCTTGCCGAAGCGCGTCGCGTCGGGTTGACGGTCGCGCTGAGGTCAGGCTGGCGGGGGTTTCGCCTCACTCTGCGGGCAGGCGTGATCGTCGTGACCCACGGCCTCGGCGATGCAAACCGGTACGGGACGCGCGGTGCGTACATCGTGCAGCTGTGGCACGGCATCCCGCTCAAGAAAATCCAACTCGACTCCCCCACAACCTTCCGCAGCGTCGCTCCACGGCTGCTGCGCGCCCTCTACCGCCGCAGCGCGTCCGCGATCGACTTCGTGCCGGCGGCATCGCCTACTTCCGCCGCGCGCCTGCGCAGCGCGTTCGGACTTCCGGAATCGCGCGTGGCGGTAACGGGCGACCCTCGCGACGACGTGGTGCTGCGCGACGCCCGGCCCGCGCGCGAACTGCTGGCGAAGGCGATCGGAGATTATGGCACCGACCGGATCATCCTGTTCGCTCCCACCTGGCGCGACGGCGACCCCGATCCCGTCATTCCGACGCGAGCCGAGTGGGAAGAGCTTGCTGCCTTTCTGGAATCCACGGCAAGCGTGCTCGTCATCCGGCCGCACCCGCACAGTGCCAGCAACTACCACTCGGGGCTCGGAATTTCGTCCCGCATCAGGATGCTCCCCGCGGCGGTGCAAGGCGATATCAACCCCGTACTGCCCGCCACCGATGTCCTTGTCACGGACTTCTCCTCCATCGCCTTCGACTTCGCTCTGCTCGGCCGGCCCATCGCGTTCCTCGCGCCGGATGTTGACCGGTATTCGGCGACCCGTGGCCTGTATGAGCCGTACCGCGACTTCAGCGGCGGCAGCGAAGTGTCCACCTGGTCTGACGTGATCGCGCTGCTCGCCAACTCAGCAACCCTGGCGCGGCTGGCCCGGCACGCTGAGGCGCTCGCCAGCAAACATCAGACGTTCCGCGACGGGCGCAACACTGAACGAGTGTATGAAGAAATTCTCACCAGACTGGGGAAGCGGGAATAGCTACGGAGCGGGCGAACTCACGCGTTGCCTCGAATGATCTTGACTGCCTGGGCCGCGGTGAGCGTCGGCAGGTAGGCGCGGGTGAGGGCAACACCGATGGCGACGAGCGCGGCCTGGTCCGGGTACGCCATCAACAGGGGCTCAAACTCGGGCTGGAATTTTCGCTTGAAGTTCAGCAGGGACCGGAATCCATACACCGGCTCAAGTGACGAGCTGAGGTAGCCCAACAACCTGTCCATTCCGGTTTCCTCGCCCGTTGGCGTGCCGGCAGTGTGCGCGAGGGGCGCAGCAGACAGGCTCAGGAATTCCACACCATCGTCCCGCATTGTTTCTGCTGCGCGCGCAATCAGGAATTCCATGATTCCGGGCGCGCTTTCCTTGCGCCGCCGCATGAAGTCCAGCGTCCACCCAATCACCTTGTTGTCGCGGTAGGACGGCAACCAGCTCGTCACTCCCTGGACCTGCCCCACGCCATCGATGGCGAGCATGAGCATGACGGCCGGGTCTCGAAGCTCCTCGACGCCGCCCAGGGTGAATCCCATTTCCGGGAGATCCTTGCCGGCAATCCAGTCTTCCGAAATATCCGAGAGCTGGGTCGCCGTGGTGAGCGGCAGCGAGGAGTAGCTTGTCCACTGCGCGACGATTCCGGTCCGTTCTGCGCGGTTCACGGAGGAACGGATGTCCTGCCACTTCTTGCCGACCGTCTCCCAGGACGCAGGTCTGATTATTGCTTCCTCCGCTACGACCAGGGTCTCCCATCCCATGTCGTCGAACGTCGTCTGGAAGGAACCGTTGATGCTGTAGAAGACCGGAGTCCAGTCGTGGTCGTCGCAGAACCGCGCAAATCGTGCAATGGAACCGTCTTTGGGTTTCAGCGAACCGAAGGGTTCACCGATCGCCAGCGCGACACGGCCAACCACGCGATAGGCAACCGCCAGATCTTCCTCAGAGTCGAACCAGTACGAGTTGCCCGGCCAGGTAGCCATGTACGAGCGGGCATCACCGCCGCCAGCGCGCAACAGGGACTTTACCCTCGAAAGGTCGTCGGCCGATTCATTCTGACGCCGGCTGCGAAGGGGCCGGATCGCGGCGAGAGTCACGATCACCCAAAACGCGGGCCCGACCCCGTAGTACAGGATTCCGCCAATCACCGTGCTGGGAAGAAATTCGATCACCTCCCGGTGCAGGAACGACACCGGGATGAATCGCTCCACCACATCGGCGAGCAAGTCGCCGAAGCTCACGGATCTCGTGAAGGCCGTGTCCTTCACCAGAACCCCGCCCATGACGTACAGCGCTGCGAGCCCCACACCGGATGCCGCGACGGTGATGGCGTACCATGCGACACTTCGGCGGGTGCTGAGCACCGGGAAGTATCTGCGAAGGAGGATCAATGCCACGGCCGTGCCCAGCGGGATAACAACGGCGAGCGCAAGTGCAACCGTGGTTTCCCAATACGCATCGGAACGACTGCTCAGGACGTACGGTTGCCCGGAGACCGGAAGGAACCCGAAATAGAACGCGCTGAGAATCCCAAACGCGGCGTTCACACTCACCGCCATCCACAGGGCGAAGCGCTTCCCATGCAGGAGGCCGACTGCCGCTATGAGAAGGAACACCAGCGGAATGATGGTCACAATCACCGCACCGGGGTTCGCAATGCGCAACAGGCTCAGATCGTTGAGGCAATGGCTGGTCACGGCGAATGCCTGGCAGCGATCAAGTACGTGGCCGGCGTCCGGCACCAGATTGCGAATCAAGTGCGCCACGGGTGCGAGCGGACCGTAGCGAGACGCGGAAAACAGGGAAATTGCCGGGCCGACGGCAGTCAGGGCAACCGCGGATGCCAGGAGAACGCGAGTTTCGTGTTGCGAGCTCCGTGCCCACCGCAGGGTCTGCCGTTCGGACCTCAGGGCCATTCCGAGAAGAAGGCCCGCCAGTGCTGCCAGCATTCGATACAGGTCCGCCGGCTGACCCGAGTAGAGGAGGAACATGGCGAGCACCAGCAGGGTGAGCACGCGGATCCGCCGCCGCCACATCACGCTGGCGAATCCGCTTGCGGCCATCAACGTTCCCGCAATGGGCGTCAAGGGATCGATCGCCCCGAGTTCAGTGACATGCTTCGCCCAGAATTCGCCCTGGCCAACCGCCAGCGCCTGAAGAGCGACCCCGGCGAGCGGTCCGAAAGCTGCCGCATAAAAGTAGGCGACCATCGTGCGCCAGGTACCCATCATGCGTTCCGAGAAACCGATCAGAACGGGGATGAGAACGAGGACAGAGATCAGCTCGGCGACATTGTTGGTGAAGAACACGCTGGTGACCGGGCTCCACCAGTGGCCCTGTTCCAGGAGTGGCTCGAACCCGGTCTCCATGTCGAAACGCATTCGGGCCCGCGTGCCGAAAAGGAGGGGGGTGGTCAGTGCCAGCAGAAGGATAACGACGGTAAGACTCGCGGTGAAGGGTCGAATTCGCACCCACCGGACGAAACCGGCGAAGAGTCGCGGCCGACTCGCGCGGCGCACCGAATCCGCGCCCGGCTTGCCGCTCACGAGCCCAACCCCAGTCGCGCCATGAGGTCCGGAAGAATGTGATTGACCACAAACCTCACCGTATTCCAGTCGTGACCGGAATCCGGTGACACGACCAGTTGCGTCGTCATTCCCGCCTTGTGCGCCGCTGCCTCCATGGTGTGGGCAAAGCCGTCATATCGGGAATCACGCTTGCCTGCCCCGAAGAACGCGACGCTGTCCGAATACGGTGCGTGCTGAGAAAGCACGGTCAGCGGCTTGATCGCGTCGTATGCCGCGTTCGATCCACCGAAGACCTTTGCCACGGTGTCGGATCCGATGGTCGGCTCCACTTCACCGAGTACGTCGACGATGGTACCGAACAGCTCGGGGTGCCCGGCACCGAACTGGATCGAACACGTTCCGCCCTCGGAGTAGCCGGCAACCGCCCAGTACCTCCCGCTGTCGCTGACGCGGAGGTGGCTGCGAATCCAGTTCGGAACGTCGACGGTGATATAGGTTTCAACATTGCCCATCGGCGAGTCAATGCACATCGGATTCTTTGACGGGTCACCGAGTTGATCGGGTGCCACGATGATCGGGGCAAGCCCGCCATGCTTCGCCGCGTACGCGTCCATTATTTCTGCCATGTGGCCGGAATTGAACAATGCGGCAGGCTCACCAGGCTGGCCGGGGAACATCATGAGGACGGGCAGAACGGGCGGGTCGGCAACGAGTGCGGCGGGCGGCAAATACACGAGCGCGTTGCGTGCCGCGAAATGGGAGGCTGTTGACGGGATGTGCACTGAATTCACTATCCCGTGCGCAGGCAGATTCGCTGGCGCTTTCCAGTTCTTCCCCAGCGCAGGATCCATGGTGCCTGCCGTGAACGATTGATGCTTGGGAGGGAGTGCGTTAAATGGGGTCACTCCCAGAACGTCATTGAGGTTGCGATAGGCACCGAAATCAACATTGATCCCCACCCCCGCGCTCGCCAAAAATATCGGGATGGCGACAATGGCAACGACTGTGCGCCACCAACGGCTCTTCCACAGGTTTGCCAGCGCCAACGAGATTCCGGCGAATGCCAGCGCAACCCACATTCGCACGACCGGCGTCAACGCCACTCCAAACACGTTCCAGACATCGCTGACCAGCCAGGAGACCAGCAGTCCGGTCACTGCGCCTGCAACGGCGGGAAGTACGCTTCGAAGGAGCCAGGCGCGCACGTGTCGGCGGACGAGGAGATAGACAAACACGATGGCCGCAAGACCGTACATCACGGACTGAAAAACCACGGTGTCAATGTGCATTTCGAAAAGCCAATTGAACACGCTGGAGTTCCTTCCGAAGCCTACGATGGTGTATTCGAATAGGTCACAGCGAGAGATTGCTGCGCCTGCGCCAAAAACTCATTGTGGAGGATTCAGGAAATCGAACCTGACAGGGCACCCCGATAGGTGCATCCCCCGTATTCCGCGGTACCGGCGGCCGCGAGACCTTTCGAAAGGCCTGCGGTCACCGGCACCAAAGCATAGGGCAGAAACGCCAAGCCTACACTAAGCGGAGATTGTGCTACTTGGTGCCAGTCTCGGGGGCTTCGGTTGCCTCGTTTGCGTCAGCGGGCTCATTCGCTTCCGCAGCGGCGTCGGCCGCCTCCTGGGCTGCAGTCTCCTGCGGCTCATTCGCCTCCGCGGGCTC
>OEIU01000564.1_pt1 | contig 33040 bp, 21 predicted proteins | sample 1539221 | NCBI WGS metagenome assembly OEIU01 (sample SAMN03792071, study PRJEB22550) | activated sludge metagenome | feature: wastewater treatment plant; material: activated sludge; isolation source: Wastewater treatment plant of a petroleum refinery complex | place: Argentina: Zarate | collected...
CGCCGAGTGCGGAAATGGGCGCGGCAACTCCTGCGATGCAGTATTTTCCATTTTTTGCAAAGCCCGCGGCGCTGCCCTGGCGGCGGGCGAGAGTGTCGGAGTCGGTGGTTCCAATGCGGGTTCGGCAAGCGCCGTTGGCGTAGGTGCGGTTTGGGGTGAGGTTACTATTTTGGCCGCCGGCTGTACGGGGGCGGATACGGGTTCCGCTGGAGCCACTGCTGCGGGCCGCTGCCAGAGCTGCGGCCCGAGCCGGAACGCGAAGCCAACCGCGAGCGCGACCACAGCCGCCGCACTGAACAGCGGCAGCCAGCGCCTGTGCGAAGGAACGCGGGCAGCCAGCTGCGTTGTCGCCACCGCACGCCGCGCCATGGCTTGCATGGCTGCGTCCATGCTCGCGTCCGGCTCCGACGCCGGCAGCTTGCGGTAAAGCGCTTCCAGCCGCGCGTCGCCGCCGCTCAAGAACGATTCGAAATCGCGCTCGAATTTTGGATTGCCAGTATTCATTCGGCGAGCCTCTCGCGGATTTTCGCGAACGCATAACGCAGCCGCGATTTCACGGTTTCCTGTCCGGTTCCGGTCAATTGCGCGATCTCGGCCAGACCGAGTCCGGATTCCATGCGCAACACGAAAGCCTCGCGCTGTGCGTGGGGCAGCGCATCCAGTGCCAATTGCAGTCGCCGTCGTTCCTCGAAATCGCTCAGCGCATGCTCGGGCCATTCCGATTCCGGAGCATCCAGTTCACGCATCACGGCGTCGGTCTCTTCCACACCGGCCTGGGGGCGGGTGCGGCGGAAATGATCGATGACAAGGTTATGCGCGATCTGCAACAACCACGTGGTGAATTTCGCCTCGACCCGATAGCGCTCGCGCGCCGCGATCAGCCGGCTCCAGGTTTCCTGGAACAGTTCGTCGGCCACGGCGCGATCCGCCACGCTGCGCAGGATGTAGCGGTACAACATGCCGCGGCTGCGTGCGTAGAGCGTGTCGAAAGCGCGTAGGTCGCCGCGCGCATAGGCCAGCATCAGTTTTTCGTCCGGGTAGTCGGCGTCCAGCATGGAAACGTCGTCGAATGCGTCCTGGGGTCAAGCGTCGCGCATCACCATCAAACGGATTTCCGTCATGTCCTCGATCGCGTAGCGGATACCCTCGCGACCGAGGCCCGAATCCTTGACGCCGCCGTAGGGCATGTTGTCGACGCGGAAGCTCGGCACGTCGCCGATCACCACGCCGCCGACGTCGAGTTCGTCCCACGCACGCATGGCCTTGCGCACGTCGAACGTGAACACACCGGCTTGCAGGCCGAATTCGGAATCGTTGACGATGCGGATCGCGTCATCGAAGTTTTTGTACTTTTGCAGCAGCGCGACCGGCCCGAACGCTTCCATGCAGCTGACTTTCTGCCTGGGATCGACGTTTTCCAGTACGGTGGCTTCGAGCATGGCCCCGTTGCGTTTGCTGCCGCAGAGGATCTTCGCGCCAGCCTTGACGGCCTCCTGGATCCAGCCATCGAGGCGCGTCGCTTCCTTCTCGTCGATCATCGGGCCGATGAAAGTTTTCTCGTCCTTGGGATCGCCGGCGACGAGTTTTTTCGTAGCCGCTACAAAAGCATCGCGAAACCGCTCGTAGAAATCTTCCTGCACCAGAATCCGCTGCACGCCGATGCAGCTCTGGCCGGATTGGTAGAACGCGCCGAAGATCATGCGCTCGACCACGAAATCCAGGCGTTCGCCCTGGTCCGCATCGACGATGCACGCCGCGTTGCCGCCGAGTTCGAGCACGACCTTTTTCTTGCCTGCGCGCGCCTTCAGGTCCCAGCCCACGGCCGGCGAGCCGGTGAACGACAGCAGCTTGAAGCGCTCGTCGGTGGTGAACAGGTCTGCACCGTCGCGGTGCGCAGGCAGGATCGAAAATGCGCCTTCCGGCAGGTCGGTTTCGGCCAGCACTTCGCCGATGATCAGCGCGCCGATCGGCGTGCGGCTTGCCGGTTTCAGCACAAACGGACAGCCGACCGCTAGTGCCGGCGCAACCTTGTGCGCAGCCAGGTTCAACGGGAAATTGAACGGCGAAATGAACGAGCACGGCCCGATCGGCACGCGCTTGCTGAATCCGCGATAGCCTTTCGCGCGCTGCGAGATTTCCAGATTGATCACCTCGCCGTCGATACGCACGGATTCCTCGGCAGCGACCTTGAACGTATCGATCAGTCGTGTTGCCTCGCCGCGCGCATCCTTTATGGGTTTTCCGGCCTCGATGCACAGCGCCATCGCGAGTTCTTCGAAACGCTCACGAAAGCGCTTCACGCAATGTTCGAGGATCGCCTGGCGCTGGAACGGCGCCATCTTGCGGCAGGCTTCCTGCGCCGCCACCGCCGCGGCGATGCCGGCGTCAATCGCCTTCGCATCCGCCAGCGCGACGCGCGTCACCACCTTGCCGGTGTACTTGTCGGTGACTTCCAGGTCCGTGTTGGCCGCGACAGGCTTGTTGGCTAGGTAGTAGGGGTAGGTGGGTTTGAGCACGGCCTGCTCCTGCTTAGATGGATGTCTGGATTCTACTCGCGTCAGGTGTGAAGCAGGGCGGTTGTGGCGTAGCGAATTCCGCAGGTATAGAGTTTGAATCCCGGGAGCGTGGATGCGCCGCCACTCTGCGGTTCGTGCCCCGCTTGATTCCGATGGCCCCATGAAACCGCGAGGAGAAAGCAGGTGGTCTCGAAGATAGCGCCTTGGTCATTCGTTTTGAACGCCGTTGTCGTATTTTCGGCAGGAGCGGCTCCCGCCAGCAGTGCACCAGCCGAGAACGCCCATGTCGCCAAGCCGACCGGGGCCGCGCCAACTGTGCACGCTTTGCTCGCGTTGGAAAAACAGGCGCACGAAGCCTACGTCAAGGGCGACGGCAAATTCTTCGATAGCTTGCTCGGCGACAAGTTCGTGGAACAAAGAGGCGGAATTCGCGTGAGCAAGGCGGATGTCGTCAAGCACATCAGCGGCGTCAAATGTGAAGTCAACGCAGGATGGGCATTGACCGAGCCGCAGTTGCTGAAGATCGACAACGACGCGTATGTGCTCACCTACGTGTCGAACATGCAAGGTAGCTGTGCGGAAAGTGGCAAAACCGAAAAAATGCCAAGCCCGGTGCGCGCCGCGACCGTATGGATCAGAAACGGCGGCCGCTGGCAGGTCGTTTTCCATGGCGAGAACCCGATTGTCGATCCCAGCGCTCCGCTGGCAATCGATAAAAAGGCCGAGGTCGGGAATGACGTTCACACCGCAGCGAACATCGGCTCGGCGCACAAGGTGACTTCGGATCCGATCACCGATGCGTTGCTGGTGGTCGACAATGCCGTGGAGGATGGGTGGATGCGGCACGATGCCGAAAAGATAAAGGCCGAGACTGCAAAGGACATTGCCTTTGTCGATATTTACGGCACGTTTAGCGCAGACAAGTCCGCCACGGTAAAGGCCTGGACGAGCACGTTATGTGAAGTCAGCGGCTACAAAATCACGAATGGTGTCGGAACTTCCGTTTCGCCGACGGTCGGCATTCTGACATTGACGGGAGCGTATACGGGCACCTGCGGTGGCCAAGACATCGGCGAGCTGAAAGTCTTCGTGAATGAAGTCTACGTGAAGGTTGACGGCGTCTGGAAGTGGGTATTCGGCTTCAATTCGCTGACCTGATCCGCTGGCATCTCACAGCTTTGCCGACAATTCCTTGATCTCGCGGTTCAGTATCCGGTCGTTGTCGGAATAATCGATCGGCACATCGATCAGGTGCACGCCTGGCGTGTCGAGGCACTTTGCCAGCAGCGGCGCGAATTCGGCGGCGGATGAGGGTCGATGTCCGTGCGCGCCATAGCTTTGCGCGTAGGCGACGAAGTCCGGATTGCCCATGTCCATGCCGAACGTGGGGAAGTTCATGTTTGCCTGCTTCCACTTGATCATGCCGTAGGCGTTGTCGCGCAGCAGCAGGATCACGATGTCGAGCTTCAGGCGCACGGCGGTTTCCATTTCCTGCGAGTTCATCATGAAACCTCCGTCGCCCGCGACCGCGATCACTTTTCGATTCGGATGCACGATCTTCGCGGCGATGGCGGAAGGGAACCCCGCACCCATCGTCGCCAGCGCGTTGTCGAGCAGCAGGGTGTTCGGCTCGCGGCAGCGGTAGTAGCGCGCGAACCAGATCTTGTACATGCCGTTGTCCAGGCACACGATGCCGTCGGATGGCACCGTCTTGCGCACGTCGGCGACCAGGCGCTGCGGATAGATCGGCCAGCGCGCGTCGTCAGCGCCCTGTGCCAGGTGCGCGTCGAGATGCTTGCGCACGGTCGTGAAGTAGGAAAAATCCCAGTGCGGACATGGCGCGATGCGCTGCTTGAGCCGCCACACCGAATTGCCGACGTCGCCTATCACCTCGATTTGCGGGAAGTAGACGGTATCGACCTCGGCGCTGGCGAAATTCACGTGGATCACCGTGCGTTTGCCGGTGCGCATGAAGAACGGCGGCTTTTCGATCACGTCGTGGCCGACGTTGATGATGCAGTCGGCGCGCTCGATCGCGCGATGCACGAAGTCACCGTCCGACAGCGCGGCGTTGCCCAGCCACAACGGATGCGTCTCGTCGAGCACGCCTTTGCCCATCTGCGTGGTGAAGAACGGGATGCCGGTGCTGTCGACGAACTCTCGCAGCATCTTGCTGCACAGCTTGCGGTTGGCGGCGGCGCCGATCATCAGCAGCGGATGGCGTGCGGCGCAGATCGCGTCGACGGCGTGCGCGATGCATTTCTCGTCAGCGATCGGGCGACGGTGGAAGCTCGCCGGAATCACCATGGCGTCAGTCGGATCGTGGGCGATGTCCTCGGGCAACTCCAGGTGCGTCGCGCCGGGGCGTTCTTCCTCGGCGCGGCGGAACGCTTCGCGCACGCGTGCGGGGATGTTGTCGGCGGAAACAATTTGCCGCGTGTACTTGGTCAACGGCTTCATCATGTCGACCACATCGACGATCTGGAAGTGGCCCTGCTTGGACACCTTGATCGGTTTCTGTCCGGTGATCATCAGCATCGGCATGCCGCCCAATTCCGCGTACGCAGCGGCGGTGACGAAGTTGGTCGCGCCGGGACCCAGCGTGGCCAAGCACACGCCGGCCTTGCCGGTCAGGCGGCCATAGGTCGCGGCCATGAAGCCTGCGGCCTGCTCGTGGCGGGTCAGGATCAACTTTATCGAAGAGGTACGCAGCGATTCGAGCAGGTCGAGGTTTTCCTCGCCGGGGATGCCGAACACGTAATGCACATGCTCGGCTTCGAGCGCCTTGACGAACAGGTCGGATGCCTTCATCGCGCCTCCCCGGGCTGGATGGTGGGATTGTCTGCGTCGTTGCGGTTAGCGTCAACGTTCAGGCAACGGTGCCGAAAAGTGCGCCAATGCCTGCAGTCACCGCCATTGCGATGGCGCCCCAGAACAGTACGCGCAACGCGCCCTTCACCACATTGGCGCCTCCGGCACTCGCGGCCAGGCCGCCAAGCAGGGTGAGCACGATCAGCGAAACCAGCGGCACAATGATGGTCACGGTTGACGGCGTCGAAATGAACAAGCTGAGCAAGGGCAGCGCCGCGCCAACGGCATAGGTAATCGCCGATGCGGACGCCGCCTGCAGCGGCCGCGCCTTCAGCGTTTCGGAAATGCCCAGTTCGTCGCGCAGGTGCGCGTCGAGCGCATCGTGCGCCATCAGCTGCGTGGCGACTTCGTTGGCAAGATGCGGTGTGAGGCCGCGTTTGGCGTAGATGTTCGCCAATTCCTTGTGTTCGGCAGCACTGTTGCTTTCCAGTTCCTTGCGTTCGGTCTCGGTTTCGGCCTCTTCCATGTCGGATTGGGAACTCACCGACACGTATTCGCCGGCCGCCATCGACATGGCGCCGGCGACGAGGCTGGCAACACCGGCGGTAAGAATCGATTCGCGCGAGGCATGCGCAGCGGCGACGCCGAGAATGAGGCTGGCGGTGGAAATGATGCCGTCGTTGGCGCCCAGCACGGCGGCGCGCAGCCAACCGATACGTTGGGTGAAATGGTTTTCGTGATGGCGAGGGCGCATCGGTCAGTGCTCCGGATCGCGGACAAGCGAAATCTCGCCGTCGACGAGGCGCGCCGCGAAACGGATGACTTCACGCGCGGCGGCGACGTTGCGCACGACGTTTCCGCTTTCGCGATCGACAAGGATGGCGTAGCCGCGTTGCAGTGTCGCCAGCGGACTGACCGCGTTCAACGCGCGCGCCAGCTCACTGAGTTGCAGTTCGCGCGCACGCAGGCGATGTGCGAGTTGCACGCGCATGCGCTCGATGCCGATGCGCAGGGTATCGGCATGCCGCGCCAGCGTGCTGGCTGGATGCAGGCGATGCAGGCGCGCCTCCAGGTTGGCAAGTCGTTCGCCGCCCAGGCGCAGGCGTTGTCGCGGGTGTTGCGCGCGCAATCGGGCCAGCGCGTGATCGCTGCGCTGCGCATGCGCATGCAGATGGTGGCGAACCCACTGGTCCAGTCGCGCGCGGACGTGATTCAGGGCGCGCAGGATTTCATTCGCGTCCGGTACCAGCAGTTCCGCCGCAGCCGACGGCGTTGGCGCACGCAGGTCGGCGGCGAAGTCGGCGATGGTGAAATCGATCTCGTGACCGATGGCGCAGACGACCGGAATCGGACAGGAACGAATCGCGCGCGCGAGCGCTTCGTCGTTGAACGCCCACAAGTCTTCCAGCGAACCGCCGCCGCGGGTGAGCAGCAGCACGTCGTGGCGGCGTGCTGTCGATGCGGCGGCGAGTGCAGCAACGATTGCCGGCGGCGCTTGATTGCCTTGCACCGGCACCGGCAGGATTTCGATCTGCGCCAACGGAAAACGCCGTGCAATCACGCTGAGCACGTCGCGAATCGCGGCGCCGGTGGGCGAGGTGATGATGCCGATGCGCCGCGGCAGTTTGGGAATCGGGCGCTTGCCGGCGGGATCGAACAGGCCTTCGGCGGCAAGCCTTGCCTTGAGTTCTGCAAAGGCGCGCAGCAAGGCGCCTTCGCCGGCTTCTTCGAGGTGTTCGACGATCAGCTGGAATTCGCCGCGCGCCTCGTACAAGCCGACGCGCGCGCGCGCCAGCACGCGCATGCCATCGGCCGGCTTGAAGCGCAGCCAGGTGCTTTTCGGTTTGAACATCGCACAGCGTACCTGCGCCTGCGCATCCTTGAGGCTGAAATACAGATGTCCGGAAGCGGGCCGCGAAAAATTGGAAATCTCGCCCTCGACCCAGATCAGCGGAAACGCATCTTCGAGCAGTTCGCGCGCCTGGCGCACGAGCTGGCTTGGGGAAAAGACTTCCCGCTCCGCGGTGTGGACGGCAGGTGTTGCAGGCATGCAGCAGGGGAGACCGTGGTATGAACCCGCAGCGTACTCCGGCGTCGTGGCGATTGCCATCGCATACATGACGTTCGGGGCAGTCGCGTCGCATGCGCGAGAAGCTATAGTGACCACATGAATGCGAATGCATCGACATCGAACACGGGGCAGGATATTCCGGCGCGCGGCGATCGCGCCCTGCGCCAGCGCACGCAAGCGTTCGTGCGCGACTGGCGTGCCAGCATCGGCCGGCAATGGCAGATCGAGCAGGCGAGCGCGCTGTACGAGGAACTAGAGAAACTGGCGGAACTGGCCGACTCACAGGGCGATGCGGATGTCGCCGATCCGGTTCTGGAACTGACCACCTACCTGTGCACGTTCGTGGATCGCAACAGCAGGCCGAACCCGGCACAACTGCAGGGCCTGGAACGCCTTATCGAACGCTTGGCCGCCGCCAGCGGCGAAAAACCCGCGCGTCGTGCGCCGCACAAGCCTGCCACGACGTCCGAATCCGCACACCGGCAGGTGTTTTATCTGCGCGAAAACGCGCGCGAGATTCCCGGATTGGCCGCACGCCTCGGCCAACAGGGCGCCGTGGTGCGTCCGTTCGACGAGCGCGATGCGTTGCTGCATGCGCTGGACGAGGCCAGTCCGGATGTCGTGCTGATTGGCGAGGCGTTCGCCGCCGAGATCAATACCGTGGTCGAGGCCACGCAGCGGCTGCGGCCGGCGCACAAGGAACCGCCGCTGTTCCTCATGCTGGCGCAAGAGACGGACTTGACCCGCACCCTGTTCGCGCAACGCGCGGGTGCCGACTCCGTCGTGCTCGAACGCGATCCGATCGCGCTGGCCGCGCAGATCGACGGTCTGTTCGCGCAACGCCGCGCGCTCGGCTATCGCGTGCTGATCGTCGAGGACGACCGTGGGCAGGCCAAGTTTTGCGAATCGATCCTGCGCCATCGCGGCATGCTCACGCGCGTGTGCGAGGATCCCGCGGGCGTTCCGGCCGCGTTGTCGGAGTTCAAGCCGGATCTGGTGCTGCTCGACCTGTACCTGCCTGGCAGCAACGGCATCGAGGTGGCGCAGCGCATCCGCGAATCGGGAAATGCATTCTTGCCGATCGTGTTCCTCTCCGGCGAACTCGACCCGGATTTCCGCTTCGACGCCATTCGCATGGGTGCGGACGATTTCATCACCAAGCCGGTCAAGCCCAAGCACCTGGTCACTGCGGTGGAAAGCCGCATCCATCGCGCGCGCCAGCTAGTAAACACGCACGGGGAGGGACGCGGCGAACGGCGCGGCATGCTGTCCGGCCGCGATGTGATGGCTGGCGAAGTACTGCGTGCGGCACAGGATGAATCCGACCGGTGCCCGGCGCTGGCGCTGATCGCCGTCGACGATGCGGAAGATGTCATGCGCCGCAGCGGCTTCGTCGCCGCGAGTGCCCTGGGCCAGCAGTTGGCGAGCGCGCTGGCGGGGGAAATTCACGGCCAGCGTACTTTGTGTGCGTGGGGTGAACTGAAGTTTCTGGTGCTTGTGCATGCGGACGATCAACTGGCCTTGCGCGAGCAGCTCGAGACGCTGCGACGCAAGCTCGACGAGCGTTCGTGGCTTTCCGAGCGCACGCCCGTTCACCTGCACCTGAGTCTGGGCTGCGTGCGTTTGCATCCTCAGCTCGCGGGCATCGATGAAGCACTCGATCGTGTGCGCGCGATGCTCACCAACGCCTGGGCTGCAGGCGGGGCACGCTGCGAATTCGATGTGCGCGAGACCAGTAGCCAGGACGGTGAAGACCCGCAGGTACGTCTGGTGCGCGCATTGTTGCGCGCAGCGAGCGCGCGCGGCACCGCCCAGTTCGAATTTCAGCCGTTCGTGCCGCTGGCCGGGCAAATCGCCGGGCAATACGAAGTGCGCATGGCATTGAAGCCGCCAAAATCGCGGCAGGGCCTGCTGTTGCAGCGCAATGATTGGCTGCCGATTGCGCGCAAACTGGACATGGTCGGGCATGCAGACCGGCACTTGTTGCGTGGGGTGATCGAGCGCGTGCGCGAAAAGCGCATCAACGGCGTGGATTTGCGCCTGTACCTGCCGGTTGCTGCATCGAGCCTTTTCGATCCTGCTTTCGCGCCGTGGCTTGCGGCCGAGTTCGGTGCCCATGCAGTACCCAGCCATACCCTGGCACTTGAATTCGAAGCTGCCGAAGTGCGCGCCGAACTACCGCGCTTGCATGCCATGCTGGAACCCGTGCAGCGGGTTGGCGTGCGCCTGGCCTTGAATGTGGGCGCTGAAGCAGGCGCAGACCTTGGAAAGCTGCTCGCGCTCGATGCGTTTGGCGTGGTCAAGTTCGCACGAACCGGCGAAACTGGCAGCGTGCCTGACGCCGCGTGGGAGCCGTGGTCGAAAGCCATTGCCGAGGCGCGTTCGCTGGGCAAGATCGTCGTGGCTACCCGTGTCGCCGGCATGGCGGATATCGGCGTGCTTCTGCGCATGGGCGTGCACTATGCTCAGGGCGAAGCTCTCAGCGGCTGGCTGGCCGATTGGGATTTCGATTTCGCCGAAGCAGTTCTGTAGCGCCGATCAATCCGGCGCCACAGTCGTGGAAGCAGCTCTGCCTTCGCTGGCGGTTCGTGTCGGCGGCAACAGGCGGCTGTTCTCCGGCGAATCGTCCACGAACCAGGGCTTGCCGTCCTTGTCCAGGTACAGGCGTTGCATTTCGTCCAGATGGAACGGGCGCGAGCCGATGCGGCCGAAGACAGCAATCTGGTTGCCGGATTCGTCCACCCCTCGATCGCGCTCGAGTCCGCGCGACAACGACAGTGCCGGATGCCTGGTCGGATACCAGGCGATCAATTGCGGTTTCGGTTCCGGACTGAAGCCATAGAAATTCGGCTGCGACTCGGGGCTGGTGAGCTGGATCACCTTGAGTCCGTTCTTGCCATCGGCGACATAGGCGAACAACGACGCATTCGTGGTGCCGACGACGACGTCACGCGCATCCGAGATTTTCCCGCCCGCATTGAACATCTGGTAGACGAAGGGATGCTCGGGACGCGTCACGTCGATGATGGCGATGCCATCCGCACCGTCGGCGACGTAGGCGTAGGTGCGCGCCACGTGTAACTTATGTGCATAGCGCAGTGGCACGAAACCCGATACGACTTCGATGGGTTTTTCGCGATGCGTCACGTCGATGACGTGCAGGCCGTCATTTGCGCTGACGAACAGGTAGCGGAACTGCACCTGCGCTGCCTGTGCACCAGCGATGGGAATCGTCGCGAGGTATTTCGGCTTGATCGGATCGGTCATGTCGAGCACGACCACGCCTTTGTCGGTGGACACATAGAACGTGTCGCCGGCGATGGCGAGGTGGCGCGCGCCGTCAAGCACGCCGTTCTCGTTCCACGTCAACTGGCGCTTGAGGAAGTTGTTGCGCGGCTCGCCGTCGGCGAGCGTTTCGATGTCGGTGGCGATCAGGCCTTCCACTGCGTCGGTGATGAACGCGTATTTGTAGATCGGCGCCATCGGCTGTTCTTCGTTGTCCTTGCGCATCAGGTCGCCGACATTGCGGTTGGGCGCTACCGGCTGCGTGGTGGCGAGCACGACGCACGTCGCGTCCTTGCTGGCGATGTGCGTGTCCTGGCCGAGCGGCGAGAACGGCGCGGTGACGAGCTTCTCGGAAAAGCCCTTGTTGGCGACGCTGGCCACGTCGTATACGCGCATGCCCTTGGTGCCTTCCGCCACGTACAGGTATTCGCAGCGCAATTGCAGGCACTGCGCATCGCCGGCATTGTGCTCGGCGGCGTGCTGCAGCTTTTGTCCGCGATCTTCGTGTGCCTTGTACCAGTCCGGGTAGGCGTATTTCTGCAAATAGCTGCCGATCACGGCCTGCGGCTCGTCCCATTCGGTGACCTGCACCGCGCCGACGCCGCCGTTTTCGCCGACCCAGGCGTGGTAGCCGATGAAGTCGACGAACTTGGTGCCGAGCAGTAGCAGTTGCGACAGGATCGCGTTGTTGTCGTTCGCTTTCGACAGATGGCAGTCGTCGCACTGTTTGGTTTCGGTCTTGCGTTCGGTGTGCGGATAGTGCGGCGCGAACGCCTGCGAGGAATAACCCGAAGCCGCGATCGGCGGTTGCTGCACGTAGATCTTCTCGCGGTTGATGTTGGTCGAGGACAGCACCAGCGCCGAGGAGGAACGCACCGGTGCGATCTTGTGGTCCTTGACGTCGCCGTGCACGCCGAGCTGAAACATCTCGTCACGTGCGACCTGAGGGTTGTAGGTGGCGAAGTTGCGCGTGAAGCCGCCTTCGTACTTGTGACGCTCGGTTTTCCAGTTCGCCTGGATCGGCAGATGGCAGCCACCGCAACTCGTCGTCCACGAGGTGTGGCAGGCGTAGCACAGCATCTTGTCCTCGTTGTGCGCGCGCTGCGCCTTGGGCACGTCCGCGCCGAATTTCATCGCATCGGGGTCGTCGGAAACCGTATGCGCCTTGGTCGCCTTGGCGTCGTACATCGGCGAGGCAGGATTCGCGCTGTCCTTGACCAGCGTCATCGTCCATTCCAGTCCCGGCGTCACCGCCGAGCGCTGGATGAGCTTGTCGCCGACCCACTCGAAGCGTTTCTTGCCATCGGGATTGCGAATCAACAGCAGGTCACGGCCGTAGGGTCCGGCGGCGGGGCCGGAGGTCTTCAGCGTGGGATAGGCGTCGACCGTGCCGTGGCAATCCTGGCACTGGATCTCCACCGCGCCCATGACTTCGGCCTTGATGTAGCCGTTGCCGTGGTTGTCTTGCGAGAAATGGCAATCCACGCACTGCATGCCCACGTCGACATGGATGGATTGCAGGTGCACGGATTTCTTGAATTTGTCGGGATCATCGTTCGCAACGACATCGCGGTGCTTGTCGAGCAGGTCGCCCTTGCGGTCGCGCGCGAACACGGCGCGGAAGTTCCAGCCGTGGCCGTGGTAGTCGGCGAACTGCGTGTCCTTGAGTTGCGGATTGAGCAACGACACGTCTTTCGAGAAATTCGGATCGCCCCACTTGCCGCGGATCGCCGCTTCCTCGGGATTGCGGTCGAGGATCTTGCGCTGTTCTTCGGCGCTCGGATATTTCTGCTGCTTCGGCCACATCGATGGCGCGTCGGACTCGTAATCCCACATCGTGTAACCGAGCATGGTGTTGATGAACATGTTCGGCTGGTGCATGTGGCAGATCATGCACTGGCTGGTCGGTATCTGGCGCGTGAATTCGTGCTTGATCGGGTGCCCGGATTCGACGTGCGAGATCGTCGGATCGGACTCCTGCGACTGTCCCGTGTTGCCGTACTTGGCGTAGATCGCCGAATGGAAGGTGTCGCGATCGTTCGCATAGACGACGTGGCAGGCAGAACAGCCGGACGAACGGTAATCGCCGGGATTGTCGTTCGTGCCGAGCATCCAGATGAAAGGATCGTTCAGGCGCGTCTTGACGATGTTGAGCACCGGAATCGCCACGCGCGAGCCCGTGCCCGGGCCGCGGTTGGATTGCTTGAGATCGGGGCGACCGGGTTCTTCCAGGCGCTGGATTTTTCCGGCTTCGTCGGGCAGGCCGATTTCCGGGAACAGCGTGCCGATGTTGCGGCCGCCGCGTTCGAATACGCGAAAGATGTCGCCCGGCGGCGTGGTTTCCCACGACGGCAAGGGATAGATTTTCGGCAACACCCCATGCGCCGACGGATTGCCGTCCGGCACGGCGGGACTGCTTGTCGCGGCGGGTTGGCCATCCAGCGTGTAGGCTTCGCCGAGGATCGAATGCTTGTAAGGCAGGATGCCGTTGTTGTATGCGCCCGCGCCCCAGAACATGGCCGCGTTGGCCATCAGGCTTTTTTCGTTGGCCTGGATCTCGGGCAGGTGACAGGCGCCGCAGGCGAGCGTGGCCGCGCGCAGATCGCCGGGATTGACGAAGCGCACGAACTCGGGCGATTCCCGGGTCCACCACGTATAGCTGCCTTTGGCGTTGGCGCTGGTTTTCCACTTGTCGGGAAAACGCGGCAACACATGCGCCTTGTCCATTGCCGCCTGGTACGCCGCCGACCAGTCGCGCTTGTCGTGCTGCGCATCGGCATCGTAGCTTTCGCCGACCGGCGTGTTCACGCCGGCGTCGCCGCCGTGACAATCCGTGCAGCCGAGCACGACGCCGCCTGCCGGATGCATGGTCTTGCGATCCGATTTCGTATGGCAGGACACGCAGCCGGCGGATTTGGCGTCGGCTTGTTCCATGGTCTGGAACGCCGGCGCGGGCGGCGCGGCGGTGTAGTTGCGCAGTACCGGTTGTTCTTCGTGGGCGACGGCGGCAATGCCTGGCAGGCACAGCGCGAAAACGACGGCGACCCATTTGGCTTTGGTCATGGCGGCGGCCTCAATAGGTCAGGATCACGTTCGCCAGCACCGAGTAGTACAGCGAATGGTCGGAGCTGAACAGGCTCTTGAAGCCGGAGCCGGGTCTGAGTGCGGCGCCGGAAAGGCGCACGATCACGTTCTGGGTGAAGTACGGTCGCCAGATCCAGGCAACCGACGCATCGGTGCCGATGCTTCGGCTTATGTTGGCCTGCTGACGCAATGCTTCGATGCTGGCCGTGTTGTCGAACCACAGCTCGTTGAGGTTTCCCGACACGCGCGATTGCGGCGTGATGTCGAAATCCGCGCCAATGCCGAGCAGGCGCAGTCCGGGATTGTCGAAGTTCGATTGCCCGAGCGCGCTGGACGAACGCAAGTCGGGCAACATGCCGTTGGGTTGGCTGAGCGCCACGCCGCCGCCGCCGATCAGCGGAATGCCCTGGCTGATCCAGTAGCTGGTATCGGCGCCGGCGAAGATGGGATTTTCGTTGATCGCATCGAAGCCCGTGGAACGCCGGTCATGCGGGTTCTTGTCGCCGCTGGCGTATGCACCGGATACGCGCGCGCGGATCCAGTCGAAATCCATCGACGCTTCGGCAGCGAGAAACCCGGCACGGATGCTTGTCGACGGCTCGACGAAGACGCCGTGGTCCTGGTGGCCGAACGCGCCGTACGCGGAGACGGTCAGGTTGATGCGGCCAAGATGGCCATCGCCGTTGTAGCCCACATAAGCCACGTCGTACTTGCGCGGCAACTGCAGGCCGATCGCAGCCGGGCGCTGGATGAAGCCGTTGGAATCGTAGATCGCGCCGTCGCTGTTGTGGTTGTAGACCACGGTGGCCTGCGAGGTGTAACCCAGCCACGGCCAGTCCTGGCGATACAGGTTGGCGACGAGAATGTCGTCGTGACGCGGCGATTTGGTGACATCGTTCAGGCCGGAATTGACATCCTTTTCCAGGCGGCGGAAGTAGGCGAGGTTGTACTGCCAGCGGTTGTTGTCGCGATTGCCGAACAGGCGAATGCCCGGCTGCGAGTCCTGGAACAGGAAACCGCGGAAATCCGTGGAGAATGGCTGGATGCCGATGCGCAGCGAATCGAAATCGTAGCGCGAGGAGACATCGCGCAGATGCTTGTCGAACCACAGTTCCTGCACGCCAAGAAAGCCGTCGTCGCGGCTGGTGCCCAGGCGCGGATCGATCTGCAGGGCACGGTTCTCGCGCACATTGACGCGGTTGTAATTGAATACGAGCGTTGCCTTGTATTCGGTATCGGGCGGCTTGAACGTGGTGTCGCCCTCGTAATAGTCGACGCTGGCGATGAAGTTCTGCACCAGCAGCAATTGATTGATGCCGCCAAACGCGCCCAGCTCGCCGGGGTTGCCGGTATTCTGCGGTGCAACCGGCGTCGGCACGCTGCGCGGTTCGATGAAGGTGTCGGAAATACCGGTGAGTACTAGGAAATGGTCCTTGCCGTCGATGGGCTTGTCGCCCTTGTACATGTTCTGGTTGTACGGGTCGTACCAGGGAAACTTGAAGCCCAGCGTTTCCATGATGCGCCAACGGTCGGGCACCGGGATAAACGCCCCGGCCTAATCCACCGGCGCGGGCGGCACCCCGTTCGGATTGAGGATCTTGAACTCCGGCGGCGGCTCGTAGGGATGGCCGGGACGCCGACGCGGGATTTCCGACTGGCTCGGGTCGTAGGTCGGCGCGGGCAGCACGCCGAACAATTCAAGCAGGTGCGGAATCGTGCTGGCATCCTGTGCGTGAATTTGTGGACTTGTGGAAAATACCGCAAAACCGCAGAGCAGGGCGGTCACGAGGGAAGGACGAAGGCGGAGATTCGCGTTCATGTCATTTCCCATCGCAGACGTTGTCCGCGTTGCTGTCGAGGAAAGGCGACTGCGGGCACTGCACGTAGCGCAGGTGCACGCCTTGTGGCGCAAGCTGGTCCGCGCGCATCGCGGGCGGCGCGTTCGCGATCGTTCCGTTCAGCACCACGCCGGCGTTGTACAGACCGAGGAAGCTGACCATGTCGTCCTGATCCACGCCGTCTCCGGAAACGCCCAATCCGCCAACCAGGGTGCTGCCGCGATAGATCGGCACGCTGCCGGGGAAGACCTGCACGCCGTTGGGCAGATGCGGGCTGGCCGTGCATGCGTTTGGCGCGGTGACGGCTCCGAGTGCGGAACCATCCAGCGTCACCGCGAAGCCATTCGGCGGCGCTTGCAGGTACGCGACCAGGTTCAGCGCGACATAGTTGTAGACGAGATCGAGTTGCAAGCCTTCCTGGAACGGACTCCATTGCGGGTAGGGATGGCTGAACGGCCCGTTCGGATTGCCATCGACGCCATCCGGGAAGAACGGCCGCGACATGTTGCCGCCGGCGCGATCGGTGAACGCGACGTTGCCGGTTAGTGCATCGGGCATGCCGAGGAAGGCGCGAACGGCGCCGACGTAATCGCTGACATTGCTTTGCGCGACGGTGGTGAATGCCGCCTTCTTGTTCGGCACGTCGATGTTGTCGGCGAAATATTTGACCGGTGCCAGCGACTGCAGCACATTCGCTGCGTAGCTGCCGGAATTGAACGCGGCCGTGCGCGCCTTCTGCAGCGATACATCGATGCCGAACACCGGTGCGTCGCGCGTGCGCGCGACGGCGAGCGCGACACCATTGGTATCGACTATGGAAATCGACACGCGCGCCTGGCTGCCTAACGGATTGCGGATCTGCGCACGCGCGCGATTGGCGATCATCAGCGCCTGCTCTTCGATGGTCTGCACCTCGTGCGCGGTCAGCGCATTCGCACCGTCGGTGCCATCCTTCGGCGGATAGCGGTTGTCGCCGTTGCCGTCGTCGAGTACAAAGGCGTCCAATCCCGGATACAGCGTGGTGTCCTGACGTACACCCGAAGCCGTTTGCCCGAACGCGGTGCCAGCGAGGATGGCGCTGCCGTCGAAATAACCCGGCACCTTCATCAGCGCGCCGGTCGACGCGGAGTAGGGTGGCGCGCTTTGCGGGTGCGAAGCCAGGTCTGAATAGCCAACGTCGCTGAAGCGCAGGCTGATGCCGCCGGCGGTGATGGTGTCGGCGCGACGGTCGGCGGGAGCGCCGAAACTGTAGGTGCCGGCCATCGCGATCAACTCGTCGATGTTGCGATCCTTGTCCATCACATTGAGATCGAGGCCGTACACGCCGTCGGCAGCGACGCCGATGCCACCAACCGGAGTTCCACTTTTATACAATGGGAATCCGCCCGGATCGGCGGAAAGCCCGAGCGGCGAATTGTGCGGACCGACGCCGGTTCCCGACGTGAAATGGGTTGCCAGGTCCGAGCAGGGCAGTTGCGAGAACTGCACGCCGAACAGCGGGCCGGCCGGCGTGCCGAGAACGCCGGGATTGAAATGCTCCTGCACGATCTGGCTGGCGGTACGCGTCGAGAACGCGTTGCCTTCGCTGGACAGGTAGGCACCGGTGACGGCTTTGGCGATGGCGGCGAGCTCGCCCGGAACTTTCAGGCCTTCCAGTCCGCCGGTCACGTTGCGGCCAGAGGTGATGGTCACGGTGTCCGGCGCGCCATTCATTTTGTATACCGCGAGCACGTTGCCGACGCGATCGACCACGGCGATGACCGCTGGCTTGCCTTGCGCTTGTGCTTCGGCGGCGGCCTGTGCGATCGCCGTTTGTACGTCGGATGCGCTCAGGAAGGTCTGCGCATTGGCGCAGGATCCGGTGCAGCCGGAATCCGGCGTGGATTGCGGTGGCGGCGGCGCGGTACCTTCGGTGCTGGCCGAATTGCTGCCACCGCCACAGCCAGTGAGTGCCGCCATGGCAATCGCCAGCCACAAAATCCTGTTTGCGCGCATCGCTCTTCTCCCCAAGCGCGGTGCCTAGCGCCACGCTGCCTCAGCCGCGACGCTGCCTGTTCCCCTGTTCCGCGATCATAACCCAAGGTCGGGTCACAACGTACCCATCTTCAGCGTTGCCGACTGGTGATAGGCGTGGCAGGCAATGCAGGTGGTTGGCACCTTGTCCCTGGACTTTGCCCCGCCATGGCAGGTTCGGCAGTTGTCGATGCCGGGAATCAGCAAGTCACTGGATTGCGTGGATTTCGGTGCACCGCCGTGGCAATCCTCGCATTTGACCGTGGTGTGCTTGGCGTGGGTGAACTTGGCATCTGCGTACCACACGCCGGACACGCGCACCGGGGCCACATGCCAGGTGTCGTCAGGGGTTCGCGGCGGGGTGACCTTGTGGCAGGGGCTGCAAGCCCTGCCCGTGGACAGGCTGTCGGTCGCTTCGCTGGCGCGCTGGCGCGCCCAGGCGAGCGCTTCCTGCTGCTGTTGTTGCGACAACGGCGGCGATCCGGGCCGGCGGCGCTGCTGCACGATGTCCGGGGAGCGCGCATCCGCATAGCCGCCTTCGAGCGCGACCTTCGCGTAATACTCGTTGAGCGTGTAGGCGACGGCGGCGACCTTGCCGTGCGGCACTTCGCGGTCCGGAGCGAGCGTATCGAAGCCGAGCTTGTGGCAGTCGTGGCACATGGCGTCGAAGTTCACCGGGCGCATCTTCGCGCCGCCGGCTTCCGGCATGTGGCAGGTCGCACAAGTGAGTGTGCGATGGCCGCTCGGTGTGTTCAGACCATCCGGCTTCAGGTGTTTTTCGTGGTTGAACTTGAGGCCGGAGTCCTCCTTCAGGTTCGCGGCCCAGGTCGTGCGCAGCGGTGCGAATTTTCCGTTCGCGTCCCATTCGGGCAGGCTGACCTTGAATTCGGGATGGTTGGTGCCGAAGTCGCCGACATCGACGAACGTGCTGGCATCTCTGGTACGCGCTTTCAGGTCAATGTGGCAATCCGAACACAGGCGTTGGTCGGTGCGGATCAATCCGCGGATTCCTTCATGATCCTGGTGACAGCTGCGGCACTGCGCGTTGCCGAGTTGCGGCAGGTTGAACTTGGCAGGATCGGCATGCGCGGCGGTGCTTGCATGGCAGGCCAGGCAGGCCTTGTCACGCACGGTCAGGAATGCGGTCTGGTGGCATTTCGTGCAATCGCCGGCGAAAAAATGATGCGCCGAATCGAGCGTGCCGGGATTCCAGCTTTGCGTGCTTGGCAGCAGCGGCACGCGGCGCAGCATTGCGCCGAAACCGGGAACGAAATGCCCGATCATCGGCAGGATCAGGGCGAACACCAGGATCGCCATGAACAGGATCCACGACGGCCGCCGCTTGCGCAGGCCGGTCTGGGCCAATCGGGTCGGCTTGGCGCGCTGTTCGACTTCGGCCTTCTGCTCACCTTTGTCGAGTGTGGAAACTTCCACGGCGCCGTCATAGTCCTGCGGCGCCGCGAGCAGGGTCAGGCGCGTGTTGCCGATGGCGACGATGGCGCCTGGCCCGACCGTGGTGGTGTAGGTAATCGCGTCGTCGACGCGGATGCCGGCGAGGATCAGCGATTCGACCTTGTACTGGCCGCTGGCGAGCAGGGTGACGCGCGCATGGTTGAGCGCCGCGCGCAGGTCCGGCAGGAAGATGGCCTGGTCCGCGGCGCGGCCGATGCTGAGCACGTCGCCGTAGTGGACGTCTTCCTCGTAGGAGACGGCGCCCTTTCCCTTCTTCAATACTCGGCGGATCAGCCAGCGCATGTGAGTCGCTTACCAGTAAAAAAATGATGAGACGATGTGCGCGATCAGTGCCGCCAGCAGCGCGAACGACAGCGGCACGTGGATGTACAGCCAGATTTCCATCAGCGCCTGATATTGAATGTCGCGCGCGACCTTGGAGGCCAGGCCCTTCTTGCGCGAGATCAGGTCGATCAGGTTGCGCATCGCCTCGCCCTGCTTGTCGGTCGCACGACCGGCCAGGTAATCGACCATCGCGAACATGGTCGGCATTTCCGTGGTCTTCATCTCGCTGCGCTTGTCGCGCTCGGCCAGCGCCGCATGCAGCGAATCGAGGGCGAGATCGGAACCGTCGTGTGCGCGCAGTTGCGTCCACACGCCGCCACCGAGTTTCGTGTTCTGGATCGAGCGCAGCACCACAGCATGGATCTTCGGGTCGATGCCATCGGCCAGCGCCAGTGCGTTCTGGTCGATTTCGGCGACCTCGTCGAGCATTGCGGCGCGCGTCGCGCTTTCACGGTTGCGCGTCATCAGGTTCGGATAGCGCAAGTAAACATAGACGCCAAAAAAGCCGGAAAAAATCACGATCAGCATCAGCACGAAGGCGAGCATGTGGATGTTCCAGCCGAACTGGAAACCCATGTGCAACAGTACGATCAGGATGAGCGACGTGCCCAGGTAGATGTGTGCCGACAACCAGCCGCGCAGGGTTCCGGGGCTGTTGCGATAGCTGCGCTTGCGCATGCCGAACAGCATCAGCCAGACGATCAGCGCGGCAGCGATGGTGCCCAGCGTGTAGCCCAGCCAGGTGCCGCCGTTGGGCGGGCCGCCGGGATCGTACAGGTTGTAGGCAATCAGCGATGCGGCCGACAGCCCGAGCGCGATCCACAGATAGCGCGAACGGGCGTAAGTGAGGATGGAATCGTGGCCGGCCATCAGTTTCGGGACTGCGCATAAGCCGGGAATTCTTCCGGCGAAATGCGGATCGCCGCACCGGTCGGGCAGGAGCGCACGCAGGCCGGGCCGCCGCCCACGTCCTTGCACATGTCGCACTTGACCGCTTTCTTGATCTCGCCGGCGGCGTGTTCGTGGCTGTCGTGCGGCGCTTCGCCGGGACCGGGCCCGCGGCCGAACAGCAACCACTGGATGAGTCCCGGTTTCTTCGGCGGCTTGTATGCCATGTGGATCACGCCGTACGGGCAATTGCGCTCGCAGTTGCCGCAGCCGATGCAGTTGTCGGCGATGAACACCTCGCCGTTCGGCGCGCGATGGATCGCGTCGGGCGGGCAGTCCTTCATGCAGTGCGGATGCTCGCAATGCCGGCACGAGGTCGGCACGTGCACGCTGGCGAAGGTCGGGCCGGCTTCGCGGTCCAGGCGTGAGGTGCCGCCGTGGGTTTCGGCGCAGGCTTTTTCGCAGTTGTCGCAACGTACGCACAGCGATTCGTCGATCAGCAGGATGTCGGTCGCTTCGCCCGCGCCCTGCGCGAGCAGGAACGAGATAATGTCGCCGCCGCTCGGCATCGCCTGCATGGCCAGGTTTGCCGCGGTGCGCTGGCGGTATTCGGATTGCAGGCGCAGGCGCAGCACCGGAATGCGGTTGACCAGTTTCTTGAACGATTCGCCGTCCAGGCGCACGGTTTCGCTCGCGATCGCCGCGCGCGCGGTGGCCGAGCGCCGCGATTCGCCCATCAGCGCCATTTCGCCGACGTAGTTGCCGGCCGGCACGTAGGACAACACCACATCCTTGCCGCCGATGTTGCGCGAGATGGTCAGCGAGCCGACGCGCACCAGGTGCAGGCAGTCGCCGGTCTCGCCCTCGTTGAACAACACGTCGCCGGCCTTGAAGCGCTCGAGTCGCGAATTGGCGACGACGTCGGCAAGCTGATCCGCGGATGCTTCCGGCGCGAAGCGTGATTGCAGTGCACGCAGGATGAACACTTCGTCGATGTGGCGCTTGACCGATTCGACCGAGGCGATCAGCCGGTTCATCGATCGCCGCGGCGTCTCGATCAGCACGCAGTTCGCGCCGGCCAGCACCGTTGCGGAGCGACGGCGGCCGGAAATCAGGCTCATCTCGCCGAAGAATTCACCGCGGCGCAGGGCGATGCGCTTGTTCGATGCTTCGTCCACGACCACTTGCACGTCGCCGTCGACGACGCTGAAAAACGTGTTCGTGTAATCGTTTCGCGCGAAGATCGTCTCGCCCGGCGCCGGCGAACGGATGTCGGAATCGAGCATGAACTCGCGCAATTGCAGTGGCGTGATGCCGGCCAGCAGGGGTACGTTTTTCTGGATCCGCGCCAGCGCCTCGTCGACGGAACGAAAGCCCGGCATCTTCGCGAACTTGGCCTTGAGCAGCGGCTCGTCGGCCGGCTCGACCTTGTTGCCGAGGATGTATTCGATGACCTCGTAGCCCTGGTTCATCGCCTGCTTGATCAGCGGGTAGCCGCCGAGCGCGCCGACGATGTACAGGCCCTTCACGTTGGATTCGTACTGCGAACTGATCGCCGGCACCGAGGCCGGATCCTTGTTCGGGAATGTCACCCCGCAGGCTTCGACGAAACCGCGCGGCGCGGTCGCGCCAAGTCGCGCGATGACGCGGTCGATCAGGATCTGCGCTTTGCCGCTGGCGGTATTGAGGATCATGCGGCCCTTCTTGCGGCCGACGCTGAGTGCGTCGACGCGTTCGGGTCCGGAGTTGTAGTAGCACTCGATGACGCCGTCGGCGATGGCCTTGAGGATGGCCTGCTCGTTGCCTTTCTTGGCGCGCGCGAATTCGTCCTTGCGGTTGACGATGACGACGTTGTTCTGCTTCGCCAGCGCCACCGCGTTCTCGATCGCCGCATCGCCGGCGCCGATCACGACGATGGTTTCGCCGGAATATTCGTCCGGATCGTCGAGCTGGTACTGCACGAACGGCAGATCCTCGCCGGGGCAGCCGAGCTTGCGGATGTTGCCCTGCAGGCCGATGCCCATCACCACGAAATCCGCCGCGATGGTCTGGCCGTTGCCGCATTTCAACTCGAAACCGCCGCCCGCGGCCTGCTTGATCGCGCTGACTTCGTGGCCGTGGCGGACGTTGATCTTCAGGCGCGCGGCGGCTTCGTCCCAGGCGCCGAGGATGGATTCGCGCGATCCAGCCTTGAACGGCACCGGCGCGCGCAACGGCAGGATGCCGGGCTCGTCCATCACGAACTTGCCCTTCTGGTAGCGGAAGATCGTGTTCGACAGGTGCGGCTCGGCTTCGAGCAGCACGTGCGATTCGCCGCGCTCGGCCGCGCGCGCCGCGGCGGAAAGCCCGCCCGGACCGGAACCGACGATGGCGATCTTGAAGCGCTCGGACACGTGTCCCTCCCCGTGGCAGATGATACCGAATGTGCCGCACTGGCGCGCAATCTGCGATGATTCGGCGATGACGGATTTTCTCGCCGACACTGCGGATTGCGTCGCGCGCATCCTTGCCCACGCGCGCGGAACGCTGAAACTCGCCACGCCGCTGGGCCTGGGCAAGCCGAACGAGTTGCTCAATGCGCTGTATGCGGCCGCGGCGCACGATGCGTCGCTGAGGTTCGACATCTACACCGCGCTGTCGCTGGCGCGTCCCAAGGCGAAGAGCGATCTGGAACGGCGATTCCTCGAGCCGTTCCTCGAACGTCAATTCGGCAAAAACTATCCGGACCTGGCCTGGGTCGCAGCGCAGCATGCGAACGCGCTGCCGGCGAATATCCGCGTGCACGAGTTCTATCTGCAGTCCGGTGCGATGCTCGGCGTGGCACAGTCGCAGCGCGACTACGCGAGCCTGAACTACACGCACGCGGCGCGCGATCTGGCCGGCGTCGGCATCAATGTCGTCGTGCAGATCATCGCGGTGCGCGGTCATGGCGCAGCGCGGCAATACAGTCTCGGCTGCAATCCCGATACGACAACCGACCTGTTCGACCGCATGACCGCGATCGGCGCGCCGCGGCCGCTGATGGTGGGCGTGATCCATCCGGATTTGCCCTTCATCGGCAACGAGGCGCTGGTCGAAGAAAGATTCTTCGACATCGTGCTGGACGATCCATCCTCGTCGCATGCGCTGTTCGCGTTGCCGCGCGAGCCCGTGGATACCGCCGAGTACGCGCTTGGGCTGCATGCGAGCACGCTGGTGCGCGATGGCGGCACCTTGCAGATCGGCATCGGCGCGTTGTCGGATGCGCTGGTGCATGCTCTGCTGCTGCGGCATGCGCATAACGCGGATTACCGCGCCGCACTTCAGGCGCTCGGAAACGTCGACGCGAGCCTGTCGGCTAGTTGTGGCGGCATGGACCCGATGCCGCGCGGCCTGTATGGCGCCAGCGAAATGATCATGGATGGCTTCATGCACCTGGCCCGCGCCGGAATCCTGTCGCGACGGGTCTATGACGATCTCGACATCGAGAAGGCGCTGGCAACGGGACGAACCATGGATGTATCCGGCCGCGGCGACGGACGCTATCTGCGCGGCGCGTTCTATCTGGGGTCGAAGGCGTTCTACGCCTGGCTGCGCGGACTGCAAGGCGCGGACTTCGACGGCCTGTCGATGACGCGCGTATCCGACATCAATCAACTCTACGGCGGGCGCGAGACACTCGATGCGCTGCAACGCCGCGGCGCGCGTTTTTTCAACACCTGCATGATGGCGACCGTGCTCGGCGCTGCGGTATCCGACACGCTGGAAAACGGGCAGGTCGTCAGCGGCGTCGGTGGCCAATACAACTTCGTGGCGATGGCGCATGCACTCGCGGACGGACGCTCAATCCTGATGTTGCGCAGCACGCGCACGCGCGGCGGCAAGCTGCATTCGAACATCCTGTGGAATTACGGCCAGTGCACCATCCCGCGTCATCTGCGCGACATTTACGTGACCGAATACGGCGTGGCCGATCTGCGTGGCAAATCCGATGAGGACTGCATCATCGCCATGCTCGGCATTGCCGACGCGCGTTTCGTCGATGCGCTCGCCACGCAGGCCAAGGCGGCGGGAAAATTGCGCCGCGATTTCGCCATCCCCGCCGCGTGCCGACAGAACACGCCCGCACACCTTGCCGCGGCGCTCGCGCCGCAGCGCCAACGCTTTCCGAATTTCCCGTTCGGCAGCGATTTCGATGACACCGAATTGCGCCTGTTGCCGGCCTTGCAGAAGCTACAGGCACTGGCCGCAAACAAATGGCGTCTGGCGGTATTTGTGCTTGGGGCTTTGCTATCAGGTAGCCCGCGTCTGGCCGATGCCAGCCTGTATGAACGCATGGGACTGACGCGTCCGCGCGGCGTGGGCGAGCGCCTGACGCGACGCCTGTTGGCGCGGGCCCTGCGCGAGCGCTGAAAAGGGCAGCAGGAGTATACTTGGCGCCCGTGGACAGGGGTGTTCAATGAGCGTGTTGTTCGATCGGTTGGCCAGTGCATTGCCGGAACGGCATGCTCCGCGGCGCAATTCGTTCGCCAGCGACGCCAGATCCGTGCGCCAGTGGCTGGCGCAATTGCCGTTGGCCAACCCGGGAGCCACCGCGCGCCTGTTGATGTCCGCATTGCGCGAATTGAACCAGCTGCACATTGATCCGCAACAGCGCATCGATGCACTGGAGTTGCTGCGCGAACCGATCGGTGAAATCGTCGCCACCCTCGACAAGCAGGTACTCGGCGACAGTTTCCCGCTGCCGCCGCTGAAGCAGCAGATTGGCCAATTGGCCCAGGATTTCGAGCACGAACTGGCGTTGGGATATTGCGCCGCGGTTTACGACCTTTGCGCTCCGGCGGGAGCCGTTCCGTTCCTGCGCGGCAAGCCCGTGGCCCTGGCGTTGACACGTGCCATGCGGCATCGTGGCGGGTTCCTGTATCAAGCGTACCTGCCCTATCACCCCCCGCCGGCCGGCGCATGGCAGAACCTGCACGATCTGTTCGGCTTTGCCGCCGCCGTCGGCGCAGTCGACCGCGCGGTGTCGGGACGAGCCGGCACGACGACCAGCGTGCGCCTGGCCTACATCCAGGCTCTGCTGTTCGCGTTGTCGAATCCATACCGGTTTTCCCAGCGTGAAAATGGCGACATCCACGAACTCACGCGAATCTGGTCCACGCATTGCGAACTGCGCGAAGGCCGCGCGCCGAGCGGGGCGATTGCGATCCGCACGGGCGATGACCACGGTCCTGGCTACATCGCCACGGAGCGCCGAGCTCCCGAGGCGGATTCGTGGGCGCTGGAAATCAGCGGATTGGTGCGTTTCCTGGAAGGTCATCTCGCCCTGTTGCCGCCCGGCACGCACGTCACCCAGTTCGGCAGCCGAGACGCACCGGTTACGGTTGCGACGGATCTGGTCGGGCGCCTCATGCACGCATGGGAATCCGGCGCCGAGCGCAGCCAGGCACGCCTGCCTGCAAGCCACACGCTCGATTCCGTGGTCGGATTGCATGACTTGCACTATGTGCTTGCCGGCAACGCCGATTTCGAGGGATTCCTGATCAAGACACGTGGCGTCGCCATCACCCTGCACGAGGGTGATCGTGCGGCAACCTGGGCCAACAACGCGGCTGGGGCCGCGCGCATCCGGCGCATCCCGGCGCGGGTCATCGACCAGAGTCTGGGCGGCTATCGGCTTGCCTGGGAGAAAACCGAGGGCATGCGTCTGCGCGTCGGCGAACTGCTTGGCCTGGCGCCACAGTCTGACGACGACGAGGCACGTGACTGGATGGTTGGCGCGATCCGCTGGCTGCGGATCGAAGGCGAGGGCATGCAGGCAGGCGTGGAGTTGCTGGCGCGACGAGCGCAACCAGCCGCAGTGCGCAGCTTCGACACACACGGCATACCGCGTGCCGCCATGCGCGCGATCGCCCTGGAAGACATGGATAGCGGCGAAATGGCGGCGATCGTCGTGCCTGCGCTGTTCGAACGCGATGCCGGCGAGATCGAATTGACGCGGCCGGGTGACCCTTACCGTTGGCCCGCCGAGCCGGTGATCGAGACCCTGCGCGGGCTACGTACCAGCGATGGCGGTGGCGGCTATCTGCGCATCGAACTGATCGGCGGCGCCGGTGCGATCGAATCCGGTGCGCCGCAAGCGGCAAATGACGATTCGGGAATACCGGCGTCGGTCAACGGTGATGGTGCTTGACGGCTTGGCGCCGAACGGGTCAACTGCACGCAGCAGGCAAGTTCTCGAAACCGTGATGACATCCGAAGACCAGACGGCGGCGCCGCGCATGCGCCGCGCAAGTGTGGGCGTGAGCATCGGTGGCGTGCGCGTCGGCGCCGATGCGCCGATCGTCGTGCAGTCGATGACCAATACCGATACGGCTGATGTTGCCGCGACCGCCAAACAGGTCGCGGAACTCGCTCGCGCGGGATCCGAACTCGTGCGCATTACCGTCAACACGCCGGAAGCCGCCGCTGCCGTGCCGCGCATCCGCGAGCGCCTGGACATGATGGGTGTCGGTGTCCCGCTGATCGGCGATTTCCATTACAACGGCCACCAGTTGCTGGCCGCCGAACCGGCCTGCGCGCAAGCGCTGGCCAAGTACCGGATCAATCCCGGCAATGTTGGTTTCGGCAAGAAGCGCGATACCCAGTTCTCGACCATCATCGAGTTCGCATTGAAGTACGAAAAGCCCGTGCGCATTGGCGCCAACTGGGGCTCGCTCGATCAGTCTTTGCTGGCTGCGCTGATGGACGAAAATCATTCCCGCACGCAGCCCTGGGATGCGGCACGCGTAGCCCGCGAAGCCCTGATCCGTTCAGCGTTGGATTCAGCGGCGCGCGCAGAAGAATTGGGATTAACTTCGGATCGTATCTTGTTGTCTTGCAAGGTTTCTGGTGTGCAAGAATTGATCGCTGTCTACCGCGATCTGGCGGTCCGCTGCGATTTCGCCCTGCACTTGGGATTGACCGAGGCGGGTATGGGTTCCAAGGGAATCGTTGGCTCGACCGCCGCGCTGGCCGTGCTGCTGCAGGAAGGCATCGGCGACACCATCCGTATCTCGCTCACACCGGAGCCGGGTGAGTCACGCACGCGCGAGGTGATCGTCGCGCAGGAATTGTTGCAAACGATGGGTCTGCGCGCGTTTACGCCACTGGTTACGGCATGCCCGGGTTGCGGGCGCACGACGAGCACGCTGTTCCAGCAGATCGCCAAAACCGTGCAGGATCATGTCCGCGCGAAGATGCCGGAGTGGCGCGTCAAGTACGACGGCGTCGAGAACCTCACCCTTGCGGGGATGGGCTGCGTGGTCAACGGGCCGGGCGAATCCCGCCACGCCGATATCGGCATTTCGCTGCCCGGCACCGGCGAGGCGCCGGCCGCACCAGTTTTCATCGACGGTGAAAAGGCGATGACCTTGCGCGGCGCGAACATTGCGACCGAATTCGTCGGCGTGATCGAGGACTACGTCGCGCGCAAGTACGCGGCGCGGCACTGAGGCCATGGGCGCGGAACCCTTCATCGTCGCCATTCCTGCGCGTTATGCGTCCACGCGCTTGCCCGGCAAGCCGCTCCAGATGATCGCCGGCGAGCCGATGATCATGCACGTCGCGCGGCGGGCGATCGCGGCCGGTGCGGCGCAAGTCGTGGTCGCCACGGACGATGTTCGCATCATAGATGCCTTGCGTGATGCGGCGGTGCGCGTGGTGATGACTCGCCTCGATCATCTTTCCGGAAGCGACCGGCTGGCCGAGTGTGCCGAACACTTGCGTTGGGCGGACGGTGCCATCATCGTGAACCTGCAAGGCGACGAGCCGCTGGCGCCACCGAGCGGAATCCGCGCCGTGGCCGAATGCCTTGCATCGAGCAATGCGTCGATGGCGACGCTGGTCACGCCGATCGCCAGCGCGCAGGAATTGTTCGATCCGAACTGTGTAAAAGTCGTGGCCGGTCGCGACGGAAATGCGCTGTACTTCTCGCGTGCGCCTCTGCCGTGGGCACGTGATGCGTTCGCGCGTACCCGCGACGCGTTGCCGGATGGACACGTCTTTCTGCGCCATATCGGCATTTACGCCTATCGCGCGGGATTCCTGCGCGCGTTCGCCGCGTTGGCGCCGACGCCGGCCGAGCGCGCCGAATCGCTGGAACAACTGCGCGCCCTTGAACATGGCCATCGCATCGCTGTGCGCCTTGCGCCCGAGCCGTTCCCGGGCGGCGTCGATACGCCCGAGGACCTGGCGCGGGTCGATGCGCAGCTGCGCAAGGGCGCATAATGGCGGCGGTCATCAGCAATCCCCAACACGCATGAATGCCAGAGTCACCGCTCCCGAGTTGCCGCCATCGCTGGACTGGGTAAACACCGATGCGCCGCCCACGTTGGCCGCACTGCGCGGACGCGTCACCGTGCTCAATTTCTGGACCTTCGATTGCGTGAATTGTCGCAATGTCCTGCCCGACCTGCGCTACCTTGAAAACAAGTACCACGACGGTTTGAGCGTCATTGGTGTGCACACGCCGAAGTTCGAATACCAGCGCCACAGCGACCCGGTGCTCAAAGCGGTCAATCGCAACCACATTCGGCATCCGGTGGCGAACGATCCGGATTATTTGCTGTGGCAGGCCTACGGCATTGATTCGTGGCCGACCCTGGCGGTAATCGATGCGCAAGGCCAACTTGCCGCATTGTTGCCGGGCGAAGGCCGGCGCCAGGGAGCGGACACGCCCATCGCGCACCTGCTCGACGAGGCCGCGGCTCAGGATAGGCGCGTGTACGACTCCGGCGTTGCCGCGTTGCGCCCCGAGCCCGTCACGCCGCTGCGTTTCCCGTCGCGACTGGTGGTGGGCGAATCGAGCCTGTGGATATCCGACAGCGGCCACAATCGCATCCTGGAATGCACGCACGATGGCCGCATCCAGCGCCAGTTCGGGTCGGGCAATCCGGGTTATTGGGATGGCCGTGCGCGCGAAGCCGGGTTCAGCGATCCGCAGGGTCTGGCGCTGGGCAAGGATGTGCTGTTCGTTGCCGATACCGGCAACCACGCCGTGCGCCGCGTGCGACTGCTCAGTGGCGACGTGGATACCGTGGCCGGCACCGGCGTCGCAGGCCACGACCTGACGAACGAAAACCTGGAGCCGGCCAAGGTTGCGATGTCGGCGCCGGCCGATGTCGCCGTGCTCGGCGACAACCTCTATATCGCCGTGTCCGGGCAGAACCAGATCTGGCAACTCGACCTGGTACGCAACAAGCTCGTCGTGCTTGCGGGCAGCGGCCAACTCGGGCTGACCGATGGTGTAGGCGTGACCGCGAGTTTCGCCCAACCGTCCAGCCTGAGCGTAGTCGGCCAACAACTCGTGGTGGCTGATGCCGCCTCGTCATCCGTGCGCCTGCTGCGCCTTCTGGACAATCGCGTCAGCACGCTGGCCGGCACCGGGCTATACGATTTCGGCGATGCGGCAGGCAAGCGCGAAGACGCGCGCCTGCAACACCCGCTGGCCGTGTGCGGCGATCCACGTGGCCTGATTTTCGTGGCCGACAGTTACAACGGCAAGATCAAGGCGATCAACATGCGCAGCGGCGATGTGCGCGCGTTGAACCTGCCGTATCGCTTGCAGGAGCCGGCAGGTCTGGCGCTCGGCGCGGGCGCGTTATGGGTGGCGAATACGAACGCGCACGAGATCGTGCGCGTGGATCTTTCCAGCGGACAGATCCGGCGCCTGACGATTTCCGAGTGAGCATCGCGTGAGCGGATCGGATGCGAACGCGGCGATCTTCGATGGCAAGGCTTTTGTTCGAACCCTGAGCACATCGCCCGGCGTTTACCGCATGCTCGACGCGCGCGGGGAACCGCTTTATGTCGGCAAGGCGGGGAATTTAAAGAAGCGGGTCGGCAGTTATTTCCTGAAACCCGCGTTGCAGCCGCGCATCGCCAGCATGATCGCGCAGATCGCGCGCATCGAAGTCACGCTCACGCGCACCGAAGGCGAAGCGTTGCTGCTCGAGGCGCAACTGATCAAGAGCCTGAAGCCGCGCTACAACATCCTGCTGCGCGACGACAAAAGCTACCCCTACATTTATTTGTCCGGCGAAGAGGACTTCCCGCGCATCGCCTTCCATCGTGGCGCCAAGAGCGGAAAAGGCGAATATTTCGGTCCGTATCCGAGCGCGTGGGCGGTGCGCGAAAGTCTGGATCTGATGCAGAAACTGTTTCGCGTGCGTCAGTGCGAAGACAGCTACTTCCGCAACCGCACACGGCCCTGCCTGCAATACCAGATCGGCCGTTGCAGCGCGCCGTGCGTCGGTCTGATTGGCGTTGCTGAATATCAGGAATCCGTGCGCCACGCGGCGATGTTCCTGCGCGGCAAGAGCAGCGACGTGATCGAGGAACTCGGCACGGCAATGGAGCGCGCCAGCGTCGCCCTCGAATTCGAAAAGGCGGCGCGCCTGCGCGATTCGATCGCCACGCTCAAGCGCCTGCACGCGCAAGTGCACGTGCGCGGCGCCAGTGCGGACCTGGATGCGCTCGCCTGCCGCATCGAGTCCGGAACAGCATGTGTGTCGGTGCTGTTCTTCCGCAATGGCGTGAACCTGGGTTCGCGCGATTTCTTCCCGCGCCTGCCGGTGGACGCGGACGAAAGCGCCGTGCTTGCCGCATTCATCGCTCAGTATTACCTCGACAAGCCGGTGCCGCGCGAATTGCTGCTCAGCCATAGCGTGGAAGAAGTCGAGTTGCTCGCGGGCGCGCTCGGTGAACAGGCTGGCCACAGCGTGGAAATCAAGGCCCAGGTGCGCGGCGACCGCGCGCATTTTGTGGAACTTGCGCGCAAGAACGCGCAGGCGGCGCTGGTGGCGCGGCTGGCCAGCCAACAGACGATCCACGAGCGCTTTGAGTCGTTGCGTGAGCTGCTTGAACTCGGCGACATGCCGCAGCGGCTGGAGTGTTTCGACATCTCGCACACGATGGGCGAGGCAACGGTGGCGTCGTGCGTGATTTATGGCCCCGAGGGTCCGGTCAAATCCGCATACCGTCGTTTCAACATCACCGGCATCAAGCCCGGCGATGACTATGCAGCCATGCGCCAGGCCCTGGAACGCCGCTACAAGCGCCTGCAAGCGGGCGAGGGCGTCCTGCCGGACATCCTGCTGATTGATGGCGGCAAGGGACAAGTCACGCAGGCGCTCGAAGTGCTCGCAGACTTGGGCGTGAGCGGCGTGCTGGTGCTCGGCATCGCCAAAGGGCCGGAGCGGCGCAGCGGCCACGAGAGCCTGATCCGCGGCGACAACGGCAAGGTGCTGTGGCCGGGGCCGGAATCGCCGGCCTTGCATCTGCTCGACGCGATTCGCGACGAGGCGCACCGGTTCGCCATCACCGGCCACCGCAAGCGCCGCGAGAAGGCGCGCGAGAAGAGCCGGATCGAGGAAATCGCCGGCGTAGGCGCCAAGCGCCGCGCGGCATTGTTGAAGCATTTTGGCGGCATCGGCGGTGTCGCCGCGGCGGGCATCGACGAACTCGCGCAGGTCAATGGCGTGAGCCGTGAAATGGCCGCAAACATCTACGCCGCATTCCACGGCTGAGCGTGGACGTGTCACACTCGCGCCCATGCAATTGACGTGGCCGACCATCCTTACCTTGTTTCGCATCGCCCTGTTGCCGGTGATGGTTGGCGTGTTTTATGCGGGATTCCACGGTGCGAATATCGCTGCCGCGGCGATATTCCTCGCAGCGGCGCTCACCGACTGGCTGGATGGCTTCATCGCACGGCGCTTCAACCAATACTCGCGCTTCGGCGCCTTTCTCGATCCGGTCGCCGACAAGCTGATGGTGGCGGTGACCCTGTTCTTGCTCGTGCAGGAAAATCCAACGCCGCTGTTGGCGGTTGTCAGCGCAATTATCGTTGGCCGCGAAATTGCGATTTCCGCACTGCGCGAGTGGATGGCGGAAATCGGCGCGCGCGGCCTGGTCAAGGTGGCGTTTCTGGGCAAGCTCAAGACAGTCATGCAGATCGTCGCGATCGTGGTGCTGTTGTACCAGCACGAATCCGCCGGACTGAAGCTGTTCCATGTCGGCGAGGCGTTGCTCGTGATCGCCGCTGGATTGACGATCTGGTCGGGCCTGGACTACCTGCGCGCGGCTTGGCCGGCGATGCGTGGGGATGTGCGGCGAGGCTGATGGTTGTTGCCAATCTCCACGCAAACCGTATAATGCGCGTCCTCGCGCGGGAATAGCTCAGTTGGTAGAGCACGACCTTGCCAAGGTCGGGGTCGCGAGTTCGAGTCTCGTTTCCCGCTCCAGTTTTTCGCGAAAGATCGGGCATCCTGCCGCGACTTTCGCCTCGCGGGCGCAGCCAAGCTGCGCCACGCTCGCGCCACCGGTCTTGCGACCGGCGGGCGGCGGCAAATCCACTTGCCGTTGTGCAGACCTCGGGCAATCCGAGGTTTTGTTTTTTGCGACTCGCGTTGCTACGCTGTCGCAGTCACCGGCCAGGTGGCAGAGTGGTCATGCAGCGGCCTGCAAAGCCGTGTACGCCGGTTCGATTCCGACCCAGGCCTCCATGTGACAATCCGGCGAAGTCCCGGATTACCTATCAAGCCCGTGTGACCGCCGATCTTTTCGGGTTTTCTTGCCAGGCTGTCCGACGATGTTCCCACAGGAAGCAAAGTGACGGATCGACAAATATTGGACACCTCGGGGTCGTTCTACACGGCGTACAAGGAAGCGAACGCTTCTTTCAGTCACCCGTGTTGGAGGCGACTTTTGGAGGTGGG
>OEIU01000565.1_pt1 | contig 32928 bp, 26 predicted proteins | sample 1539221 | NCBI WGS metagenome assembly OEIU01 (sample SAMN03792071, study PRJEB22550) | activated sludge metagenome | feature: wastewater treatment plant; material: activated sludge; isolation source: Wastewater treatment plant of a petroleum refinery complex | place: Argentina: Zarate | collected...
TATTTTACTTTGCCTTGATTTGCAACAGCCGCTGCAGCTTTTGCTATTTCATCCTGATCACCAAGATAATAATTCTTGATTGGTTTTAAGTTTTCATTCAGCTCATAAACTAATGGAATTCCGGTTGGGATGTTCAACTCAACAATTTCGTTTTCAGGAATGTTATCAAGATATTTTACTAATGCACGCAAACTGTTTCCGTGTGCAGTTATTAAAACGCGTTTACCGGATTTTACCATTGGTGCAATTGTCCCTTCCCAGTAAGGAACAAAACGAGCAACTGTGTCTTTCAAGCATTCAGTAAGCGGCAATTCATTCTCTTTCAGATCAGCATAACGCGGATCTTTACCCGGATATCTTTCATCATTTTTATCCAATGCAGGAGGTTGAATATCATAACTTCTTCTCCAGATTTTAACTTGTTCTTCGCCGTATTTTTTTGCGGTTTCAGCTTTATTCAATCCTTGAAGTGCTCCGTAATGTCTTTCATTCAAGCGCCAGTTATTAATAACCGGAATCCACATTAAATCTAATTCATCAAGAACGATCCATAAAGTTCTGATAGCTCTTTTAAGAACAGAGGTGTAAGCGATATCAAATTTAAAACCTTCTGTTTTTAAAACTTCACCGGCTTTCTTTGCTTCTTGTAATCCTTTTTCAGTTACATCAACATCGGTCCAGCCGGTAAAACGATTTTCTTTATTCCATAAACTTTCGCCGTGGCGTAATAAAACTACTTTGTACATTTAATTCTCCGTTACTTAATTAAGTGTTATTTCAATATTGCTGTGTAAAAATACGGAAGGATGATTAGAAGAAAAATGGATAATGTTTGATGTTTATAGGAAAAATAAAATCAGACTCGCTGATTCTCTGTAAAATGTATTTTCTTTTGGTATTTGCACAGAGTAACACAGAGAAAAATTAAGAACTAAGCGAAGTTGGTGAACCTCTTTGCGTTATTTGCGTGGAAGAAAAACCTAAAACATTTCACGCAAAGATCGCTAAGAAAAAATAAGGCAAAGCTCGCGAAGTAATTAAATCCCTGTAGATCTCAATGCTGTACTAGTGTTACTCTATGAAATTTGATCACTCATCAATTCTTATACTAATAGCAAAAGATCTAACACAGGAATATGACAATTTAACAGTTAAGCAATTAACTATTTTTTATTTAAGGCAGATTTAAGAATTAGAAAACCAACAATTCCTGATATCAATGATCCACTTAATATTCCTACCTTTGCTGTATCCAACAATTCCGGTGAAGCAAAAGCAAGATTGGCAATGAACAATGACATTGTAAATCCTATTCCCGCAAGTATTGCTGCAGCATAAATTTTCTTCCAGCTTACGCCCTCAGGTTCTGCAGCAAGTTTTAATTTAACCGCCAGATATGAAAAAGAAAAAATTCCAATTTGTTTGCCTACAAATAAACCTAGAATAATTCCAATTCCAATTGGATTAACAAGCGAAGAAGTCAGCCCTTCTCCGATGGAAACACCTGCATTTGCAAATGCAAATAGAGGCATAATAAAAAATGAAACCCACGGATGAAGTCCATGTTCAAAGCGCTGTAAAGGAGTAAGAATCTTCTCACAGTTGTTTTCTATCTGATCAACAATATCAAGTCGTTCGGGATTAGTTAAAACGTTATCACCGTGTTCACCGGCAGAATCAAAATCTTTAATTAATGAGTTTGTTTCATTAAAAAATTTCTTTGTATTGATTCTTGCTGAGGCAGGAATTGTAAACGCAAGCAGTACACCTGCTACAGTAGCGTGCACACCTGATTTTAGAAAAGCCAACCAGAGAGCAACTCCAACCAAGGAATAGAGAAGTAAATTTCTAACTCCTAATTTATTCATAAGAATTAATAAGATGATTAATCCACCAGCAATCATCAAACTGGTTAAAGAAATCTCTGCGGTGTAAAAAATTGCAATAACAAGCACTGCTCCGATATCATCTACAATTGCTAACGCTAATATGAAAATCTTTAGAGCAAGTGGAACTCGTTTACCGAGCAGGGCAAGTATTCCAACAACAAATGCAATATCAGTAGCCATCGGAATTCCCCAACCAGAGGCACCTTCTTTCCCAAAGTTAAAAATTGAATAAATCAATGCAGGAAAAATCATTCCACCTAATGCTGCTGCTATTGGCAGAGAAGCTTTTTTTACTGATGATAATTCACCGACAAGCAATTCTCTCTTAATTTCTAATCCCACCACAAAGAAAAAGATTACCATTAATCCATCGTTAATCCAATGATGCAAAGAGTAGTTGAGCGCTAGATTTCCAAGATTAACTGAAAGATAAGTATGCCATAGATGATGATAGGAATCTGCAAAAGGGGAGTTTGCCCAAACCAATGCAGTTATAGTTGCAATTATTAATAAAATTCCGCCTGAAGCTTCTTTATGAAGAAACTCCTGAATCGGATAGGTTAATTTTTCTATCGGTGTTACGGGTTTATTGTTATTCATAATTTTAGACTTTGATTAAGAGATATTATAATTATAACTGATTTTCTAAAAATAAAGTTCAAACAATACTATCTTCAGATAACTTTACCTGAACACTTTTTATCTTGTCTTCCATAGATTGATCACGATCAGTTCTTGTTCCAACTCTTAAAGTTGTAGATATTCTTGGTGCGCCCATTTCATGAATGCGTTCGTGACATTTTTTAATCGCAGCAAATACATCATCCCACTCACCTTCGATGTTGGTTCCGTTTGCGTGCAATGTGCTTTTAAGTCCGGCTGAATTAAAAATTTTTTCGCACTCGGCAACATACTTAGAAAGAGATAAACCAACTCCGAGCGGGATAATTGCTACATCAACTATTACTTTCAAATTAAGTCCTTTCCTTGTTTAAAGCAAATTTATAAAAATTCTTAGTGGTTCTCTGCGCCTTCTCCGCGTCTCACTGTGAAAATATTATTTCTTTATTCCTTACACAGAGAACCTCAGAGATAACAGGAAAAACACAGAGGAATTTTACTAGATTAATCCAAAACTTTTGAGCAGCAGAATTCCGATTGATATTGTAAAAACAGAGCCGAGTGTAGTGATCATTATAATATTACCCGCTAGTTTTGAATTGGCTCCCATTGCATCAGCCATAACAAAACTTGCAATTGCGGTTGGGCAGGCAAAAACGATGAACATAATTCCTAAATCATCATCCCTGTATCCCAAAAGCAATGCACCCAGAGTTAAAAGAAGTGGTATTGCAATTATTTTTATTAACGATGCGATAAAAGCAAGCTCTGAGGCGCGCTTTAAATTTTCTGTGTTTAATGAACCGCCTATTCCGATCAATGCAAGTGGTAATGCTAAATCAGCAAGAAAGTTTCCGGTGGATAGAAACATTTCAGGAATTTCAATTTTGAAATAAGAAAACGGAAGTCCAATTATCACCGCAAGAATAAGTGGATTAAACAATATCTCCAGCAAGATAGATTTAAAATTTATTTTTCCCGAATGCTTTGGTATGATCAAAACAATTACAGCTAGTACATTATAAAGCGGTAATAAGAATGCCAATATCAAAGTCGCTTTGCCAAGTGCATCATTACCAAATAGATTTGAAATTAAAGCCAATCCAATAATTGCATAATTGCCTCTAAACGCGCCTTGTATAAATGCACTTTTATCTTTTGGATTTTTTATGAATGGATTGGAGGCAAACCAGATTATCAAGTAGGTTATAAATGTTCCGACATAGATATAAAAAATTTGTTTAAGTTCTAATACTTGTGATAGGTCTAATTGGGAAATTTTAATAAAGACAAATACCGGCAGCGAAATCTGAAAGACAAATTTTGATGTTACATCAACAAATACTTCATTAATAATCTTTTTTTGTTTAGAAAAATATCCCACCGCAATTATTAAAAACACAGGTGCAACAATGTTTGCCGTAAAAATTATATTCTGGAACAAAGAAACTTCCGATAACTATTGTTTTTGCAAATCGTTAATTAGTTCAAAAAATTTTTGTGGAACGGATACAATTTTATTTTGTTTGTAATCGAAGAACGCTATTCCTGTTTTAGCGCGGGCAACTTCTTTACCGCTTGCTTTGTTAGTTATTCTAAATAAAAAATCACAACCATTTTTAATAAAGTTGTCAACTGTAACATCAAAGGTTAAAGTATCTCCGTGGTAAGCCTGCGATTTATATTGAAGAGCTGCATCAAACATAATTATTCCTGCGCCGGCAGTATCAACCTCAGAAAATCCCCAGTTTTTTAAGAACTGTATTCTTGCTTCGTGTACCATAGAAAGTATAGAATCATTACTTAAATGTCCGGCAAAATTTACATCATAAACACGTACAGAAATCTCTGTGGAAAAAATAAATTTATCCGGTAAATTAATTTTGATGCGTTGCATTTAGAAGCCCATCCCTACCTTCCCTAAGGGAAGGAGAAGGAAATAATATATTAATAAATAGAAATTACTTACTTAAAAATTATTGTATTTGGATAAAATTCCTAATTAAAACATTTGGCTTTTGCATTTACAAAACCGGGTGGGCTTATCAAACCAATTGATAAACATTAATTGGAGTTGGAATTCCTTTTATCTCTAAGTCTTTATAACATATTGGTTCAATATTTAATTCTACGCAGTTATAAACTGATTCAGAAATTAAGATTGCTGAGCCAAGTTCTTTGTTGATTTGTTCGAGTCGTGCGGCAATAATAACCGGCTGACCTGTAATTGAATATTGTTTTCTTTCACTGGTCCCGACATTACCCGTTACAACTTCACCGGCATTAATTCCAATTCGGATTATAGTTTCGGGTAATGATCCCTCATCATTTCGGATTTTTAATTCTTTATAAATTTCCAAAGCAGCATTAACGGCAAGCTGGCAATCGTTTTCGTGTTCAATCGGAGCGCCAAAAATAGCCATCAAACCATCGCCCATTATTTGTGTAACAATGCCTTTGTGTTTGTTTATAATTTCGATGATGATTGAAAAAACATTATTCTGATATGCAATAATTTCTTCAGGCGATTTATCCTGTGCAAAGAGCGAAAAATTTCTTATATCCAAAAACATAATTGTAACAAATCTTACCCGGCTATTAATATTATATTTATTCTCAATCAGTTCCTCAACAATTTCCTTTGAAATTTGTTGCCCAAAAAGTTTTTGTATCTCATTTCTTTTTGATTGTTCATTATAATGTTTTAACAATCCCTTTTTAATTTGGTTGGTAATTAATCCCGCAGTGTGTCCGGTAATAAAAAACAAAGCAGCAACACCTAAATAAAGCGGATAAAATGTAGCTCCTTCAAAAATTGTTTTTTCTACTGGCTTATTAAGCAGGTACCACACAACTATTGAATACTGAATAGCAGCTATTGTACCCGAAAAAACACAAAGTTTGAAGTCGAGTTCAAGTGCCGAAAGCATAATGATAAGAAAATATAGAAGTGCTATCGGAGTAAATAGAGGATAAATCGATGGCAGATTAAAAGAATAAATTATTAATGCGGCGCTTGGCAAGCTGATTTCAACAAAAGCATTAACGTATCTGATAAATATAAATGTCTTTATTCCAAACCTATTCCATTGTTTTGCTGCACGACTTACAAAAAGAGCACGAATGAAAATAACGGCAAGTATTACTAATGTTAATTCAAATAAAATTTTAAAATGTGAAGTATCACCGAATTGGTTCTTATATACAAAAGATACCAAGAGTACTACAACGATAATAAATCCAATTATACCGGCAAGAATTTTAGAACGGAAACTTTCGTTTGATAATATTTCCTCCGAAAAAATTTCCTCAAATACTTTTATGTCTTTCTTTTCCATTTTTATTTTTTATCGAAATAAAAGATATATCTTAATCCATATTTTTATGAAATCTTAAAGAACTTAAAAATAAAATTACTAATCCCATAACAAATAATACCATAGCTTCAATCCATAAATCTGCAAAACCCAAACCTTTTAAAATTATTCCACGAATTATTGTGTTAAAATATTTTAATGGAATTGCATATGAAATAACCTGGATAATCTTAGGCATATTTTCAACAGGGAATGCAAATCCGGATAAGAAAACCATCGGCATCATAACCGCAAATATGGCTATCATCATTGCCTGCTGCTGGGTTTTTGAAATTGTTGAAACGAACAATCCCAATCCGAGTGTTGATAGGATGTAAAGGAACGATGAGAAAAATAAAAATGATATGCTGCCTTTTACCGGTATATCAAAAATAAATCTCATTGCTGTAAGAACAATAATTACTGAGATGAATCCAAGAATTATAAACGGTACAAGTTTACCGATAATTAATTGGTAAGATTTTAATGGAGTAACAACTAATTGTTCCATAGTTCCGATTTCTTTTTCTTTTACTACTGCTAACGAAGTAAGAAGTAAAGTTATTATACTAAGAAGTAAACCAACGATTCCCGGCACCATATAATTTCTTGTCTTCAAAGTTGGATTATACCATATTCTTGTTTCAGCAGTAAGATTTCCTGCGGGTTTAATTAATCTTCCGCTGCGCTGCATAAAATCAGTTATGATGTTCTGTGAATATCGCATAATTATAAACTGAATATATCCCGCTGATATTGAAGCAGTATTTCCATCAGAGCCATCAAATATTGCCTGAACTTTTACAGTTTCTTTTCTGTTAATCTTTTTTTCAAAATCATTTGGAATAACAATCGCTACAATTGATTTTCCGTTATCAAGTGATTGTGTGATGTTTTGGTAATTGTCAGCATATTCAACAAGATTAAAATATTTTGATGAAGTAAATCTTTCAATAAACTGGCGTGAAGTTGTGGTTTTATCATTATCCAAAACAATCATTTTTATATGATCAATATCAAGATTGGCGGCATATCCTAAAAATATTAATTGAATTACAGGTGCGATCAGAATTATTCCAAACATTTTAGGATCGCGTTTAAATTGTAAAAATTCCTTTTTAATAAAATGGATTATCTTAATCATGCTGCCTGTGTCTTTCTGTTATTTATAATTGTTCCAAGTAGTAAAATCACAGTTGCATAGATGACCAAGTAAATTACCTGATCGTAAAAAGCAGTAATGCCGACACCTTTTAACATAATTGATCTTAACATAACCAGATAAAATTTCGTCGGTGTAACATTTGTAATTATCTGAACAAACAACGGCATATTATCAACTGGAAAAACAAACCCCGATAAAATAATTGATGGCAACAGCGAAATAAATGTTGCAAGAGTAAAAGCAACTTGCTGCGAATCCGATACAACGGAGATAAAAATACCAAGTGCTGTGGATGTAAACAGAAACAACAATGTTGTCAATAGCAATTGGGTGTAACTTCCTTTAATCTCAACACCAAACAAAAAATAACTCGCAATTAAAATTAAAGCGGCATTTATCAAAGCGATTGTAAGATAAGGGACTACTTTACCAAGTAATAATTCAAATGAAGAAAGAGGAGAAACATTTAGCTGTTCCTGAGTACCGCGTTCTTTTTCTCTTACGAGGGAAAGAGAAACTGAAATGACTGCTGTGATAATCAATATCATGGCAATCAGTCCCGGTACAAGAAATTTTGTTGTTTGAAGCGACGGATTATACCAGAAAACTGCTTCAAGACTTATTGGCTGATATGAGTTTGATCCATTACGTGCAAGAATTTTTTGTGAGATTCTATTGCTGAAAGAAAACGTTGCGCTGTTAACATAGTTCTGAATTATCGAAGCAGTGTTCCCATCAACTCCATCTATCAGATATTGAATTGAAACATCCTTTGATGAATTTATTTTCTTTGAAAAATCCTTCGGAATAATTATTACTACTTGTGATATTTTATCATCAAGATATTTATCGGCATCCTGATAGCGATTAAGATATGCAACTACTTTAAAGTAACCGGAGCTTTGCAGCGAATTAATAATTTCTCTGCTTATATCAGATTTATCCTGATCGTAAACCGCGAGGTTTATATTTTTTACATCAAAATTAATTGCATATCCAAACATTATTAAAAGCAGCACAGGGAATGAGAAAATCACAAACAACATCCGATGATCTCTTTTCAACTGCCTTACTTCTTTTTTTACTACGGCGGTAAACTTTTTGAACATTATTTATTTTCTTTTTTATCTACTAACTTTATAAAAACATCTTCCAGTGTCGGAGAAATCTCTTCAACTCTTAAAACTGTAATTGAATTATTATTTAAAGTTTGTTTAATCTGTTCTGCACTTTTATAAAGATCGTTAACAATTATGTGGATGTTGTTTCCGAATATTGAAGTCTCTTCAACAAAATTTTCTTTAGCAAGAATTTCAAGTGCGGCGATAATATTTGTGCACTCAACTTCTAAAATTTTATTTTTTATATAGTTTGTTTTTAATTCTTTAGGATTGCCTTCTGCGATAAGCCTGCCGGAATCAATTAGAATTATATTATTACAGAACTCAGCTTCTTCAAGATAATGTGTGGTTACAAAAACCGTAGTTCCATCTGAAGAAAGATTATTGATCAATTCCCAAAAATTTCTTCGCGAAATAGGATCAACTCCGCTTGTTGGTTCATCAAGAAAAACTATTTCTGGTTTGTGGATTACTGCTGTTCCAAGTGCTAGTCTTTGCTTTATTCCACCGGGTAAAGAATCTGTTAATAATTTTTCCTTACCTGTAAGATCGGCAATTGACAAGACCCATTTTTTTCTTTCTTCAAGTTTGCTGTTGCTTAATCCATAAATGCCGCCAAAAAAATTAATGTTTTCTTCAACTGTCAGATCATTATAGAGAGAAAATTTTTGAGACATATAGCCGATAGTTTGTTTTACTTGCTCGGGTTGATTTTTAATACTTGATCCGCCTACAATAGCATCACCCGAAGTTGGTGAAATAATTCCGCATAACATTCTAATAGTTGTTGATTTACCGGCTCCATTTGCTCCTAAAAACCCAAACACCTCACCTTTTTCAACAGTAAACGAGATGTTATCCACCGAAATAAAATCACCGAATTTTTTTGTAAGATTATTTACTTCAATACTATTCATAAAATTTGATTTTAGTAAATCTTTCTTCCAACTGCGTTATTCAATTTAGCTTTTGATATTTGAAAACTTACCAAAGCAGAAGTTAAATTAGTTTCTGCTTCCAGCAAATAAGCTTGTGCATCAATTAAATCAGAACTGCTTGCAAGTTGTTGATCATATTTATCAACTGTTAATCTGTAATTTTCACTGGCTTGCTCAACACTTTTATTGGCAACTTCAACTTTTTTTAATGCTTTATTATAGTTCAAGAATTCTTTTATCACCTCGGTTTCGATTACATCTTTAAGCTGTGCAAGTGAGGTCTCTGCCTGAAGTTTTAATTCGGTTGCCTGAGTAGATTGCGCTGAAGTATAACCCCAATTCCATAAATCCCAATTTAAGGAAACACCAACATCCCAGGTATCTTTAAACTCGTCTTTAGCAGGCATAATCCTTTGATTAGGTTTGTTGTAATAAAGATTTCCAAACAAATAAATAGATGGAAACCACCCGGCATTTGCGGCAGAAATTGATTCATCACTTGCAAGAACTTTACTCTCAAGTGATTTTATTTCCTTACGATTATTTTTTGCTTCAACTATTAAATTTTGCACTTCAAAATTCTCGGGAGCAGGATTGATAGAATCAACACTTATTTGTGTTTCAGCATTTAAATCAAATCCTATAATTCTATTAAAATTAATTCTTGCAAGGTCGCGGTTATTTTCTGCTTCGATTAATTTTAATTCAATATTAGAATTTTGAACCTCAAGTTTCAAAACATCATTCATTGTAGCTAAACCATTATCCAAAAAATTCTTAGTATCGGCAAGATGTTTCTCGGCGCTAACAAGCTGCTCCTTAATTAATTCAACAACCTTTTCTGAGTTATAAAAATTCCAGAAAGCTTCGTTAATCTGAACTGCATAATCATTTGTGGCTGCATCAAATTCCAGCTCACTTGCATTATAATTATATTCGGCGGCACTTTTTAATGATCCCAAACGGAAGCCCGTAAAAAGAGGTTGTTGCAATGAAAGTTTTAGATTATAATTATCAAGAATTACATCTTGTATCTTAATTGGCATTGGGGCAAATGGAACTACAACTTCAAATGGCGGAACATCACTTAATCTTGCGTAAGATGCGGAAAATTTTAATTGCGGTAACATTTGCGATGTGGTTTCACTTATCTTTGCTGCAGCAAAACGGGTTTTGGATTTTGAGATAATTAATTCTTTACTGTTTTGAATTCCTATTCTTATACTTTCTTCAAGCGATAGAGTTTTGTTTTGTGCCGAAATAATTGTGGCAGCAAATAACAGAATTATAAATATGCGTTTCATTTCACTCCTTTTTGAACTAACTTATTATTACCCGAAGGGCTTGTTTTTATAAGATGAATAAAAACATTTTCCAGAGATGGCTGCATAACTTTACTGCTAAGGATTTTTATATTATTTGCACTCAGTAATTTTTCAATCGCTGGAAATTCAACATCATAATTATTTATCATAACATTTATACGATCTCCAAATATTTGCGATTCAATTCCGCCAGTTGATAGTATTTTATATGATAATCTGATATCGTCACTTATAATTTCCAATGTTTTTTTGTTTGTTGAATCCTTTATTTTTTTTGGTGTATCAATACTTATAATCTCACCATTATGCATCAGTGCAACGCGATTACATCTTTCTGCTTCATCCAAATAAGGTGTGGTCATAAATATTGTAATGCCCTCCCGCTGAAGATCGGAAAGAATTTTCCAAAAGTCTCTGCGTGACACGGGATCAACACCTGTCGTGGGTTCATCAAGAAAAAGTATTTTAGGTTTATGAATTAAACTGCAGGCGAGTGCAAGTTTTTGCTTCATCCCGCCGGAAAGATTTTCTGCTAATCTATTTTTAAAAGGAGTCAATCGTGTAAATGCAAGAAGTTCATCCCTTCTGGTCTTTAAATTTGTTACACCATGAATGTCAGCAAAAAATTCAATATTCTCATCTACAGTTAAATCGTTATAAAGACTAAATCGTTGTGAAAGATATCCAATATTATTTTGAACCTCTTTACGATTTTTTGTTACATCCATATTTAAAATATTAACAATGCCAAAATCAGGATTCAAAAGTCCGCACATAATTCTGATAGTTGTTGTTTTTCCTGCACCATCGGGACCAACAAGACCAAACATTTCGCCCTTTGCAACTGAATAAGAAACATTATTAACTGCAATAATTTCCCCGTAAGATTTTTTGATGTTTTCTATTTTAATTACTTCGTTCATTTTTTAATCTTACAGTTTTGTAATTATAGAAGCATCAGCCGGCATACCGGTTTTTAATTCATAGTTTGGATTATCAATTCTTACTTTAACGGCAAAGACAAGTTTAGTCCTTTCCTCTTTTGTCTGAATATTCTTGGGAGTAAACTCGGCTTCGGGAGAAATATAAATTACTTTACCTTTATAAATTTTATCAGGATAAGTATCAACTTTAACATCAACTGGTTGATCAAGTTTAACTTTGCCCAATTCAGTTTCAGAAATATAGATTATCAAATCAACAGATCTTAAATCGGAAACCTTAAATAGTGAAGTCATCGGTCCTGCTGTTTCACCTGCTTCAATAAATTTTTTAACTATAACTCCGTTTATTGGCGATGTAATAAAACAATCGTTTAAACTCTTCTTTAAAATATCTGCTGTAGATTTAAGCCGATTAACATTCGCTTCTGCTTGTTTAAGCTCTTCGGGTCTTGCAAGGTTTTTTATTTTTGTTAGATTTTCTTTAGCTGAATTAAATTGTGCCAGAGTAATTTCATATCTTGCAACGGCATCATCCAATTGTTTTTTAGTTATAGATTTGGATTGATAAAGATTTTCAAATCGTTGTTTATCTTGTTCCGCTGTTTTAAAATTTATCTCAGCTTGCTTCAAAATTTCTTCCGCTTGTTTTATATCTTCTTTACGCGCCCCTGATTTTAAAAGCTGAAACTGCGCCTCTGTAGCGGTTAGGGAAGACTCTGCTTCTCTTAATTTTAATTCATAAGTTAATGGATCAATGATCATCACCGTATCACCGGAATTTATTTGTTGTCCTTCCTCTTTTAAAATTTTAAGAACCTTTCCGCTAACCTGTGAGCTTACAATAACGTCAGTTGTTTCTATATTCCCGGATGCTTCTATTGCGTTTCTATTATTTCCATTTCCGCAAGAAAAAAACGTGAAAGAAATTACGACTAAAAAAAATGCAAGTTTTAATTTCATTTTATTACCTTAGAAAATATTTTGTCAAATTGTTTTTTACCTTTTGAAGTTAAAATTCCGTTAAACAGAATTTCAAATGTGTGACGGAATGCTTCTTTATAATTTAATTTTTGATAGAAAAGAAAATCCGGATTAACCACGGAGCGAATTGAATTAACGAAAAGATGAATAATAAGCTCAGCAGGTTTATCTATTATCATTCCTTCCTTTTGTCCTTGTTTAATTATGCTGCCAAGCACAAAATAAGCTCGCTGAGTTCTGAACTCGTCAATCTTTTTCCATAAATCAGGCATGTGTATTTGAATATCCTTCAACCAGTTCTCAGAAAATTTTAAAATCACACTGCCCATAACATCAAACATCATAAGAGCTTTTGTAAGTGATTCCGTATTTGTACTGATAACGCTTTCAATCTTATCCTTCACTTCATTCATAAGATTATTTGTTACTGCTTCTACTAAATCATCTTTGCTTGCAAAATATTTATAAATTGTTTTTTTACTAATCCGTAATTCAGAAGCTATCTGATCAACGGTTACGTAATAAAATCCATCCCTGAAAAATCTGGATGAACAATATTCAATAATCTTATCCTTCTCGGGGGGCAATTCAACTATTTCTTTTTTGTTTAATTTAACCATCAGAAACTATTCCCGTTTTTATAGTTTCCAAAATAAACCAAATAATTTGTCTTGTCAAGGGATGTAGTAATTAATTATCTCTAATATATTTTTTATCACATACTTGAAGATTGAGAATATTATTATAAAATTATGTCACAACTAATTAACCATTGAGGGCAATAATGAAATCCTTAACCTTTACAGCGATAGTATTTTTCATTTTTACAACAGTTCAATTCTCCCAGGTTCAAATAGAAAATGACATTGAATCGGCACTTGTAAACGCCAAAAAAGGCATCTATTGGGCATTATCCAACATCCCGATTAAGAAAACAAAGTTAGAAAAATCAATAATTAGTGATGACAAACTAATTTCACGGGTTAAAGTAGCAAAGGAATTAAACGGAATTAGACTGGAGTCCACAGGATATTTTCAGACTAATGAGGTAACAATTGTTCTTTACCGATCCAGAGAAAGCTTACTTAAAGACGGTTACATCAAAAAAAGCGATTTGGAAACTTATTCAGAAGAAGAATAAAACCATTTTTATTTGGTGGTTCTACTTGACTTAATTAAATATTTTTCGTAATTCTGTAACAGTTATTACAACAACTAATCATTTTGTAATTTGAGTTACAGATGGATAATCAAAGATTAATAGATCTTTTCCTCGAAGTTGCCAGAATAAATGCGCTTTCCGGCAACGAAAAACCCCTGGTTGATTTCATAAAATCATTCCTCTCAAAGTATAATTACACAGTTCGTGAAGATGAGGCTGCAAAATTTACTAATAGCAATACAGGAAATTTGATTTGTAAAATTGGAAACGGCGGCGATTTTATTTTAACTTCACACATGGATACTGCACGACCGACAGAAAATCTTAAACCAATTATAAAAGAAGATCGAATAGTTTCATCAGGCGATACAGTGCTTGGTGTAGATAATCGAGCAGGTGTTGCAGTATTACTTTTTACTTTAGAAAATATTGCAAAAGAAAAAATTCCTGTAAAAGATTTTACTGTAGCATTTACCACTTGCGAAGAAACAACATTGTTGGGTTCAAAAAATCTTGGAGTGAACGGTGAAATAAAAAAAGGGTTTATCTTCGATTCGGGATATCGCCCGGGGAATTTTATCTATTCAGCCTGCGGAGCAATTGGATTAAAAATAAAAATAATCGGCAAAGCTTCACACTCCGGAATATCGCCTGAAAAAGGAATCAACTCCATGATAGCTGCTGCAAAAGCGATTAGCAGACTTCCGCTCGGCAGGATAGATGAAGAAACCACAATGAATATCGGCTTGTTAAAAAGCGGCTCTGCTGTAAATGTTATCCCGGAATTAACTGAGCTTGAAGGTGAAGTTCGATCGTTCAATTTGAAAAAAGCGGAAAATTATTTCGATCAGCTTGTTTCAATATTTAAAGAAGAATCCGAAAAGGTTGGGGCAAGATTTGAAGTTGATTATTTCTGGGATTTTATGCCTTACACAATTCCTGAAACATCCCCCGTATTTCAAGAGATTGTTCGTGTAATTAAAAAAGTCGGACTAGAGCCAATCCCCAAAATTTCTCTCGGCGGCAGTGATGCTAACTCTTTAAATGGAAGGGGTATCGAATCAGTTAATCTTGGCATCGGCGCACAGAATCCTCATTCGAATGAAGAATTTATTTTTATAGAAGATTTAATTAAATCGGCTGAGATAGCACTCGAACTTGTAAAAAAGGATTAATCATAATGAAAAAATTATTCTACTCAATTATTATTTTAATTTTTGTTTTCTTTCAGCAAAACTTCTCGCAGACAAAAGGGCACTTATTAATTATTGGCGGAGTTCAAATTCCTGAAATTGAAAAAAAGTTTGTTGAACTTGCTGGTGGACCTGATGCAAGAATAATTATCATTCCAAATGCCGGCTCGGAACCAAAACTAAACAGCGAAATAGAACAAAAGACTTTTAACAGTTTGGGAGCCAAAGCCGATTACATTTTATTCACCCGCGAGACAGCGGATGATGAAGCTAACTTAAAAAAAATGGAATGGGCTAATGCAGTATTCTTTACCGGCGGAGATCAAAGTGATTTAACAAGAGATATGCTTGGGACAAAACTTCTTCAAAAAGTTTTTGAGATTTATAATAATGGCGGAACCGTTGGTGGTACAAGTGCCGGTGCAGCAGTAATGAGCGAAGTTATGATTACCGGAAATGAGTTGATTAATAAAGATTCATCAAAATCATTTGTTACGATTGAAAAAGGAAATGTTGAAACCAAGAAGGGTTTTGGATTTTTAAAAACAGTAATCATTGACCAGCATTTTCTTAAGCGCAAAAGGCACAACAGAACTATCTCTGCTTTAATCGAACATCCAAATTTGCTTGGAGTAGCCATAGATGAATCCACTTCAATTATTGTTAATCCTGATGATACATTTGAAGTATTCGGTAATAATCAGGTTTTAGTTTACGATCCAACTAATGCAAAAAATATTCGTGAAGACAAAAAAGGAAATCTTGGAATAAGCAATATGAAGCTTCATGTTTTAATCAGCGGTGATAAGTTTAATCTTAAAACTAAAGAAGTAATTGAATGAGCAACAGGAAAAATTTTAAGTTTAAAGTTCCAAACACTTACTTATTAATTTTTTCTTTGTTAGTATTAATTGCCGGACTAACATGGATTATTCCGGGCGGCAGTTATGAGCGTGCAGTGATTGATGGAAAAGAAGTTGTTGTTCAAAATTCTTTTAAATATGTAGATAGTAATCCACAAGGATTATTTGCGTTGTTCATTGCACCTCTAAAAGGTTTTGTTGAAGCGGCAATGATAATTGGTTTCGTGCTAATTGTTGGAGGAGCATTCAATGTGCTTGCAAAAACAGATGCGATAAACTCCTTGATTAACAAACTTGCAAAAGCACACAAAAGCTCGGCGACACTTCGTACATTTTTTATTCCCGTCTTGATTTTAATGTTCTCACTCGGCGGTGCAACATTCGGAATGAATGAAGAAATAATTCCATTTGTTCTGATCATCGTCCCAATTTGTTTGGCGCTTGGTTATGATTCGATTGTTGGAGTCGCAATTCCACTTGTTGGCGCACACGTTGGATTTGCAAGTGCATTTCTAAATCCATTTAATGTTGGCATCGCACAAGGCATTGCAGAGGTTCCTTTGTTTTCAGGAATTGGGTATCGCATTATCTGTTGGGCAATCTCAACAACTGCCGCAATTTTCTTTTTACTTTATTATGTAAAAAGACTATCGAAAAAACCTGAAATCAGCCCAACTTTTGCTGAGGATAACGAGCGTAGAAAGAACGAACATTTTGATCAAATTTATAATAACGAAAATCATTTTTCATTAAAACATAAGTTAGTTCTTTTAACTTTTGTACTTTCATTGGTAATGCTCGTTGTTGGTGTGGTTGAACTGGGATGGTATATTCAGGAAATTGCCGGAATGTTTTTTATTATGGGAATTTTAGTTGGAATTATAGGTGGATTGAGCAGCGATGTTTTAATAAAAAGTTTTATTGATGGTGCAAAAGATTTAGTCGGTACGGCACTAATTATAGCTCTCGCAAGAGCAACACTCGTTATTTCGAGAGACGGACATATTATTGATACAGTGCTTTACGGACTATCGCCGTACATTCAATCTTCTTCTCCGATTTTTGCATCACAAAAAATGTTTGCTGTGCAGGCAGTAATTAATTTTTTTGTTCATTCGGGAAGCGGACAGGCAGCATTGACAATGCCGATAATGTCGCCGCTTGCTGATTTGGCTGGAGTATCAAGACAAACAGCGATACTTGCATTTCAATTTGGTGAGTACACAAATATTATCATTCCAACTTCTGCAGTAACGATGGGTGCGTTATCAATGGCAAAAGTGCCGTGGGAAAAATGGGCAAAGTGGGTACTGCCGTTAATGTTAATTCTATTTATATTAGGATTAGTTTTACTTATTCCGCCAAATCTGATAGGTTGGCATTGAAGTTTTTAACTAATTAACTGTTCATTCATTATATAGAGGTACATCATGAAAAACTATACATTTGCTCTTTCTGTTTCAGTGTTTTTGCTAGGATTTTTCGTTGATACTGCTTTTTCACAAGCAGTTCTTTATAATACTGGCAAAATGCAAGTCCGTGTTGACCCTTACGGTGCTATGAGAATTTGGACAATAGAAGGTACCGACACTGTACAACATCTCAATCGTGTTAATGCACTTGTTGCTGGAAACACTAACCAGGTTTTGGATTATTGGAATGATGTTGATGTTGAAGTGTCCAATACTCTTGTTGCCAGCCCCACTTTAAGTGATTATGAAGTATCCGGTACGTATAATAATACTTATTCAGGTTTACCTCCGAATGTTTTAGTTGCTCAGAACGTTTATGGTTGGCAGAATGGTAACTATGCCTTAGTAAAAATGGTAGTAACTAATTTGGAAACTGCAGCTCTTCCGACCATTGTTGGTTTGGATATTGTCCAATATGTCGACTTTACCTGGGAAAATGATCATGTGTTTTATGATGCAGTGAACCAAATGTTAGTGCAATATGAATCTCATTATGTAGGTATTAAATATTTATCTGAACCAACTACTTCCGCCCAAGTTTTAGTATGGTATGATGGATATTCAAGTAATGATACTCTAACTTATTCCTATTTAACAGCCGGAACTTTTGATACCGATACTCTAATTACTACTCCTGATGGCGCAGTATCATTTATGGCAGGGCAAACTCAAACATTACAACCACAACAATCACGAACAGTTTATATCGCCATTGCAGCTGGAACTAACAAAACAGATATGTTAGCTAATATGCAAGCGGCTCAACAAAAATATAGTTCCATAACTGCGGTTGCAGATAAACAACCTTTGCCTACATCTTTTTCTTTAGATCAGAACTATCCTAATCCATTTAATCCATCAACAAAAATTTCATATCAGTTACCTCAAAGTGGATTTGTAACTTTAAAAGTTTACAATGCTATTGGTAAAGAAGTTGCAACTTTAGTGAATGAGGAAAAATCTGCTGGTAGATATGAAATTAATTTTGATGCAGCGGGATTAACTAGCGGCGTATACTTCTATAAGATAACAACCAATAATTTCACTCAAACAAATAAAATGTTATTAATCAAATAACTTTCAAAGAAAGGGTGCGCTATGAAAAACATTTATAGTTTTCTGGTTCTTTTCCTAATCTCGATTCTTTTGTTGGGGAGTGACATTACAGCACAAAGTTTTTATACTGGTGCTATAGGTGTAACACAAAGTAATGGCGGTAGAACCAGGGTATTCTCAAATAATTTAACTACCCGGGAGTTAGAAAGAGTTTCATTACTTGTTGGAGTTTCTTCAGAAGCAGTTTTTGATTATAATCAGGATCAGGATGTGCAAGTCCCTGCTGCAACAGTTACCTCTCCATTATTAAGTGATTTCGAAGTTACAAGTACCATAAATAATAGCTATTCAAACCTTCCACCAAATGTTTCCGCAAGCTTAAATATTTATGGATGGAATAATGAAGCTTACATCGTTGTAAAAACAGTTGTAACAAATAATGAAACTTCAGCAATCAACGCTGTACTCGGTTTAGAAGTTTTACCAAGGATAGATGGAACTTACGATCAGGATACACTTCAATGGGATGCTAGTTCTCAAACATTTTTAATCAACCAAAGCAAATTTGTAGGAATAAAATTTTTCTATGGTGTTCAAACATCATTAAAATTAATTCCTTGGGTTAGTGGCTATGGAACAGATGCTTTCTTCTATAGTGCATTAACTCAAAATTCATTCGATGCTCCATTAGAAAATTCAACTGTTGATGGAACCGTTGCTGTTATGGGTCAAGCTCCCGTAACAATCCAGCCAGGTGCAACCGCAGATTTTTATTATGGAATAGCAATCGGCAGTAATAAGGCTACTTGCTTAACAAATATGTCCGCGGCTGAAAATAAATTTAATACTACTGTTCCAGTGGAATTAACTTCGTTTACTGCAGTATCAAACGGTAATAAAGTTACTCTTAACTGGTCAACAGCAACCGAAACAAATAATCAAGGATTCGAAATTCAGAGAAATCAAAATGGTAACTGGACTTCTATAGCATTTAAGAATGGAGCTGGAACTACAACTAATGCCCAAAGTTATTCCTTTGTTGATGATTTAATTTCTGTAAAGCACGGAAAGGTTTCTTATAGATTGAAGCAAATTGATTTTAATGGTGCATCTAAATATTCACAGGTTGTAGAAGTTGAATTAAACTCGATGCCTCTCTCTTATTCTTTAGATCAGAATTACCCAAATCCGTTTAATCCATCAACAAAAATATCTTATCAATTACCTCAGAGTGGATTTGTATCCTTAAAGGTTTACAATGCAATAGGTAAAGAAGTTGCAACCTTAGTGAATGAGGAAAAATCTGCTGGTAATTATGAGATAAATTTTAGCGCCAATGGATTATCCAGTGGAATATATTTCTACACAATTCAGTCAGGCTCATTTACACAGACCAAAAAAATGATTTTAATGAAATAATTTAATGGAGAAAGAGATTCGGTTAGTTCCGAATCTCTTTTTAATTATGGTTCGCTATAAAGAAATTAAAGAAAAAATTCAAAATAGATTTGAAACACTTCCGCGAAATCAAAAAAAGGTTGCTGATTATATTGTTAATAATTTTGATAAGATATCCTTTCTGAATGTACACGATATCTCTTCAGCAACAGGTGCAAGTGTAGCTTCAGTTGTTCGGTTTGCTCAAAGTATCGGATTTACGGGCTTTAGTGAACTTAAAGATGCAATTGCTGATTCCCTTCAAAATCATTTAACAAATTTTCAAACTTTTCCTTTATTTGATAAGAAAAAAATTGATGGAGATATTCTTGCTTCAGTAGCCAATCTTGATATAAAAAATATTAATGAGACACTTGCAATTATTGAGAGGGAGATATTTGATAAATCAATTGATTTAATTTTAAAATCTCATCGTATCTTTACTGCGGGATTAGGAATTTCATATCTCTTATCAGAAATTTTAGCATATCAGTTAACTCAAGTAGGCAAAGACGCGTCAGTTTTTAAGCATACACATACACTGTTTCATGAACAAATACTTTATATGAATAAAAATGATTTACTTATAACTTTTTCATTTCCACCTTATTCTAAAGAAACAGTCGAAGCTGCTAAATATGCACACGATCGTGGAATAAAAATAATCTCAGTTACAAACAAAGCAACTTCCCCAATATCATTCTATTCCAACGAGGTTCTCATTGTAAAAAGTGAAAACATGCTTTTTACTAATTCATTTGCAGCAATTTCAGTTATTATTAATGCTATCGCAACAGCTTGTGCATTAAAAAATAAATCTAAAGCAAAAAAGGTACTTAATGATAGCGGGGAGATTATGATTGATCAGGATCAGATTATTCAGTAGTTCTATTGAAATCTATTGCAAGTTAAATTTTGGAGTTCTTTATGAGAAAGATTTTTATACTATTTTTTCTATCTCAAATATTAATTTATGCCGGTACTACAGGAAAGCTTTCCGGTAAAATTAAAGATACTCAAACAGGAGAGCCATTAATCGGTGCCAATGTTGTAATTGAAGGAACAAATTTTGGCGCCGCTACCAATGTTAATGGCGAGTATGTGATTCTCAATATCCCTCCAGGAAAGTATAATGTTAAGTTCAGTTTTATTGGATATGAATCCTTACTGATGCAGGATGTAGTAATAACTGTAGATCAAACCACCGTACTATCTGTTTCACTAAACTCTCAAACAATACAGGTTGGTGAGGTTATTGTTACTGCCAGAACACCACTTATTCAAAAAGATGTTACCAGCAGCATCGCAGTTATAACAAGAGAACAGATAGAGGCACTGCCAGTATCTACATTTACTGAATTACTTTCATTACAAGCCGGAGTTACAGGCAGCGGTTCTAATTTGCACGTTCGTGGCGGCAGAGCTAATGAAGTTGCATATATGATTGATGGCACTCTTGTCGTTGATCCATTACTTGGTGGTCTTGCCACTGATATTAATAATGATGCTATTCAGGAAATGAGTTTACTTAGCGGTACTTTTAATGCGGAATATGGAAATTCATTAAGCGGTGTTGTGAATATAGTTACAAGAGATGGTGGTGATAAATTCTCTGCAAAACTAGAAGCAAGAACTTCTGAATTTGGTTTTGACAGGTATTCATCTTTGCATCAGGATAGAGTTAATGGAAGTATTAGCGGGCCGATCTTAAATTCTGAATATAATTATTTTATTTCTGGCGAAGTTGATAAAGCCGGAAGTTATTTGCCTTTTGGATATTATAACAATAAATCATTTTTTAGCAAACTTTCAAGTACATCAATTCCGTTAGTAAAAATCGCAATTTCTAACAGAGGAAGTATTGGTAGAAAACAAAACTATAATCACTCATACAAATACATTCCTGAACAATATCTTAGACAAAGAACTGATAGCTGGCAAAGTGCGCTTAATTTTACACATACAGTTGCAAATAATTTTTTCTATGATGTTAAAGCTTCTTATTTTAATCAGGGATATTATTCAGGCATTGATAAAGATACATCGCAATATCTCTCATCAAGCCAAACTGTTTATTTTGATGAGTTAGGAAATGGATTTGAATTCTATAAGATTTCTGATCCACCTGAATTACTTGACAGCAGAACTGTAACGGCAGATATCAAAGCTGATGCAGTCTGGCAAATGGGTTCAATGAATGAAGTTAAGTTTGGGGCTTCATACAAAAAGCATTGGTTAAAACTGTATAATATTTATGATCCCAAAAGAAACTTTCCTTACATAGATGACTACAAAACAGAACCTTTCGAAGGCGCTGCTTATGTTCAGGATAAAATTGAACTGCCATATCTTGTAATAAATATTGGATTGCGATATGATTACATGAATGCAAATGTTGAGTTTAGAGAAAGGCCATTGGATCCGAACTCAATTATTAGAGTCAAATCAAGATCACAGTTATCGCCTCGCCTCGGAATTTCGCATCCTATATCTGATAGAACAAAACTTCATTTCTCTTACGGACATTTTTTCCAGAATCCGGATTTTCAAAGATTGTTTGAGAATAATCAATATGATCTTAATGTAAGGGAACCTCTTTTTGGGCAGCCCAATTTAGATGCTGAAAGAACAATTTCATACGAAGTTGGCATCGCACATCAATTCTCTGATAATGTAGCAATGAATCTTACTGCAAACTATAGAGATATAACCGGTCTAATCGGAACACGTTATTATTTTCCATTTGTTGATGGAAGATATACTGGTTATACACTTTACGTAAATGAAGATTATGCCTATAGCAAAGGATTCGAATTAACGATTGATGTTAGACCCACAAAATATTTTTCTGGTGGATTGACTTATACATATTCGGTTACAAAAGGAAGTGCTTCTTCTGAAACTGAACAATATCCCGGCACTCAGGAATCCACTCAACTTTATTATGTTAATTGGGATAGAACACATGTATTTAATGCAAGCGGAACTTATACCATTCCCAAAGGAGAAGGTCCCCAAATATTTGGTGAAACCCTTTTCGAAAATATGGACTTTAGTTTGATTATCAGAGCAAGTTCAGGTACACCATATACTCCAAGTGGTAGAGACATAGGATTTGTTGAAAAGAATTCTTTAAGATTACCCGGTATTTATAATATAGATTTTATGTTCGGGAAAGAGTTTGAAATATTTCCCAAAACAAGATTAAGATTATTTGCGGAAATTTTAAATTTAACAGATCATCGTAATGTATTATATGTATATGGCGATACCGGAGAACCGGATTATACTTTTGAAGGTAATCATTCCTTAGAATATATGCGTGATCCATCTAATTTTGGGCCACCACGTACTGTAAGAATCGGATTTACAATGAGATTTAATTAATAATTGTATAAGGCACAATAATGAGAAAAGTTTTACAATTTCAGATCATCGTTATTTCGATCATAATTTCCTCATTGGCTTTTGCGCAAAACGGCAAAAAAGATTTTTATGATAAAGAGCCGTTAGCAAAAACTTCACGGATTCAAGATCGGGCAGGCGGTACACACAATGCAAGCAACATCGGATTATTCTTCGAAAATCGGGGTAAACTATATCCGAGAAGAGTTACTCAAGGTCCATCTGGTGAGTTCCCAATAAATAGTGGAAAACATTATATCTACAGAGTTAATCAGATGGTAGGAATACCTGGAAATGTGGTTCAATCAAGATTTACTACAAATGAAGAATGGGAAGCTGCTTATGGATATCATAACAGCGATACAGCAAGAATTGCTTTTAGCGATGATCCAAATTCCTGGCATCCAACACGTGGCTGGCCAGTAAAAGATGCAAATGGTAATAATTTATTTTTATCAGATCAGGATAGTTATTGTGTTTATAATGACAGTAATAACACTATAAAAATTATCGGTTTACAATTAGCCCAAATTGGTTATGCCTTTGGGACAAACTTTGCAAAAAATATTTTGTTCTTCAAATATGAGTTAACAAATCATGGTCCACAGGATCTCACCAGAGTTTATTTTAGTCTGCATAATGATATAGATGTTGGTAATATAAGTGGTGGTATTCCTGAATATGCGGATGATAGAATCGGTTTTATCAAAGAGCGAAATCTGGTTTACTTTTATGATGATGGAGTTTCATCAGAATGGCCTGGTGGTAAAACCGGCTTCTTTGGTGTAATTTTTTTAAAGACTCCTAAAGTTAATGGAGTTGAACTTGGAGTAACTGATATGCATTATATGTTGTATGATGATGATGAAATATCAGATATTGACTCTATTCAATATGGATTTATGTCTTCAAGTCCAATTCTGTATAACTCTTCATTAGGGAGTAAATATTTTCACGTAAGTAACAGCTCAAATATTCATTATGATGATCCAGCAAAAATTCCGCCGTCTGGGCTTGATATTCTTGCGAATCTTTCATCTGGTCCATACACACTTAATCGGACTGATACCCTTACATTTTATACAGCTTTTGTAGCAGGAGAAACTTTTGACGAAATGTTAAATGCAGCAACAGTAGCTCAAAACGCAGTTAATGCAAATTTTAATCTACCAAAACCTCCTACTCGTCCAAAACTTTTCTCGTCTGCTGGTGATTTTAAGGCAACACTTTATTGGGATGATAAAGCTGAGCTAAGTTATGATGAATTTTCCGGTTATGATTTTGAAGGTTACCGATTATATCGAAGTAATGATAAAGGAATCACATGGAATAAAATTGCAGATTTTGATATGATAGATTCACAGGGAAAAAATACTGGTTTGCAGTATAGCTATGTTGACACTACAGTTATAAACGGTTTTGAATATTGGTATTCAATAACAGCATATGATAAAGGTGGGGAAACTATAGAAAGTCTGGAGAGCCCAATTGGGAACACTCTCGAAGCAGTAAATACAGTATCAGTTACCCCGCGTTCAGATGCAATAGGCAGAGATCCTGTAAAAGTTGAGGATGCAAAAAATCTTAACACTGGTAAGTCTAATTATTCCATCCAGGCATCCGTAATTGATAATGAATCGTTAAAAGGGAATGAATACAAAACTACTTTTAGTTACACAGTTCGTAAAGAAAGCGGTGATCTTGCCACTAATGTTACAATTTCTATAACAGATTCTAATGCCACAAAACCATATAAGTATGCAATTGAATTTGTTTCTCCTACTTCTTTTGATTTGAAAAATGTTACACTAAATACAATTATAAGATCAGGTTATGGATATCCTACTGGAGGAAGAGATCTTACAATAACTGGTGATGGTCTTAGGATAAGTATGCGCGATACTGTTGGAACACCCACAGATTTAAGACCCGAGAAAGGGGATATCATTTCAATTAATTATGCAGTTAATGTTTTCAAAAACAATCAAACTTTTGTAATTAAAAATCGGCCTTTCCTGGTCGATCAAATTCAAACGACGGATGATGGAGTGTCTTTTAAATTAGTTCCTCCTGAAATTATTAAAAATGTTTCAAGAATTGGTGGTGCTGATAACGTTGAGATGAACTTTAAAGTATTATATCCTGATTCAGTATTTGAAAAATTATATATCGCATCTATCGAAGGAAATGGAATAAAAAATAGTAAAGGATTTGTTGTTCTAACTGTAAGTGGGACTAAAATCGTTAACGATACTATCTATTCATCGGGTACTTTTTATTTTGATGGAATTCAAGGAGAAGTAATATTCCCAACAAACTCTCCACCAAACGCTGGAAATAAGTTTTCTATAGAAACAGTATTGCCTGTAAAACCAAACATAAAAGATTCTTACGCCTTCAAAATAAAGGGTTCCCAGATTTACCCTGAGAAAGTTACCAGTGAATTAAATAAAATAAGAGTTGTTCCAAATCCATATATTGTTTCTTCTCTATACGAACCAGAATTTGGTGAGCTTAGAAGAGAACCACTAAGACAGATTCAGTTTGTAAATCTACCGCCAGAATGTACAATTTATATTTTTACAATTGATGCTGATTTGATTAAAACTATTTATCACAATGCAACAAACGGAACAGAAGTGTGGGATTTGAGAGCGGAAGGCGGAAGAGAGCTGGCTCCGGGAATTTATATATATGTTGTAAAAACTAAAGACTCAGAGTACAAAGAACGATTTGCAATCATCAAATAAGCCGAATCAGGAGTTTATATGAAAAAAATATTTATACTTTTGTTTGTAATCTTAAGCTTTAATTTATTATTTGCACAAAATCCAAATCTCGGAACATCAGGTGCACAGTTTTTGCAATTACCTGTCGGGGCAAGGTATGAAGCAATGGGTGGTGCTGCAGTAGGATTATCTGATGATGCTGCTGCCGTATTTTGGAATCCTGCTGGCATTGTTAAAGTTGGGAATGTGCAGGCTCATTTTTCCTATATGAATTGGTTTGATCTGTTTGATTTTAATGCTGCCTCAATTGTTTATAATGCCGGTGATATCGGTTCCTTTGCAGTTAGTATGGTAAATTTTACAACTGATCAAATGGAAATTACAACTGAACAACAACCCAATGGTACCGGAAGATATTTTGATGCAGGCGATGTTGCGTTAGGGGTTACATACGCTAAATATTTAACTGATAGGTTTAACGCAGGAATAACTATTAAATATGTCAACCAAAGAATATGGAATGAAACTGCTTCTGGTTTTGCTTTTGATATTGGAACACAATACAGACTCGATTTCCAAAATTTAACAATAGCAATGTCTATGACAAACTTTGGTGCTGATATGAGATACGAAGGACCTGATCTTGACTTTGTTTATAGAAAAGATAATAATTTCCCACTTAGCAGATTAACTCCCAGCAGTCTTAATACAAGCGATTATCCACTTCCACTAAATTTTCAAGTCGGGATAGCTTTTGATGTTTTTCAATATGACTTTGTGAGTATGAAAGGAGCAGTTGATGTTATGCATCCAAATGACAATAGAGAAAGAGCACAATTTGGCACAGAGATATCTTTTTTTGATAGATTCTTTATCCGTGCAGGTTATAAATATCATTACGACGACCAAAGTTTTGCTATGGGTGCCGGTGCAAATGTACCATTAGGCAGCACTGCTATTTATTTTGACTATGCATATTCATGGTATGATATTCTGCCCAGCGTTCATCGTATTTCTGTAAATTTAAGTTTTTAATTAATTCACACATAGATGAATAAATATCTCCAGCCGATTGTAATTAGTTTACTAATTGTAATCTCTATCAAACCATGTACAACTGCGGTTGTTTCCGGCAAAGCAACGGATAATGGAAGACCACTCTTACTAAAAAACCGTGATGCTGATGCACTGCAAAATAAATTAGTCTATTTCTTCGATGGGAAGTTTAAGTTTATTGGTTTAGTAAACTCTGACGATAAAGACAATAAAGAAGTCTGGTGCGGATTTAATGAAGCTGGTTTTGCAATAATGAACTCAGCTTCATATAATCTTAAAATGAATGACACAACTAAACTTTCTGACAAAGAAGGAATTATAATGAGATTAGCATTGCAAAACTGCGCTACTCTTCAGGATTTTGAAAAGTTTTTAAATGAACTTCCAAAACCTCTTGGCGTTGAAGCAAACTTTGGTGTAATTGATGCAAACGGTGGTGCAGCATATTATGAGACAAATAATTTTTCTTTTGTAAAGTATGATGTTAATGATCCATCTGTTGCTCCTAATGGTTATCTGATCAGAACAAATTACTCGTTTGCCGGAGAAGAAAATAAGGGCTATGGTTATATCAGATATCAAACTGCATCTCAAATGTTTGAGAGTCAAATAAAAAATGGGAAAATTTCTTTTGAGTTTTTGATAAATGATGTTCCGCGTTGTCTAATTCACTCTTTTACAAAAACAGATCTCACAAAAAACCTTCCGGAAGAAAATTCTGATAATTATGTATTCTTTCGCGATTATATTCCCAGGCACTCAACTTCTGCTGCAATCGTTGTGCAGGGAGTCAAAGAAAATGAATTACCATCGCTTACAACTATGTGGACGATACTTGGTTTTCCATTAACATCAGTGATAATTCCCGTGTGGCTTCTTGAGGATGGAACAATGCCCAAAATTCTTCAAGCTGATGAAACAGGAAATGCTCCATTGTGTAATGCTGCTCTTCAATTAAAAGATAAAGTTTTCTCACCACAAAATGATGCAAGCGAAAATTATTTGAATTTATCTGCGCTGATGAATAAAGAAAATTCGGGAGTACGTCAAAAATTAATTCCAATTGAAGAAAAGATTCTCGCGAAAGCAAAAAATATTTTATCTGATTTTAGAAAAAATAGAATTGATAATTCAAAAGCAAAAGAATTTTATAATTGGATTGATAATGACGTTTATAATGAAATAAAATTAAAGTTTAAGTTGAATTGAAAATCAGACTAGTGAAAACCATATCAAAAATAATTCTTGCTCTAACTCTTAATCTTAATCTTTTTGCACAAGGATATGTTTGTGCAATTGGCGGTGGTTCGGAAAATTATAACGATTGGAGTGATGCTCCTTATAACTGGATTGTGCAGAAATCCGACAGCGGAAAGATTATAATCATGGATGTTGCTGATGCAACAAGCTGGCTTCCAAATTACTTTATGTCGCTTGGTGCTGATACTGCTTACAACAAAACTATCGCAACAACTTCTGCGGCTAATTTACAATCTACTTATGATGAACTGATTACGGCAAAAGCTATCTTCATTCGTGGCGGCGATCAGTGGGATTATATTCGTCTGTGGAAAGGAACCAAAGTTGATTCTGCAATTCAGTATGTGTTTAACAATGGCGGAGTAATTGCCGGAACGAGTGCCGGCGCTGCTGTGCTTGGCGATGTTGACTTTAGCGCACAAAATGGTTCTGCTTATCCGGATGAAGCTCTGCAAAATCCATTTTACAGTAGAATGAAATTTGAAAATAATTTTCTGAAGCTTGTGCCGAATGTTTTATTTGATACTCACTTTATCGAGCGTGGAAGGCACGGACGATTAATTGCAATGCTTTATAATCAATATTTTAATACTGGCAGAGATTTAATCGGTGTTGGTGTTGATGACAGAACTGCAATTTGTATTTCACCGGATGGAATTGGTGAAGTTATGGGTAGCGGTGCAGTTACAATTTTTTATAAAGATGATTTGACAAAATATTCAACTTTAACTTCTGGCAAGTACACTATTGAAAACTTAAAATCACATTTGCTCACTAAAGGTTGGAAGTATGATTTCATAAATAAGCAAATTGTTTTTATTCCCGCTTCAGCTAAAGATGTTGACACAAACAGAGCCTGGCAATTTCCTCTTACAGATTTTTACTTGACCGGCAGCAATAACATTTCTGCTCAGTTAAATACTAATCTTGCAAACTTTCTTTCTTCTGTTAACAGCAGTAATGTTGCAGTTATATCGCATCCGGGATTTAGTTCATCACTTTCTGCTATTACAAATTATTTAAGCACAAATAATTTTAATTACTCAGTAGTCAATGTCACTTCTTCTAATCTTAACTCTCAAAGCGAAGCTGATAAAATTAATTCGGCAACTTGCTTTGTGTTTGCTGGCGATTCGTTGAATGTTCTTTCTTATTTAAATCAATCTGGAAATATTCTGCCGGATGCATTTCAATCAGCAATTGCAGCATCAAAACCGATTTTCTTTTTTGGTAGTGCCGGAAAAATTTCGGGAGAGAAATATGTCGGCAATACAGACAGCGATGTATATGCCTCTTATCGCGGTAAAATGACTTTGAACAATGGATTAAATCTTTTTGGCGAACTCATTTTTCAGCCATTGATTTTTGATAACTCAGATTATTATGAAAACAGAATGAGTTCTGTTTTTTGGGGAATGATGAGAAACAGAAGTCGGATTGGAATTTATTTAAATGGCAACGATCGGATTAAAATTTCCGCAAGCGATAAAAGTGTAAGCGGCGCTGCATCAATTCCTTTTATAATTGTTGATGCACGATCAACAACAAAAGTAGATTCATCAACTTACAGAGCAAGCAGCAGCATTGATCCAAGACAAGTTGTTGCAATGAACAATGTTAGATTTTCTCTCACAAATTATCCTGATATAAAATACTTAATTCAGGAAGGAAGATTTGATAATCTTACTGAAGTTGAAAATGAAACTGATATAATTCATCCGAAAGATTTTGTTTTGTATCAAAATTATCCGAATCCGTTTAATGCAAGTACCAATATAAGTTGGCAGTCGCCAGTCGGCAGTCGGCAGGTTCTGAAAGTATATGATATACTTGGTAAAGAAATCACTACATTGGTTGATGAATACCGAGAGGCAGGAAGATATGAAGTAGAATTTAATTTAACTCAACTCTCTCAACCTGAGTTACCAAGCGGAATTTATTTCTACAGATTATCCACAGCAAATTATTCAGAAACAAAATCAATGGTGTTGTTGAAATAAATGTAGGGACATGGCAAGTCCTGTCCGAAATTCTTTTAAGATAAAAATATAATTTGTAGGGTCGGGGCTTGCCCCGACCGCCATATGCGATAAAATATTATTAGAATAACGGGAGAGGCAAGCCTCTCCCCTACAATAATATTCATATGAGTGAAGTTTGAATGATAAAATAATAATTAACAAACGAGAAGGGCGAGCCCTTCCCCTGCAAGACAGAATGAACAAAAAGAAAGATTATCCTGTTAGAAAACCAACAAGGTTGAAGGAATACGACTATTCAAACAACGGATATTATTTTATTACGCTTTGCGTGGACAATCACAAAATTGTTTTTGGAGATGTTGAAAATGAAAAAGTCAGTTTAAATAATTATGGGGAAGAGGTAAAAAATATTTTACTGAGTCTTCCCGAAAGATACAAATCAATAGAAATTGATTATTATGTTATAATGCCTAACCATATTCATTGTATCTTCATTCTTGATAATGGCACTGATAAAAAAATAAGTATTTCAAATGTTATAGGAGCATTCAAATCATTAACAACAATTTCACTTCATAAATTAGGTTTAGTCGATTTTAAGTGGCAAAGAAGTTTTTATGATAGAATTATTAGAGATGAAAAGGAGTTGTTTAACATAAGACAATATATTGATCAGAATCCATTGCGTTGGGATATTGAAAAAAATAATCCAGATAATTTAGAATTATAAAACTGTAGGGACAGGGCTTGCCCTGTCCGCCGTAATCAAAACAACGGGAGAGGCTAAAAATAAAATTGCAGGGTCGGGGCTTGCCCCGACCGAATTAATTGTTTTTTAATTTTGATTAAACATTCTAATGTAAATAATCACGGGAAGGGCAAGCCCTTCCCTACAGGACAATGTAAAAAAATAGGATTCATATAAATAATACTGTTGAAAACATTTGTAGATAAAAAAATCTCATCGATGTATATCTAGAAGATATTGTGGGAAAATTTGTCGATAAGAATAAATATCGTAGGGTCGGGGCTTGCCCCGACCGCTTAATTGGTTTATAATTCTACGAAAATATTTTCTTAATAACTAAAGTTTGAATGATATAACAATAATTAAAATAACGGAAGGGCAAGCCCTTCCCCTACCAAGGATAAAAATGAAACATATAATTATAATTTTTTTGTTGGTAATTGAAATAGCATTTGCTCAGCAAACTCCGTTAGAAAAATCTAACTTCACAAAACTTACTTCTCACTCAGAACTATTTGAATTTATCAGAGAAGTTGATTTAACTTCTGAATTGGTAAAAGCAGAAGTCTTAACCAAATCACCTGAAGGAAGGGAATTATTTGCTCTCTATTTTTCAAAAGGGAAATTCGGTGAGGATGAAAGTAAAATTAGAGTTTTGATTTTCGCACAGCAGCACGGTAATGAACAATCGGGCAAAGAAGGTGCGTTACTTTTGATAAAAGAGTTACTTAAGCCGGAAAATCAATATCTCTTTGATAAAATAGATTTTGTGCTCGTTCCGCAAATGAATCCTGATGGTTCAGAAAAAAATCAGAGACGCAATGGCAATGGAATGGATTTAAATCGTAATCATTTAATTCTTACAGAACCGGAAACACAAGCACTTCACAAACTTTTTGATAAGTATCTTTTCGAAGTAACGATGGATGTTCACGAATATTGGCCTTTTGGTGAGGAATGGAAAAAGCTTGGCTTCAGAAGAAACTTTGATATAACTGTTGGTGCAATAACGAACATTAATATCTCCGAGAAAATCAGAAATATATCTTATCAAAAGTATCTTCCTTTTATTTTCAACTTTATCAATGAAAAAGGTTACACAGCTTTTCATTATTTACCTGGTGGTCCGGTTGGAGTTGATTATCTGCGCTACAGTACTTTTGATATAAACGATGGACGACAAAGTTTTGGAATACAAAATACTTTATCTTTTATTCAAGAAGGGATGAATGGAGAAGATTACACCACTGACAGAATTGAACGTCGAGCAAAAAGTCAAATGTTCGGAATGTTAGGTCTGATAAAATTCAGTTATGATAATAAAGATCAGATTAAGAGACTTGTTGCAGAGGAAAGAAAAAAAATAATTGAGAATAAAGTTGAAGAAAAAGTCGCAATTCAATTTGATCACTTTTCTGATGGAAATAAACTTGAGTTAAAGTTATTTTCTTACTATTCAAACAGCGATACTATTGTAACAGTAGATGATTTCAGGTCAGTTATTAAATCTATTTATGAAGCTAAAAGACCAAAAGGTTATTTGGTTCCGAAAAATCTTTCAGAGTTAAAACAATGGATGGATAATCACAATCTATTTTATACTGATGCAGAGTTAGAGAGCTGCGAAAAAGTTGAACAATATTTTATTGACTCAATCGGTACAATTGATTTTGAGCTTGATACAATTGTTAATCCTTATGTTTCAGTAAATGAAGTTACAGATAAAATTGATTTGTCAGAATATTATTTTCTTCCGGTAAAGCAATTGAAAAATAATATGATTGTAATTGCTCTTGAACCCAAATCAATGCTTGGATTAGTTACATATAAACAATTTGAGCATTTACTAAAAAAAGGTGAAAAGTTTCCAATTTTAAAGATCGTAAATTAATCTGTTTAAATCTGTTAAACCTGCCTTTGCCGGCAGGCAGGTCAGTTTTATCCGCGTGCTATTGTTTTAAAGAGGAGATTAAAATGAAAATAGAAAAAATTGAACTTCGCCACATAAAAATGGAATTAGTTTCTCCATTCACAACATCAATGGGAACCGAATATGATGAAGAACATATTATTGTTCGCGTTGATGCTGAAGGAATTACTGGCTGGGGCGAAAGTGTTGCAGAAGGAACTCCGTTTTACTCTTACGAAACTGTTACAACAGCGTGGCATATCTTACAGGATTTTTTAATTCCATCAATTCTTGGGAAAGATATTTCCAGCATTGA
>OEIU01000566.1_pt1 | contig 32921 bp, 33 predicted proteins | sample 1539221 | NCBI WGS metagenome assembly OEIU01 (sample SAMN03792071, study PRJEB22550) | activated sludge metagenome | feature: wastewater treatment plant; material: activated sludge; isolation source: Wastewater treatment plant of a petroleum refinery complex | place: Argentina: Zarate | collected...
TCGACCCCGACATCAAGATCATGTTCATCACCGGCTTTGCCGCCGTCGCCCTGAATTCCGATTCGGAGGCGCCCAAGAACGCCAAGGTGCTGGCCAAGCCGGTCCACCTGCGCGAGCTGGTCAGCGAAGTGAACAAGATGCTGGCGGCCTGATTCGGCCGCCATTTCCGTCAAGATCGCTCCAGAAATTTACGTGCCTGCATCCTTGCAGGGGCGCTTTGGAGCCGATATACGGACCCCACCCGAGTTGGACTCCAGGGCACGTAGCTCAGCGGGAGAGCACTACCTTGACATGGTAGGGGTCACAGGTTCGATCCCTGTCGTGCCCACCATCCTTCGCTCGCGAAGCGAGCGCAAGGATGCCGCGCCGTAGCCCAACGGGCGAAGGCGGGCTGTGCATCGCGAGCTTCGGCTTGGCAAGCCACACTCCGTAGTGTCGTAGCGAAGCAGGCGAAGGCTGCCGCGCCGGCGCGTGCGTCACGGGGACGGCTCGGCGAGCTTTGGCCAGGCCGCCGCAAGAGGATCGCCCAAATCGATGATATGCGGCTCCGCCTTGTCGACAATTCTCAATTTCTTCTTGAAGCCGGGATTGGCATCGAAAAACGCCACCAGACCGTGATCTTCCGGCGACCATTCCTCGCGCACCTCGCCCTTTCCGCTCTTCTTCCTGCGCGCGATCTGCTTGTTGCGCTCCTTGTTCCAGTCTGCTTCGCGCAGCCGGTCTATGTCCGGCAAAGGATAAGTCAGATGGATCGCGTAATTCTCGTCCTTTCGCGCCTTCAGCAGCATCTCCAGGCTTTCCCGTTCGGGGTTTCCGTGTTCGCCGTCGCCCGAGAATACATAGTGCCTGGCGATGATCCGCTCGAAGAAATCCTCGTCGAGGTTGTTGGAACTGCCGTGATGCGGCACCTTGAGGAGATCGATCTCGATCGTCGTGTTGTCACCCTGGCCGAGCTTGCCCGCCAATTGCAGCCCTTCCAGAATTTTGTCGCCCCTCGCGTCCCCGGTCAGCAGCATGCGCTTCTTGTCCGCCTCCACGAGCACGACGATGCTCGAGAGATTGGGAACGGATTTGTCGACATAGGCGGCGAGGGCCTCCTCGGGCGTCTTGCCCTGTTTCTTGAGATCCTCGAGCCATTTCTGGTGATCCTTGTGCAGGGCTTGAATCTCTTCAAGCATGGGACCGATCACAGTGACGTCCAGCGTGTCGGCTATCGTGGTCGGCGCCTTGCCCTGTGCCGCGACGATGAGTTCGCCGCCGAATTCCGTGTTGCGGCCATAACCCAGCCGATCGGCATCCTTTCTGAGCCGAAAGCCCTGTGCGATGCTGGCAAGCACCTTCAAGGAACTGCCGACCACCTCCGCGTCCGCTGCCTCGTTGCCTCCGGGGTTCTTGTCGATGAATATCTCTTCCACGCTGCCGACCTTTTCGTCGGACAAGTCGACCGTGCCGGTGCTCGCCTCGGTCTTGAACGTCGCATTGACCTTCGCCGTCAATTCTGCCGGCTGACTGCCGATGATCTCGTCGAAACTGTTGTGCCACAGACTGAAGACATTCAGCATGAGCGGCCTGTGCGCAGCCGCATTGGCGATCTCTTCCTTGGTCAAATCCAGAATTCCCTGGATGTGATCGTCGTCCACATGACTGATCATCAGAACGTCGACCGGCAGCGGATCGTTCTTCTTGATCTCGCGCGCCTCGCGGATCTTCATCAATCTCGGTTTCAGATGCGGCGAATAGACCGCCTTGGGTCCGCCGTCGATCATGACGAGGCCGGGCTCCTGCTTGGTGCCGAAGTGCAGCAGCAGGCAATCGCCCTTGCGCGCCCGCCGGACGTCCAGACTGAAGATCATGGCAAGCCTCCTCAAATACTCTGAAAAGCCCTGAGCACGTCGAGCAGCCCGCTGCCCTGAAAACTGCGTTCGCGACCGAGGTCGGTCGCGGTTTCGCACAATATCTTCTTGATCTTGCGCGGCTGCTTGATGAATTCCGGATAACGCGCCATCAGCATCGCGGCGGCGCCGCTGACGTGCGGGGCTGCCATGCTCGTGCCATCGAGATCGCCCCAGCCGTCCCGGAACGGACCGTGGATGCGCTCGCCCGGTGCAACGAGATCGGGCTTCAATCTCCCATCGCCGGTCGGACCGCGGCTCGAGAAAAAGCTGACGCCGTAGGTATGCGGCAGTGATCGATGCGTCGATCCGACCGTGATCACGCCGTCCGCATTTCCGGGATCGGTGATGCTGAACGCCGCATAGCTTTCGAACGCGCCATCGGTCGTCGTAAAGCTCTGATATCCGTAGTTTCCGGCGGCGGCCACCACTACCACGCCACTTTCGACGAGATGCTCGCACTCATCGCAAATCGGCGTTCGGCCGCAGGCGTAATTTCGCACATCGTGCTTGATCGACAGACTGAGGTTTGCTCCGTGAACGGAGATATAGTCGTTCCGCTCGTTCAAATGCCTGATGTACTGCAAGGCGGCGATGATCGCGAACTCGGTATCTTTCTCGTCGCTGTTTGGCGACAGCACCCTGAAATCGTACAGTTGAATATCCGGACACATTCCGTTGAGCCTGTCTTCTTCCGGAATCGACTTGTTTCGCTTTTGAGGCGCCCTGGCGCCAATGATGCCCGCGACGTGCGTGCCATGATCGCTCACCGATGGACGTGTATCGATCTTGATTTCGATGAACGGTTCGACCAATTCCCAATGAATCGGGCGTTGCGCCCTTGCGTCCTGGGACAGTTCAACGAGGTATGAGATCAGCTTGTCGCCGGCCTGCTTCAGTTTCTGGCCTTCAGGCAGAAGTTCCTTGAGCTTGGTCTTTTGTGTTTCGGAATCGGCGTTTTTGCCAAAGATCCTGAGATTGTCGAGGTTGACGATCCTGCGAAAGTTGCTGAAATCGAAACTGGCAACGACCCTGGATTCCTTCCCGGCTGCGTCCTTGAAGCAAACGTGATCGCCCTGAATCCCGGAATCGATGACGGCCCACGCGATCTTGGCGCAATCGACAGTGAAGAGCAGGCGGGCGGCGTCCGCCTTGACTGAAGGGACGGATTGAGCGACGGCCATGTCGGCGCGCCGATTGAGTGAGACCTGATAGACCAGCGATCCTGTCCACGGCTTGCGCCGGTCTGCGTCGTCCTGTTGCTGGCGAGAGAGAATCTCGGAAAACAACCTGGTCAGCAGGGCTGCAATGTCGCTTTTTCCTGCCTTGATCGCGGCGACCAGTTCTGCCGGCTTTGCATCCGGTCCGATCGTGGTGGTTTGGGCCGCCCAGAGAATAATGCCGGCGAGCGCCGCATAGCGATCGAGTGCGGTCAGCCGTCCTTCGGATTTCCTGACTGCCTTGGGGTTGCTCCAGTCTTCCGCCATTTGCTGAACTGTATCCAGAACGGCGTTGATGCGCTGACTGCCGGTTGTGGCCTGCAGATAAACCGCCATATCGCTTTTGATGCGTGGGCTGCTCCACCAACTCGTCGTCGGAACGATGACGCGCAGCACCTCGTCAAAGTACAGCCGGGCGGCGACGACACCCTGCAAATAGGCGATTTGTCGGGACTCCCGCCCACTCTCCTTGCGCGCCTGTCGATCTTGCTCGACTTCGTCATCAATCCAGTTTGCGACGGTGGCCGCAGTCTTCGTCTTGTGCGGCGTAATCAACAGTTCCTGCGGTCCGGGTTTCGCTCGCAAAGGCAATCCAGACGTCGCCCAAGATCGGCGAGTCCTGCAGTTGGCGGCGGTCACCGGTCGGTCCAAGCAGGATGTAATCGGCCAGGAGTCTGGGAATGTGCGCCGTCATGGCTCAGACCCTTGACGCGGGAAAGGGAAAACCGGCAGGCGCTGGAGGCGCAGGCTGCAGATGTTTCCGGACCGCGGCGTCGCACACCGCATAGCCCCAATTGATCAATCGCTCCTGCAATTGATCGCCCATCGCCTGCAGGCGCGTGGGCGTTTCGGCGAGCCGCATGGTCGCGTCGAACGGACAAGGCAAGGCATCTGCCAGCCCGTAATCGAGCACGTTGGTCCGAATTCCCCAGTAGGCTCCCGAACGAGTATGTTGTTTGAAGGAATCGATCACCTGGCGCTTCCGCAGGGATCGCACCTGGTTATCGACGAGATCGAGCACGCGATAGGCATGATTGCCCCAATCGGCTTTCGGACTTTCCTCGGGCTGCAGCTTTCCGCCGGCGTCGCTTACGAGGATGGTGCGGTAGCGCTTCCACGTGGTTTCGAGACCCAGATTGTCGTAGACGCCGCCATCGGCGAGAATGACTTTCGTCGTGAACGGAGGCCGCTGCAGGTCGGATCCTGACCCGGGCGTGAATGCGCTATCGTTCAGCTCGATCTCGACCGGAGACAGCACCGGCGGAAACGCGGAGGAAGCTGCAACGGCTTGCGACAGTCTGATGGTGGGTTTCACGACCTCGCCGACCCGGTAGTCGCGCATGTACGGCTTGGAAAAGCGCCACAATGCGCCGGACTGCACGCTGGTCGCATTGATGACAAAACGCGGCTGGTCCGGAAGATCCTGCAGCGTCGCCGAACCGAACAGGTACTTCTCATAGGCTGCGACGACGCGGTCGCTCACGCGTCCGGGCAGCACCAGGCCCAGGATGACGGCCTTGACATCGATGGTCGTTCGTCCGAGCGCCCGCAGCGGTTCGACAAATTCCTGGCGAAAGAGCTGCATGTTCGCCGTCTGGCTGCCCGCCAGCCTGTTCCATTTGAGGGCAAGCAGGCCTGCGGTGATCGAGCCGCCGGAAACGCTCGATATGCGATCCACCCTCTGCAGGATGCCTGTTTCATAGAGGCGCCAAAGCACGCCGATATGAAAAATCATCGCGCGGTAGCCTCCGCCCGACAGGCAGAGTGCGATGCCGTCCTGCGGGCCACCCGTGTCCGCTTCGTCGCCAATGGCGTGTACGGGGTCGTCTACCATCGAAGTCCGCCCTCGGGTTGCTGCGGTCCGGCGCCATCGAAAGGACGCCGCCGCAGGCGGTCGCCGCCGGTCATGCGTTGCGGTTCGAGGGATGCGTCGTCCGGCTCCAGGGGTGGCAAAGTGTTGCGGAATCCCGCGCGCTTGCACCGTCGCATGCCGGATGAGATCGCGTGGCTATGTGTATGCGGAAGGAGCATGGAATACCTGCCCCACTACCAACTGAAATGGTACGCGGTTGTATCGATAAACAATAATTCCTTTGATTGAGCGCCATGAAGGGTTGATTGTCAATGTGGTGTCTCACACATTTCGTCCGGAATTTTTGCCGTCACATGACGCAGTTCGGCCGCTGGCGGAGCTTCAGCTCTCGTCGTGTCGTTCTCGTCGGCTCCCGCCGATCGGGCCGTTCATCGCGTGAGCCTCGGAAGCACCTGCAGCGAGATGTTTCCCCGCGATGTAGCCGAACGTCAGCGCCGGCCCCAGCGTGATGCCGGCGCCGGGATAGTTGCCGCCCATGATGCTCGCCATGTCGTTGCCGGCGGCATAGAGGCCCGGGATTGGCTGGCCGTGTTCATCCAGCGCACGCGCATGTTCATCGGTCTTGATGCCGGCGTAGGTGCCGAGATCGCCGACCACCAGCTTGATCGCATAGAACGGTCCGTCCTTGATTGACGCGATGCAGGGGTTCGGGCCGTGCAGCGCATCGCCCTGATAGCGGTTGTAGGCGCGCGATCCCTTGCCGAAGGCGGGATCGCGTCCTTCCGCGGCTGACGCGTTGAACTCCTCGACCGTCGCCGCGAGCCCTTGTGGATCGACGCCGGTGCGGTCGGCGAGTTCGGCAAGCGTGGTGCCGCGCTTGAGATAGCCGGTGGCGAGATGATGGCGCAGCGGCATCGGAAACGGCGGCACGCATCCGAGGCCATATCTCCGGAGCGCGCGGTGGTCGCAGACCAGGAACGCCGTGACCTCTTCGCCCGGCTTTGCCGCCTTCACCATCGCTTGCACGAAATCGTGGTAGGAATTGCCTTCATTGGCAAAGCGCCTGCCGTCGCGCAGCACCGCGATGACGCCGGGTTTGGCGCGGTCGATGAAATGCGGCATCACGCCCTTGGAGCCGTCCTTGCGCTCGGTGATCGAGACCGGCACCCAGGCCGCGGCATGCGGCAGCGTATCCTCGACGCCGCCGCCGGCGGCTTCCGCCAGACGCAGGCCGTCACCGGTGTTGCCGACGGGGCCGGGTGAGAAGTGCTCGGCGCCGCTGGGCGCGTGCGGGAACATCGCCTTGCGCCGTGCGATATCGTGCGGAAAGCCGCCGCAGGCGAGCACGACGCCGCGCCTGGTATCGACGCGGATCAGCCTGCCCTGGCGTTCGATGACCGCGCCGCGCACCGCGCCGTCCTCGACGATCAGTTCATGCACGGGTGACGACAGCCACAGCGGAATGTTCAGGTCGAACGCGGATTTCGCCAGACGTCCGGCCAGCGCATTGCCGTTGGTCAGCGTCATGCCGCGGCCGTGGCGCAAGACGTCCATCGCATGCTTCGACAGGCGCTTTGCGACATAGATCGCCGACGTCAGCGATCTGGTCGCGCGCATGAAATGGACGATGTCCTTGCCGGAGCCCAGCATCATGCCGAACACCGTGAGTTCGGGCAGGGCGCTGCCGATATCCTTGACGTGGCTGCCGAGTTCACGGCCGTCGAACGGGCGCGTCACCATCGAGCGGCCGCCCTGCGCGCCGCCGGGCGCTTCGGCATGATAATCCGGAAACGTCAGCGGCATGTCGAAGCGCACCGCCGTCTTGCTGGTGAAGAAGTCGACCGCTTTCGGTCCCTCGCTCAGGAACGCGTCGACGCGCGCGGCGTCGAAACTGTTGCCGGCTTCGTGCCGCAGATAGGTCTTTGCCTGTTCGGGGCTTTCCTCGATGCCCCACGCCTTCGCCAGCGAGGTGCCGGGAATCCACAGCCAGCCGCCGGAGCGTGCGGTGGTGCCGCCGAAGCGCGGCTCTTTCTCGGCGACGAGAACATCGAGGCCGTGGTGCCCGGCGGTGACCGCGGCCGACAGGCCGCCGCATCCCGATCCGACCACCAGCACGTCGCATTGGTAGGTTTCCTGTTCGCCGCCCGTCACGCGTTGCGCCTCATTCTCGTTTCAACGCAGGCATTTGGATGGGGATCGAGCGGCCTGTCAATCGCGCGGCTACTCCCTTCTCACACGGGATCCGGATGATCTAGATCAAAGTGGTGGCTCGGATGCGAAATAGGCTGGCAAACGGGGGCAGACATTTAAAACGATCTCAGGAGGGGAATGCCATGCAGAGGTATGCATTAGCCTTGCTCATCGTTGCTTCTCCAGTTTCTGCATTTGCAGCCGAACTGCCAAAGGAAGGCAACTTCGACTTCAATTCCTGCTGGTCCGGCGTTAGCAGCGTGATCACGTTCTCCAAGACCCACACGGCAAACAGTTATGAAATGACGGGTACTAACCGCAGCAATCCTCCCGGAGGCATATTTGATAAGAGTACTTTTCGCTGCGTAGGGATGAATGCCTCGCTTGATGGGAAGATCACGGGGTCCAACGTATGTGAGTCAATCGATCCGGACGGCGAAAAGCGACTTACATCTTTTTCGACTGCCGATGGAAAAGTAACGAGGACGAACGTTGCAGGAACTGGAAAATACGAAGGGATGGTCACAACAGGCACGGTCGAGCTGCTCGGGCCGTTCCCGGTCATCAAAGAGGGAATGTTTCAGGGCTGCAATCATCAGGTCGGGACGTACAAACTAAAGTGATGCTTCTGCGAGTAGCCGTCTCCAAGGCATCTGTGGTGGCGGTTACTCGACAGCGCTGTGCACCGACAGGCATGCCTGGTCGCCACCTTCTCCCTCAAGAGGAGAAGGAAGAGGGGCTACGTTGCAATGAAGTAGCTCAGCGCTCCCTCAATTCCCGGTCTCGAACGAACATTCAGCGCCGCCGCCGGCCTTTTGCTTGATCTCGGCCGGATCGATCGTGCAGTTGAGCTTCGACAGGCTTTCGGACACTGAGCCGGCGGCGCCGTCGGCGGGAATGCCGGCCATGGCTTGCGTGGCAAAGATCTCGTTCGCGCGCCGTCCGCTGATGGTCTGCTTGGCGCCCTTAAAGGTCAGCTCGCAGGAGCGGGCGGTGATGTCGACATTGCTGACCCGGCAGACGATCCTGTCGGCGGTGACCGCAATCTTCCTGGCGTAGCGCACGCCGCTTTGTCCGACGAAGAACGCCGAGACGGCTTCGCGCTCGTCCGAGGTCACTAGCGGCGAATAGAGCGCCACGATGCCGGCAAGTGCCAGCGCGGCCTGTCCGTTGGCCGTTGCGGAAGCCGCCGATGCACCCGTTGCACTCCATGCGAGCAGCGAGATGGCAAGAACCGCAAGTCTGCCGGATTTCAAGTGCATTTCATTCCCCGTACGACGCCCCATCGCAGACATTTGGGTGCGGATGGCCTGGCCTGTCAATCGGGGTCGTTCTTGCTTCTCCCCTTTGTCAGCCTGACGCTCGTGAGCGGAAAGATTGCGGACATTGCGAAACCGCCGCGATGGGCGAATAGCAGGCTCTGCCTCCGGCGTCGGTTATCGAGTAAGCGGTATCTTGCCGCTTTGATCGATCTAAGGCTGCTTTTCGAACTTTCGGATCGACCCGACGTGCGTGACCCATGGCTGAGCGGAGCGAGACCACCACTGTGTATGGGGGACGATCTGGTCGCGTTGACGAATGGAGCCTATGCGGATGGCGTAAACCTTGGGGCCTGCTCCGGCCGCGGCCGCGTAGATATGCGTGCCGCATTCGGGGCAAAACGCCTGTGGCCTCTCGTTTCCGCTTTCGGCGGTCTTGACGTAGATTTTAGGTTCGCCCGAGAGCAACCTGAAAGCGTTTTCCCGCGTGAAGGCGTGCACGCGGAACGCGGAGCCGGAGAACGTCTGGCAGTCAGTGCAATTGCAGAGCAGGGTCTTGTCCGGCTCGATCTCGGCTTCGAAGGTGATGTATCCGCAGTGACAACGCCCGTCGATTTTCATGGCGCCTACCCCCTTGTCGCATCGTTCACCCGGTGAAATTTAGCGGTTCTTCGGAGTGGCTGATAGGTCTGAAATGGGTCAGACTGCGAAGAACTCAACGTGAGCAAATCCAGTCCGCGATACCCACTGACCGGACCTCGACCGGCGGCATGGTCGTCAAGCCCAGGACTTGCATGGTTTGGAAACACACCCGTGGGAGCGAACAATGCCTGCTTACATGATTGCCCTGAACAGGGGCGTACATGATCGACAAAAACTCGAGGACTATTGGAAGGCAGCGGGCCCAACCTTTGAGGGCCGCGGCGCAAAGTTCCTGTCCGTCTACACCCCGCTCACGCCACTTGAGTCGGTGGGGCGGCTTGAAGGTGTCGTGCTGATCGAGTTTCCCGATGTGGCGGCAGCCAAGGCCTGGTACGAAAGTCCGGCATATCAAAAGGCAAAGCAGCATAGGGACGGCGCCGCGGATGCCGAGTTTTTCATCATCGATGGCGGCGTGGTCCCCCTTGAAGATCGTCTGCCGCACATCAAGAAACGGCAGCCTTAGTCCATTCCGCTTCTGGCCTTGATGGACTTTCAATTTCTCTTCTTCCGAGAAGGGACGTGCACCGTGCATCCAGGGCAGGGCGGCCCGTCAGTAAAGCGCTTGCGCCGCCACCATATCGGCGGCACAGTTGCCGGCGCGGCAGCAAGACCGCCACGAAAACGGTAGTCCGAGGAACCTCCATGGCGGCCACGCGGATCGATTGCGACATTCATCCGGCCGTGGGCGGCACCCGCACCACGCTGTTGCCCTATCTCAGCGATCACTGGAAGGAGCAGGTCGTCAGCCGCGCGATCGACGGCCTCGATCTCAATTCCTATCCGCCCAACATGCCGTTTACCGGCCGCGCCGACTGGCGGCCGGCGAGCGGCAAGCCGGGCAGCGACCTCAAGATGGTGCAGCGCGGCGCGTTCGACCAGCTCGGGTCGAGTCACGCGATCTGCAACGTTATCTATGGCGGGCAGGCGGTGTTCGATTGCTACATGGCGGCGGACTTCTGCAAGGCGATCAACGACTGGATTGCAGCCGAATGGCTGTCAAAAGATCCGCGGCTCAGCGCCTCGATCGTCGTGCCGATGCAGGCGCCGGATCTCGCTGTCGAAGAAATCGAGCGCCGCGCCGCCGACAACCGCTTCGTCTCCGTGCTGGTGCTGGCGCAGGGCGAGACGCTGCTCGGACGGCGGCACTACTGGCCGGTCTGGCAGGCCGCCGCGAAGCACAAGCTGCCGGTCGCGATCCACGCCGGCAGCGCCTACCGCGCCGCGCCGAGCTCGATCGGCTGGCCGTCCTATCGCTACGAATACTATCTCGCCGAAGCGCAGGCGTTTCAGGCCCAGCTCCTGAGCCTGGTCTATGAGGGCGTGTTCGGCAAATTCCCCGATCTCAAGGTCGTGCTGATGGAATCCGGCGTGAGCTGGCTGCCGGCCTTCATGTGGCGCGCCAACAAGACCTGGCGCGGCGTGCGCGTCGAGGTGCCCTGGGTCGAGCGCGAGCCGGCCGCGATCATCCGCGACCACGTCCGCGTCACCATGCAGCCGTTTGATGGCCCGCCGGATGCCGCAGGGATTGCCGACGTCATCGAGCAGATCGGCTCCGACAGGATGTTCCTGTTTGCATCTGATTATCCGCACTGGCAGTTCGATGGCGACGATCCGATGCCGCCGCACCTGCCTGCCGCCATCGTCTCGCGGATGTGCGTCGACAACCCGCTTGAAACCTTTCCGCGGCTGAAGCTCGCCGCATGAGTTCTGGAAATCGAAGGAGGATCGCATGAGTGACGTCATCGACCGCCCCATCCTTGCCGAGGAAGCCGCCGCGAAAAGCCGGCTGCGCATCATCGATTGCGACGTGCATCCGAGCATTCACGCGCATGCCGATGTCGAACAGTTCATGCCGAAGCGCTGGCAAGAGCATTTGCGCACCTATGGCAGCCATCTGCGCACGCCCTATATCGGCACCACGCCGTATCCGCGCTCCTCGCCGCTGATCGCGCGGCGCGATGCCTGGCCGCCGACCGGCGGGCCTCCGGGCTCCGATCTCGATTTCATGCGCAAGCAGCACCTCGATCCGCTCGACATCGAATACGGCATCCTGCAGGTGCTCGACCTCTTCATCTTCTCGCAGCAGAACCTCGAATTCGGCGCCGCGGTCCAGCGCGCCATCAACGACTGGCAGCTCGCGTTCTGGTCCGACCGCGACCCGCGGCTGAAGGCCTCGATCCTCGCCGGACAGGACGACACGGAATTGGCGATCGCCGAGATCGAGCGCTGCGCCAGGATCGGCCGCTACGTGCAGATCAACGTCTGCCCGCGCGCCAACGAGCCGCTCGGCCGCCGCCGCTACTGGCCGATCTATGCCCGCGCGCAGGAGCTCGGCCTGCCGCTCGGCATCCATGTCGGCGGTTACGGCGGGCATGCGCCGACCGGCGGCGGCTGGCCGTCCTATTATGTCGAGGAGCACCAGTCGAACGCGCACACCATGGCGGCGCAACTCACGAGCCTCGTGCTCGAAGGCGTGCCCGAGAGATTCCCGAACCTGAAGATCGTCTTCATCGAAGGCGGCTTCGGCTGGATTCCGTCGACCACCTGGCGGATGGACCGCCATTTCGACGCCTTCCGCAGCGAGGTGCCGCATCTCAAGCGCCGGCCCTCCGAATATGTGAAGCAGCATTTCTGGTTCACGACGCAGCCGATCGACGAGCCCGACGAGGGCAAGCATCTGCGTTCGCTGATCGAATGGGTCGGCGTCGATCGCCTGCTGTTCTCGTCGGACTACCCGCACTGGGATTTCGACGATCCGCGCTACGCCTTCAAGACGCCGCTGACGGAGGCCGAGCGCCGCAAGATCTTCAACGACAACGCGCGCGGGGTGTACGGGTTTTAGCCCCGGTTGTCAGGGAATCGTCAGCAAGATGCAGGTGTACGGATATCGAGGAGAGAAATCATGAGCGACGTTTGGCTTGCTTCGTTGAAAACCGACACACCGCAGGCGGGCTTCGAACTCGCGGTCAAGCTGTCGCGCATGGGCGTCAAGCTGATCCAGCCTTCCGACGAGGTCAGATCGAGCCTGCGCACTGCCTATGATCACGACACCGCGCAGCTCATCGCCTCGTCGCATGTCATCGCCGTGCATTTCCAGACGGTCGCGGCGGCGAACAATTGGTGGCGCTAGTTGCGGCGCCGAGCGCGAACAGCGAGGCGGTAGCCGCATGACCCGTCATATCGTCGCCCGCACGTCGGATATCCCGCCCGGCGGCAACAAGGTGTTCGGCGTCGAGGGCCGCGACATCGTCGTGTTCCACGTCAACGGCGAATTCTTCGCGCTGCTCAACCGCTGCCCGCATGAAGGCGCGCCGCTGGAAAAGGCCGCCTGCGTGGCGCGGCTGACCTCGCCGGAGCCCGGGGTCTACGAGCGCTCGCGCGTCGGCGAACTGCTGCGCTGCCCCTGGCACGGCTGGGAGTTCGACATGCGCAACGGCCAGTCCTGGTTCGACCCGAAGCGCGTCAAGGTGCGCTCCTATCCGGTCGCGGTCGAAAGCGGCGAGGAACTGCAGAAGGGGCCATACGTCGCCGAGACGTTTCAGGTCCATGTCGAGGACAGTTACGTCATCATCGAGACCTGAGGCGTCCACGAAGCCTCCCACCATCCCACGCAAAGGAGCAATGCCATGACGCACGCCATTCGCTTTCACAAAACCGGCGGTCCCGAGGTTCTGGTCTGGGAGGAAGTCGCGGTCGGAAAGCCCGGTCCGGGCGAGGCGCGCATCCGCCACACCGCGGTCGGACTGAACTTCGTCGATATCTATAATCGCTCCGGCGTCTATCCGGCCCAATTGCCGAGCGGCCTCGGCGGCGAGGCGGCCGGCGTGGTCGAGGAGGTCGGAGCAGGCGTTACCGATCTCAAGCCGGGTGACCGCATTGCCTATGGCAATGCGCCGATCGGCGCCTATTCGGAAGCGCGGCTGATCCCGGCTGATCGCCTGCTCAAGCTGCCCGACGGCATCGACGACAAGACGGCGGCGGCGATGATGCTGAAAGGCCTGACGACGCAGTACCTGATCCGTCAGGTCTACCGGGTCAAGGCGGGAGACACGATCCTGCTGCACGCCGCGGCGGGCGGCGTCGGCCTCATCCTCGGCCAGTGGGCGAAGCATCTCGGCGCGACCGTCATCGGAACCGTCGGCAGCGACGAAAAGGCAAAGCTCGCCAAGGCGCACGGCTGCGCCCACACCATCGTCTATACGCGCGAGGATTTCGTCAAACGCGTCGACGAGATCACCGGCGGCAAAAAAGTGCCGGTCGTGTACGATTCCGTCGGCAAGGATACGTTCCTGAAATCGCTGGACTGCCTGGCGCCGACGGGCGTCGCCGCGCTGTTCGGGCAATCTTCCGGCGGCGTCGAACCGCTCAACCTCGGCCTGCTGGCGCAGAAGGGATCGCTGTTCGTCACCCGCCCGACGCTCAACACCTATGCCGCCAAACGCGACAACCTCGTCGCGATGGCGAACGAACTGTTCGATGTGGTGAAATCAGGCGCGGTCAGGATCGAGGTGCACCAGAGCTATCCGTTGAAGGACGCGGCGAAGGCGCACGCCGACCTCGCCGCGCGCAAGACCACGGGGTCGACGGTCCTGACCGTGTGACGCCGATATCAGGCAGCGTTCGCCGTCAGCCCATCGACCATCGCGCGCACGATCGCGGCGATCTCCGCGCGCAGCGCTTCGAGCGGCACCGCGATCAGCTTCTGCTCGAGCCCGAGCAGCACCATGCCGTGAACGGCCGAAAAAAGACTGCGCGCGGTTACGCCGAGTTCATCCGGCGTCCGCTTCGGAAACAGTTCTGCAAGCGGACGGTAGATGTGGCGGAACAGATTCATCTGCTCGCTGACAGCCCATTCCGGCACCGGCTTGCCCGGCGCCATGCGGTGCTCGAACAGCGCGCGCCACAGCTCGATATTCTCGGCGGCGAAATCGCAATAGGCGACGGCGATGCGCACCAGCGTCTCGCGCGGGGAGGCGGGGCCATCGGCCTCGGCTGATGTCAGGGCGGCATCGAGCCGCGCCAGCGTGTGCGAGCCCACCCGCAGGATCAGTTCGTCGACATCCTCGACGAGGTTGTAGACCGCGCCGTTGGCGACGCCGATATCGCGCGCCAGATCGCGGGTTTTCAGGCCGGCCAGCCCTCCTGCGGCAATCCGTCGCTCCCCCGCCGCGATCAGCGATTCCCGGTTTTTGGCCCGTCTCTCCAATGCTTTAGACATCATTACCCAATCTTGAGCGACGCTCAAAATAATTCTTGAGCAACGCTCATTCCGTTGCTACAAACCATCTCATGAGCAGTGCTCATAACACAGGGAGCTGAAAATGTTCAAAACTGTTTTGACGCTTTTCCGGGGCAGCGTGGCTATCGCGGGTGAAGAACTGGAAGACCGCGCGGCGCTGCTCATTCTCGACCAGCAGATGCGCGATGCCGCCGCGGCGGTGGACCGCTCCAAGCGCTCGCTGGCGCTGGCGATCGCCGGCGACCAGCAGGAGGGCCGCCGCCTCGAGGCCACCAACGCCCGCATCGCCGACCTCGAAGTCCGCGCCACCGCGGCGCTCGACGGCGGCCGGGAAGACCTCGCCCGCGAGGCGGCGCAGGCGATTGCCAATCTCGAAGCCGACCGCGACGCCGCGATGACCGCGCGGACGCTGTTCGCGACCGAGATCACCCGCATGAAGCGCCAGGTCGCCAATGCCGAGGCACGGATCACCGAACTCGATCGCGGTCGCCGGATCGCGCGCGCAGCCGAGGCGGTTCGTGCGCTGCGCCGTGGCGGCATCGAGGCGGCGCGCCCCTACGAATCCACGCTGCCGGAAGCGGAGAACACGTTGAAGCGGCTGCGCGAGCGGCAGGTCGAGGCCCAGGCCGCGGCCGATGCCCTGATCGAACTCGATGCCGCCAGCGGCCCGCTGGCGACCGCCGAAAAGCTCGCCGAACAGGGCTTTGGCCCTCGCATGAAATCGACCGCTGATGACGTGCTCGCGCGGCTGAATGCCAAGCGCACGCAAGCCGCCTGAAACTGAACTCGATCGATCAACCCAACTCAACAGGAGATTGTCATGAACCAGAACGTCCAACCCCCATAGTGGTGCCTGGGTTACCTTCACCTACGCTTCGTTCTCGGCCTCGGCCTTCATGGTCGCCGTCGGCGTGTTCTTCCTGCCGCTCGATCTCTGGGTCAAGGGCTACCTCGCCATGGGCATCGTGATGCTGGTGCAGTCCTGCGTCACCCTGACCAAGACCGTGCGCGACATGCACGAGAGCGGCAAACTGGTGAACCGCATCGAGGACGCCAAGGCCGAGCGGTTGCTGATGGAAGTGCACAAGGCCGCCTGATTTCAAGAGCCGGTTGATTGCAGGGGCCGCGTTGCCTGTGGCGCGGTGCCGGCAAGGACGGGCGGCGGATGTCTCAGCACCCGTCGTCCGTAACCGGGAAGCAACCGACACATGGCAAAGGATGATTTCGATGAAGCGAGCGTTCGTATTCCTGGTGCTGGCGCCGGTGGCGGTGTTCTTCACGGTCTTGCTCATGGGCGCCGCGATAGTGGGGGCGAGATATCTCGACTTCGCAGCGCTCGTGGCCTTGGTTCTATCCATCTTCGCCTTGCCGATGTCAGTGGTCGGCTGGATCACGGATGAATTTCTCGGCCGCGCCCTTCCGGTCTCTCTGCGCATGTGCCTGACCGCGCTGGTCGGAGCGACGGTGACTGCGGCGGAGGTTCTCGCCGTGTTCAGCACCCTGTTTCCGTCGTCGATCATGATGCCGCTGGCGATCTGCGGCGCCATTCTCATGGCCGCGTCTTCGTTGTTGTCGAACGACTATAGCGGCGGGCCGCGACATGGCCTTGAGCCGGCCGGCGCGTGATAGGCCGGCGGCGCACCGTTCCTGTCATGATTCATTTGATGCCGCCGCTCAATGTATCGTTTACCCTGCCACAACCTGAAAGTGCTGGAGTCATCGCCCATTAACTGGCGCGGGCGCAGAAATCCCTTGCGGACGTGTTGGCGGTACCCGGAAGCAAGACGTCACGTCCGAAGGAGCCTTCATCGAATTTCATCACCAGCAGGATCGCGCCATGAATCAGACTGTCCCGCATCACAGCAACGCCTGGGTCACCTTCACCTACGCCTCGTTCGGAGCCTCGGCCTTCCTTGTCGCTCTCGGCGTCTACTTCCTGCCGGTCGATCTCTGGATCAAGGGCTACCTCGCCATGGGCATCGTGATGCTCATTCAGTCCTGCGTCACCCTGACCAAGACCGTGCGCGACGTGCATGAGAGCAGCCGGCTGGTGAACCGCATCGAGGACGCCAAGGCCGAACGGCTGTTGATGGAAGTTTCCAAGACCGCGGCCTGAGGCTGCCGGATTTCCAAAGCCGCGTAGCCTGTGATGCGGTGCTGGCGAAGGCGGACGGCGAATGTTCTGGCATTCGCCGTTTGCCTGTGCTGCGGCCGGTTTGACCCTGCCAATACATCGTTTACCCTGCCGCAAATCCCAACATGTCGCGCTCACGGCCCGTTAAGCGGGCCCGGCGCACCAATCCCGTCCTGTTACGGGCAGGTGGCATGGCGTCCTTCACGAACGGCAACTCGGCGATCCGTCACGGCCTGCGGCAGGTTCGCTCCGCGGCCGGCCGCCTCACCAGCTATGCCGCCTTCTGGCTGAAGGCATTTCGCCAGCCGGCCATCGATCTCACCTTGCGCACCCACACGGGATTGATCACGCGGATCGTCGAAAGTCCGGGATTGTCGCTTGCGCAGGACGATCTCGACCGACTGGTCGTTCAATTGCGCACCGTGGCCGGCAAGACGCTGCCGGCCGGCGACCTCACCTACGGCATCTTTTCCGGCGAGCGCGAGCGGCTGTCGCGCGCCATCGTCACGCTGGTCTTGGAGGAGGCGACCGGACGGCCGATCGCGTTCAATGCGCTGTCGGTGATGTCGGTCGAGCTTGATGGCGAGGTGGAAGAGGTCACCCATCTCGGTCTGGTGATGGTGGATCCCGACGCGCAGGGGCAGGGGCTGTCCTGGGTGCTGTACGGCCTGACCACGCTGGTGCTGTTCGCGCGCGACGGCCTGCGCCCGAAATGGATTTCGAATGTCACGCAGGTGCCGGCCGTGTTCGGCATGGTCTGCGACACCTTCTCGGACGTCTTCCCATCGCCGGACGCCACGGCACGCCGAAGCTTTGCGCATCTGCAACTGGCGCGGGGGATCATGCGCGAACATCGCGCGGTGTTCGGCGTCGGCGGCGAGGCCGGCTTCGACGAGGAGCGCTTCGTCATCACCGATGCCTATACCGGCGGCTCTGACGCGCTGAAGAAATCCTTCGACGTCGCGCCAAGACATCGCGAGGAGCACTATAACGCCTGGTGCGCGCGCGAGCTCGATTACGACAGGGGCGACGACGTCCTGCAACTCGGCCGCATCGATCTCGCCGGCGCCCGCCGCTACATCCAGCGCGACGTGCCGGCCGGCTCGCTGCCGGCGCTGCTTGCGGCCTCCGCCGTGCTGGCGTTGCAGCGGCTGATCCTGCCGGTGTTTCACTGGTTCGACGATACGCGCCCGTTCGGCAGCTTGCGGCCGCGGACGCCCGGAAACGGGAGCGGCAAATGACGCCGGGCATGATCGCCGATTCCATCGTCAATCTCTGCGGCGCGATCGGGCTCACGGTCGCCATGCTGACGCTGCACCGGCGCGATCCCAGGGGCCCGCTGACCCGGCGTCTTCTGATCGCGCTCGGCATTATCGCGCTGCTGTTCCTGGTGCGCGGCATGGCGTGGTGGAGCGGCAGCGAACTGCTCAACAATCTGTCGGCCATTCCAGCGGCGCTGATTCCGTTCGGCGCCCTGATCGTTACCGAAGGCATCCTGCGGCGGCACGCCCCGCGCGCCGCCAAGATCGCCATTCTCGCCGGCGGCATCGTGATCGGCCTTGCCGGCGCGGCTGGAATCAAACCCATTGTGACACCCGCCGCCATCCTGCTCGCTTTGTTCCAGCTCGGCGGCTTTGCCATCTGCGCCAGGCTGCTGGCGACGCGTGACCCGGCCACGCTGATGGCGTCGGAGAACCGCGGCATCGCGCGCCTCGCCGTCGGCGCCATCCTCGTCATTCCCTTCATCCTGACCGATTTCAGGGTGCTGATGCCGGATATCCCGGTCAGGCTCGGGGCGCTCGGCGCGCTGCTCGTCGTGACCGCGATCCTGATCGCGGAGCGCGGCGCCGAGACCCAGCGCCAGGCGCTGCTGTTGACGGTGTTGCGCCTCGCCAGTTCGGCGCTGCTGGGTATCGCCGCCGCCTTCGTCACAACCGACGTCGATGCGGCGCAGGTCATGCGATTCTGCGCCATTGCGATATCAGGCGTTCTCGCCATCGGCCTGATGGTGGACGCGCTACGCGCCCACTTTGAGTCGCAGGTGCCGGGTGTGCTCAACTCCGTGGCGACGTCGCCGGCGCAAACCCGCGATGCGCTGATCGCGGAACTTGCGCGTCATCCGATCTTCGAGAGCGCGCGGCGCTATCGAGAGGGTGAACTCCTGGCCTACGATCCCGCGCTGCTGCGCGACTTCCTGTCGACGCGGCGGGTGTTGCGCCGCCCCGATGCGCCATGGGGGATTGTTGCAGCCGATCCCGCCGTCGAGCGCCTGGTGTCGCTGATGAAGGCGAACCAGGCCACCCATGTGATCGTGCTGTCGCACGATCCGATCGACCTGCTGGTGCTGGCCGTTCCGGTCATATCGGCCGATCCCGCCACCGAAACCGCGCTGGCGCTGGTGCGTCGCCTGCTGGCGTCGGCCCGCGAGGCTGCGTGAAATTTAGCCGCGCAATTTTTCACACCCGATCTACGAAACGCGTTGCGGCTGTGATAACACCGCGCCGGTAGCGAATGTCACAGGCAGGGCCGATGTCGAAGCAAGCGATGCGCGAGGAGGCCGAGCGGCTGATCCGCGAGACAATGGAAAAAAAGGCGCTCGTCGTAAAGCAGGGCCAGACCAGGATCGAGGCGGTCTGCGGCAAATGCGGCGCGCCCAACCGCGTCCAGGCCGAGAAGGGCGCCACCCGCGTCAAATACGTCTGCAAGCAATGCGGCGACAAGCAGGTAACGCTGTAGGCGTGACGGCACGACGCCTTCTTCTCCCCTTGTGGGAGAAGACGCAGGGATAACCGGAATTTGCGACCGTCCTGCGTTCCTTGTAGCGGGTCCGGCACGTCCCTGTTGTTTAATGCGGCGGCAAGGGCGGCTCGATGCCGAACTTCTGTAGTTCGCGACGCGCCTTGAGCCATTCGAACAGACGAGGAAGGTCCATCAAAGCATTGGGGCCTTCCGTCTCCCGGCGCTCCCTCAGCCAGCTTAAGTGCTCGGAGTCGTCAATCTGCTCGTGCTCGACAATGGCCAAGAGACGATCAACGGTCCTCGGGTTCAGCTTCGCCCATCTGAGGAATGCATCGTATTCGGCCCGCTCGTGCTCTCGCGCGCTTTCCAACGCGGCCAATTCCCTTTCGTCCTCTTGCTTCAGTTTGCGCTCACTGCGCTCCCAACTGACAATGTCCCACCAGCCGCCAAAGACGCGGATCAGCGAGAGCAGGTAGAGCAACAACAGGATGTTGAGCGCCCAGCTTGTCGCTGTCTGACCGATGTGGGGCTCGAACTCGCTGCGAAACCAAAATAGCGCGGCGATCAGCGCTCCCTGGCCGACAGCGCCGACAACCTCCTTCTTGAGATCGTTTCTGGTGAGGATCATCGCCCCGTCACTCGTCCGGCAGGTCGATGACCTGATGCAGATTGGTGACGCGGTAACCGGCAGGCCGACCCCCGGACAACTGGACGTTCACGTCAACGATAAAGCCCTTCTTATAGACGTTGTCGTCGGCCTCGCGAACCTCGTGCTTGATCCGCTGTTCGGCCAACTCCGACGCATAGATCAGCGGTAAATCCCGTGGCGAGATATCTTCGATTGTGACGCGCTCGCCGGTTCGCTTGCCCATCACCGTGTCTTTGACGTTGGACTGTTTGAAAGTCATCAGCACACGCTGATGATCCGCGCTTGTCGAAGACGACTCTAGCAGCAGCTTTTGGTCCTCGATCTGCCGTTGCGCCTCTCGCGCCTGCGAGGTGTCGAACGACAATGCAGCTCTAACCTTCTTCTTGCCGTCCTCGAACACGACCGCCTGCAACTTGGCGTGCCCGTTCGGGTCGTTGGCGATGGCGACGACTGACCCCATGAAGTCTTTGAGGTCCGAGCGCGTGGCATCAGGCTCTTTCGAGCCACCGAGGTATTTGCCGAGCACCGAGCCATAGTGGCGCACGAATTTTTCAACGATTTGGATTTGCTCGATTACATTGACGACGGCGCTCAATCCCTGCATCGCCCATGGGATTAGGTCGGCCTCGATAGAGCCAGCGCGAACCTCGCGCACGTAGATTTTGGCGTCGCCGGACAGCTCCGGATAGTCCGCCCGCACAAACTTCTCGTACTGGCTTGCGATGGAGGAAAATGCGGAGACAAAATCGCCTAGTTCAATTGGCCGATCGGTTTCAATGTTAAGAACGATGTGGGGTAACGCATCCTTTTTGCGCCGCGCCATGATCAGCTAAATCCCCTTAAAAGATGCTCGGTTGCGTTTATACCCGCAGTGCGTGTGAAACGCTATGGCCGACAATAGTCTAGGGTTAGCTGCGAGGGACCGCCCGGCGGTCAGTCCTACTTGCCGACGCGTTGTGTCCGGTGCGCGGGTCGAGATGTTGGCGCTGCACGTTGGCGACGATACGGCCAGCAGCGGACAGCGCGCGGATGCAATCCGCGCCGGATGAGGGCTCTGTCTCCGCGAAGAGAGCCCCTCATCCGTCTCAATCGCGTTGTCAGCTCGATTGATCCGCCCTCTCTCACAAGGAGAGAGGGGGACACTCACTGCCCCTTCACAAACTTCGCGAACGCCTCCGCATGATCCGGGTGCCAGCGCGACAGCGCGGGGCGGTTCTCGACGACGTCGCCGATCGCCCACAGCATGCGCCGCTCGTCGAGCCGGCGCGGCACGTCGTTGTCGGGGCATAGAATGTAGAAATCGCCGGCCTCGATCCGCTCGATCATGAAGTCGATCGTCTGTTCCGGTGTCCAGGCGCCCGGCGGCTTCTCGGTGCGGCCGCGCGCGGTCAATCCCGTGAAGACGTGGCCGGGGATCATCAGATGCGCGCTGATCCGGCAGCCCGGCAGGTTCCGCAATTCGTGCTGTAGCGCCTCGGTCTGCGCCTTCACGCCGGCCTTCGAGACGTTGTAGGCGGGATTGCCGGGAGGCGTCGTGATGCCCTGCTTGGAGCCGGTGTTGATCACGAGGCCGGGCCGGCCGCGTTCGACCATGTGCGGCACGAACGCCTGCGTGCCGTGAATGACGCCCCACAGGTTCACCGAGAGGATGCGCTGCCAGTTCTCCAGCGGGCCGAAACTGTTGCTGTCGGGGCCGATGCCGGCATTGTTCATCAGGATGTCGGTACCGCCGAACCGCTTTTGAACGGCAGCCTCCAGGCTCGCGAGGTCGTCGAAGCGGCTGACGTCGACGGTTGCGGTCATGATGTCGGCCGCGCCGCCCTTGGCGACGCCAGCAAGTTTTGCGGCGGCTTCAGCCAGCCGGTCCGCGCCGATATCGGCGATGCATACCTTCATGCCGAGGCCGGCGAACCGCATCGCGGCGGCGAGCCCGATACCGGAAGCGCCTCCGGTGATCACGGCAACCTGATTGGGCGACATCGCGGGATGGGGCATCGTCATTCTCCGGCCAGATAGGGGGTATGTATTCGCAGGCTCACGCGTCCCAGACTAGCATGATCGAACGGGCATGGGAGATCTTCGCGCCGGCCGCTTTCCCCGATCGATCGGCTGCATTATGTTTCATGCCAACGGTATATCTGCAAAAATATAACGTACGAGAATTCCAACTGACTTCAAGGGAGTGCAAACATGGCTGTCACCCAGGCGATTCCGATCACGCGTCATCCCTATGCGGATGGCTCCTACAAGCAGATGCTGATCGACGGTCAGTGGATCGACGCCGCCTCCGGCAAGCGGTTCGAGACCCATAACCCGGCGACCGGCGAGCTGCTGGCAACGGTTGCCGAAGGCGACGCCGAGGACATCAACCGCGCCGTGGCGGCAGCCCGCCGCGCCTTCGAGGGCCCGTGGAGCAAGGTCAAGCCGTATGAGCGGCAGGGCCTGTTGTTGAAGCTCGCCGATCTCGTCGAAAAGAATTTCGAGGAGCTGTCGCAACTCGACACGCTGGACATGGGCGCACCGATCAGCCGTACCCGCGGCAACAGGCTGCGCGTGCTCGGCATGCTGCGCTACTACGCCGGCCAGGCCACCGTGCTGCATGGCGAGACCATCGAGAACTCGCTGCCCGACGAAATCTTCTCCTACACGCTGAAGGAGCCGATCGGCGTGGTCGGCGCGATCATCCCCTGGAACGGCCCGCTCGCGGCCACGGTCTGGAAGATCGGGCCTGCGATCGCCACCGGCTGCACCGTGGTGCTGAAGCCGGCCGAGGAAGCGCCGCTGACCTCGCTGCGGCTTGCCGAACTCTGCATGGAAGCCGGCGTTCCGCCCGGCGTCGTCAACGTGGTGCCCGGCTATGGCGAGACCGCGGGCGCGGCGCTGGCCTCGCACCCCGACGTCGACAAGGTTGCCTTCACCGGCTCGCACCTCACGGGACAGTCGATCATCCGCGCCTCCGCCGGCAACCTCAAGCGCGTGTCGCTCGAACTCGGCGGCAAGTCGCCCGACATCGTGTTCGCCGATGCCGATCTCGAAGCTGCCGTGCCGGGCGCTGCGATGGCGGTGTTCGCCAACTCGGGGCAGATCTGCAGCGCCGGCACGCGGCTGTTCGTCGAGCAGAAGGTCTATGACGAGTTCGTCGGCCGCGTCGCCGAGTTCGGCAAGAAGCTGCAGGTCGGCAACGGCATCGATCCGAATACCCAGATCGGGCCGCTGGTGTCGAAGGATCAGCTTGAGCGCGTCACCGGCTATCTCGACATCGGCCAGAAGGAAGGCGCGAGGGCGATGGTCGGCGGCGGCCGGCTGACCGAAGGGGCGCTCGCGAAGGGCTATTTCGTGCAGCCGACCGTGTTCGCCAATGTGCAGGACAATATGCGGATCGCGCAGGAAGAAATCTTCGGCCCGGTGATCTCGGCGATCTCGTTCAAGGACAGCGACGAACTGGTCAAGCGCGCAAATGCCACCACGTTCGGCCTCGGCAGCGGCGTCTGGACCACCAATGTCAGCAAGGCGCACCAGGTCGCGAAGGCGCTGCGCGCCGGCTCGGTCTGGGTGAATTGCTACCAGGCGATGGACCCGGCGGTGCCGTTCGGCGGCTACAAGATGAGTGGCTATGGCCGCGAGTCCGGCAAGCAGCACGTCGAGGAATATCTCAACGTCAAGGCGGTCTGGATCAAGACGGCTTGAGAGGTCTCAGATCGTCGATGCGATGGCGGCGGCTTCGGCCGCCGTTGTCGTGACCGGGCCGCTTAACGGCTGGCGGCCTTCTTCGGCCGGCCGATCTCCTTGCGCAGCGCCTCGAGCTCCTTGCGCGCGGCGGTTGCAGCGTTGCGTTCGATCTTGCGATAGCGCGCAACCAGCGAGAGGCCGAACGGCGTCAGCGCCGCGCCGCCGCCGTTCTTGCCGCCGGTCTGCCGCTCCACGGCCGCCTGGCGGCAGACACGGTTGATCTCGTCGACCAGGTCCCAGGCCCGCTTGTAGGACATGTCCATGGCGCGGCCGGCGGCCGAAATCGAGCCGCTTCGATGGATCGTTTCGAGCAGTTCGATCTTGCCCGGGCCGATGCGTCCGGCGGCGTCGATGTCGATGCGGAGGCTCAGCGAAGGAAGCGACCTGCCGTTCGGTTTTTGCATGGAAGATGTGCTCTCTGGCGTCTCGGCTACACGTTGCGTCACGCTCCTTTTACGAACAAGCTGAAGCGGTTACATATCCGTATCAACACGGGGTTCAGGGAGAGACATGAATTATCCATCGTTGTTTTCGCCGCTCAAGGTCGGCCCCTATCAACTCAGGCATCGCCTCATGCTGGCGCCGTTGACGCGGATGCGGGCGGCCAAGCCGTCGCTGGCGCCGCGGCCGCTCAACGCCGAATATTATGCGCAGCGCGCGACGCCGGGCGGATTGCTGATCGCCGAGGCCTCGCCGGTGATGGAAACGGCGTTCGGCAGCCCCGGCGTACCCGGCATCTATACCGAGGAGCAGATCGCGGGCTGGCGCAAGGTGGTCGACGCTGTGCATGCCAGGGGCGGCATCATCTTCCTGCAGCTTTGGCATGTCGGGCGCGTTTCGCATTCCTCGTTTCAGCCGGGCGGCGCGCTGCCGGTTGCGCCGTCGGCGGTGCCGATCGCGGATCTGAAAACCGGGACGGCCGACGGCAAGGCGGTGCCTTACGAGACGCCGCGTGCGCTGGAGACGTCGGAAATCCCCGGTGTCGTCGACGCCTACCGGCAGGCCGCGAAGAACGCGCTTGCCGCCGGCTTCGACGGCGTCGAGGTGCATGGCGCCAATGGCTATCTGATCGAGCAGTTCCTGCAGTCACACACCAATCTGCGTACCGATCAGTTTGGCGGCTCGATTCCGAACCGGGTGCGTTTCCTGATGGAAGTGACCAGGGCGGTGGTCGATGTCTGGGGCGCCGACCGCGTCGGCGTGCGGCTGTCGCCCTATGGCGTCGCCAATGGCAGCGGTGAGCCGGACCCGATGCCGCTCTACACTTACGCCGTCGAACAGCTCAACCCGCTCGGGCTCGCCTACCTGCATTTCATCGAGCCGCGCTCCTCCGGCGCGGGCCGCGCGGAGGTCAACCATCAGAACGTGCCGTCGGCGATGGTGCTGTTCCGTTCGATCTGGAAGGGTATGCTGGTCACGGCCGGCGGATTCACTGGCGAGACGGCGGACGCCGCGATCCGGGACGGCCATGCCGACGCCATTGCGTTCGGCCGCATCTTCATCTCCAATCCGGATTTGCCGCGGCGGTTGCAGCGCGGCTTCCCGCTGACGCCGTACAATCGCGCCACCTTCTACGGCGGCGATGTGGCGGGATATACGGACTATCCGGAACACAGCGAGCTGGAGCAGGCTTAAAGGTGCCGTAGCCCGGATGAGCGAAGCGACATCCGGGAATACTGCGAGACTTGTCCCGGATCTCGCTTCGCTCATCCGGGCTACAGGGCTCGCAATGACGGCAAAAGGCGGCACGCATGTTTCCAGAAGAGGAATTCGAGCAGAAGAAAACCAGGGCCGTCGCGCTCGGCAAACCCGCCGCCGGCCAATGCCTGTGCGGCAAGGTCGCCTTCGAGATCGACGTGCCGGCGCGCTGGGCCTGGCACGATCATTCGCCGGCAAGCCGCCGCGCCCATGGCGCGGCCTATGCGACCTATGTCGGAAGCTGGAAGAAGCGATTTCGTATCACGAAGGGCAAGACCGGCCTGACGCGGTATGAGGACGCGGCCACCAAGACGGTACGCAGCTTTTGTACACATTGCGGCACGCCGATTGCCTATGAGCGCCCACGCTCACCGCACATGGTCAACATTCCCCGCGCGCTGTTTTCGGGGCGCACCGGGCGCCAGCCGCTCTATCACATCGCGATCGAGGAATTGCAGGAATGGGCCTATACCGGCGAGCCGCTGGTGCCGCTGAAGGGATATCCCGGCGTGGTCTGGCAGCGCTCGAAAACGAAGAAGCGCACGGAACGTGAAGGGATGGTCTAGGGCCGCGAGCTGAGGGCCATCCTACTTTGCATGGGGTTGTTTTCGCGATTTTGTGTCTGAGAAATGCACGCGCAGGGCAGCCATGACCGCGCTCCGTTGCATACACGCGTCAAGTCTGGTCATCTGCTTCCGCCCCGCGCGTCGACGAAGCGGCGGGCGGGAGGAAAAATGAAGAACAAAATCACCGGACGTTCGGCATTCCTTGCGCTGCTCAAGGACGAGGGCGTCACGCACCTGTTCGGCAATCCCGGCACCACCGAACTGCCGATCATGCACGCGCTGAAGGACCATCCGGATCTCACCTATGTGATGGCGATGCAGGAAAGCCTTGTGGTCGCCATGGCCGACGGCTTCAGCCGCGCCTCGGGCAAGCTGGTCGCCTGCAACGTCCATGTCGCGCCCGGCCTCGGCAACGCCATGGGCTCGCTCTACAACGCGAGCTTCACCGGCACGCCGCTGATCCTCACCGCCGGCCAGCAGGAGCAGGGCCACGGCCTGACCGAGCCGGTGCTCTATGGCCCGCTGGTGCAGATGGCCGAGCCCTTGGTGAAATGGGCGGTCGAGGTGACGCGGCTGGAGGATCTGCCGCGGATCGTGCGCCGCGCCGCCAAGATCGCGACCACGCCGCCGACCGGGCCGGTCTTCATCTCGCTGCCGGGCGACATCCTCAATTCGGAGGCCGGCATCGAGTTTGGCCGTTCGACAAGGATCGATACCCGCGTCAAGCCGTCGGAGGAGTCGCTGCAGGCGCTCGCCGCACGTATCCTGAAGGCCGAGCGGCCGGTCATCATCGTCGGCGACGAGATCGTCAAAAGCGATGCGTTGCAGGAAGCGGCGCAACTGGCGGAAACGCTGGGCTGTCCGGCCTACCAGTCCCCGACGCCCTATGGCGCGCATTTCCTGTCGGAGAGCCCGTGCTTCATGGGCGCGCTGGCGCGCATCCAGAAGCTCGCGCGCGATGCGCTGGCGCCCTACGATCTCATCATCGCGCTCGGCGGCGATCCGCTGCGGATGTCGGTCTACAGCGAAATCGATCCGCTGCCGGAGGGGCTCTCGATCGTCCAGGTCGGCCTGGTCGATTGGGATATCGCCAAGAACTACGGCGCCGACATCGCGGTGAAGGCCGATGTGCGGGAAACCCTGCGTGCGCTGGTCCCCGCGTTGAAGGCGGCCGGCGGCCGCGCCCTTGAAGCGCGGGCAAAGGAGGGATTGGCCGCGCTGGTATCGAAGAACTGGGCGGCACGGCGCAAGCCGCTGATCGAGCAGATTTCGAAGCACGCCAATACCTCGCCGATCGATCCGGACTGGCTGGCGCTGCAGGTGGTCGAGGCGATGCCCGACAACGCCATCCTGGTCGACGAAGGGCTGACGTCATCGCGGCAGATGATCGCGCTGCGCCCGCATCGCGACCGCTACGGCTATCATGCGCTCGCTTCCGGCGGCATCGGCTGGGGATTGCCCGCGTCGGTCGGCGTCAGCCTGGCCAATCCGCAGCGGCCGGTGGTGTGCTATTCCGGCGACGGCAGCTCGATGTATTCGATCCAGTCGCTGTGGACCGCGGCGAACCACAAGCTGCCGCTGACCTTCGTGATCGTCAACAATGGCGGCTACCGCATCATCAAGCAGCGGCTGCTCGCTTTCCACGGCGACGACAATTACGTCGGCATGGATTTCATCGATCCGCCGGTGGACTTTACCGGCGTTGCCAGATCGCTCGGGCTGGAAGCTGTGAAGGTGACTGATCCTACCCAGTTGAAGTCGGTGCTGTCGTCCGCCTTCAGCCGCCCCGGTGCGAAGCTGATCGAGGTCGTGGTGAGCAATTCGGTGAATTGAACCGGCCGACCCATGATCATCACCGCGGTCCGCACCCACATCCTCGAAGCCCGGCTCTCGCAGCCCTTCGCCTATTCGCGGGCCTGGTACGACACCCGCACCGCGATGGTGGTCGAGATCGAGACCGATACGGGGCTGACCGGCTGGGGCGAATGCTACGGTCCTGCGCGGATGACCGCTGCCGTCGTCCAGAGCGTCGCGCCATGGCTGACCGGCGAGGATCCGCTGCGGACCGATTATCTGTGGCAGATGATCTATGCGCGGCTCCGCGACCACGGCCAGAAGGGCGTCGTGATCGAAGGCCTCAGCGGGATCGACATCGCGCTGTGGGACATCAAGGGCAAGCATTTCGGCGTGCCGGCGCACCGCCTGCTGGGCGGCCCGCTCCGCACCGAGGTGCAGGCCTATGCGACCGGTCTTTACCGGCGCAAGTCGGGCGATCCGCTCCGCTACCTCCCGGAGGAAGCAGCCCTCTATGTCGCGGAAGGTTTCAGGGCCGTGAAGCTGAAGGTCGGCTTCGGCGTGGAAGAGGATGCGGCGGTAACGCGCGCCGTGCGCGAGGCGATCGGGCCCGACATAGCGCTGATGGTCGATGCCAACCACGCCTACGATTCCATTGCTGCGATCCGGCTCGGCAAGCTGATCGAGCCGTACGATATCGGATGGTTCGAAGAGCCGGTGCCGCCGGAGGATCTGGCCGGCTATCGTGCGGTGAAAGCAGCACTCTCGATTCCCGTCGCCGGCGGCGAATGCGAGTTCACGCGCTTCGGTTTCCGGGAGGTGCTGACATCGCAGTCGATCGACATCCTCCAGCCGGATACCTGCGCGGCAGGCGGCCTCAGCGAATGCAAGAAGATCGCCGACATGGCCGAGGCCTTCGGCGTTCGCTACAACCCGCATGTCTGGGGCACCGGCATCGCGATCGCGGCGTCGCTGCAGCTATTGGCCGTGATCCCCGCCCACACGCCGGTCTCGCTCGCGCCGGTCCAGCCGATCCTGGAGTTCGACCGGACCGAACATCCGGTCCGTCAATCGATTCTGCTTCAGCCGATCGAGCACGCGGGAGGAGTCGTGCGCGTGCCTGATGGTCCGGGCCTTGGCGTCGAGATCGATCGCGCTGCGCTGGCGCGCTTTGCGGTTAGACCGTAGTTCGTAGCCCGGATGAGCGAAGCGATATCCGGGGCCGGTGCCTGATAGATTCCCGGATGTCGCTGCGCTCATCCGGGCTACGCATTCATTCTGCTGCTCTTGCGATGTGCGGGCGATACCTCGCCGCCGGATGCTGCTCCGTCAGCCGCGCGCGTCCCGCGCCGAACAGCTTTTCCCGCAGCGTTCCCCTGGCGTATTCGCGCTTGTAGCGCCCGCGCCTGGTCAGTTCGGGCACCAGCATGTCGGCGATATCCTCGAAATCGCCGGGCGAGGTGGCGAAGGCTACGTTGAGGCCATCGACGTCGGTCTGCTCGAACCAGGCCTCGATATCGTCGGCGACTTTCTCCGGCGTGCCGACCACGACCGGGCCGGCGCCGCCGATGCCGACATGTTCGACCACCTCGCGCACGGTCCAGACCCTGTTCGGATCGGCGCGCGTGACGTTGTCGAGCGCGGTGCGGCCGGCATCGTTCTGCACATGGCGTACTTCCTGCTCGAGGTCGTAGCCCGAGAAGTCGATACCCATCCAGCCTGACATCAAGGCCAGCGCGCCTTCGGGCGCGATGTGCCTGCGATAGTCGGCGTATTTGGTCTTCGCCTCGGCCTCGGTGCGGCCGAGGATGATCGTCATCATCGAGAACATCAGGATCTCGGAAGGATCGCGGCCGATCTCCTTCGCCAGCGCACGGATCGCCGCGACGCGCGGTCCGATGATTTTGGCCGACGGACCCGACATGAACACGCATTCGGCGTGCTGGGCGGCGAACTGCCGGCCGCGCGGGGAGGTGCCGGCCTGGTACAGCACGGGCGTCCGCTGCGGCGATGGCTCGCTGAGGTGGATCGCGTTGAGGCGGTAGTTGGCGCCCTCATGGGCGATCCGATGCACTTTCGACGGATCGGCAAAGATGCCGCGCGCGCGGTCACGCAGCACGGCGCCGTCCTCCCAGCTTCCTTCCCAGAGCTTGTAGACCAGCTCCATATATTCGTCCGCGATCTCGTAGCGGTCGTCATGCGCGGTCTGCCTGTCCTTGCCGGCGCCGCGGGCCGCGCTGTCGAGATAGCCGGTGACGACGTTCCAGCCGACGCGGCCTTCGGTCAGGTGGTCGAGCGTCGACATCCGCCGCGCAAACGGGTAGGGCGGCTCGAAGGAGAGATTGCTGGTGACGCCGAAGCCGAGATTCTGCGTCACCGCCGCCATCGCCGGGATCAGCATCAAGGGCTCGTTGGCGGGCGTCTGTGCGGCGTTGCGCAGCGCGGCGTCCGGGCTGTTGCCGTAGACGTCGTAGACGCCGAGCACGTCGGCGAGAAACAGCCCGTCGAACCGGCCGCGCTCCAGCACCCTTGCCAGATCAAGCCAATAGGGCAGGCGGTTGTAGTCGATCGTGCGGTCGCGCGGATGGGTCCAGAGTCCCGGCGATTGATGCGCCACGCAGTTCATGGCGAAGGCGTTGAGCCGGATCTGTTTTGTCATGATACGCACCTCAAGATAGCGCGGAGTCCCCTGCGCATTCGCCCGGTTCGATGCCGGGCTGTTGGGCCGAAATTGCTGCATCCTCACTGGCTTTGGCAAGGCCCATTCGGTCGCCGCGCCACTTCCAGCGGCGGCCTTATCCCGATAGGTTGCGGCTCCCTGTGAGCAAGCAAAGGACAAGAAAATATGGCCGATCGAGCCGACGCGATTGCGCGGGTACGTGAGCATCTGAATTCCGGCGCATTTATCGCCGAGCTCGGCCGCAGGGTCGGTTACCGGACCGAAAGCCAGAACCCCGGTCGCGGCGACGCGCTCCGCGCCTATCTCGTCGAGGACCTGCAACCGGCGTTTGCCGCGCTCGATTTCTCGACGCGCCTGATCGAATCGCCGACCGGCAGGGGGCCGTATCTGCTGGCGGATTATCGCGAGGATGCCTCGCTGCCGACCGTGCTCACCTATGGCCATGGCGATGTCGTCGACGGCATGGAAGGGGAGTGGCGCGACAATCTCGATCCCTGGAAGACCACGACCAAGGGCGAGCGCGTCTACGGCCGCGGCACCGCCGACAACAAGGGCCAGCACAGCATCAACCTCGCGGCCCTGCGCGCCGTGCGCGAGACGCGCGGCGGCAAGCTCGGCTTCAATGTGAAATTCATCATCGAGACCGGCGAGGAGATCGGCTCGCCCGACCTGCGGCAGGTCTGCGAGGCGCATCGCGAGGAGCTGAAGGCCGATTTGTTCCTGGCCTCCGACGGGCCGCGCCTGTCGGTGGATCGGCCGACCATCTTTCTCGGCTGCCGCGGCGGCAACCGCATCCATCTCGACGTCAACCTGCGCGAAGGCGGCAACCATTCCGGCAATTGGGGCGGCGTGCTCGCCAATCCCGCGACGATCCTGTGCAGCGCCATCGCGAGCCTCGTCGACGGCAAGGGGCGCATGAAGCTCGACGCGCTCAAGCCGCCGCGGATTTCCAACGCGGTCCGCGCTGCGCTGGCGGATGTGAAGATCGAGCCGACCGCGGACGAGCCGGCGCTGGCGCCGGATTGGGGCGAGGAGGGGCTGACGCCGGCCGAGCGGCTGTTCGCCTGGAACACGCTGGAAGTGCTGGCGATGTCGTCAGGCAATATCGAGAAGCCGGCGAACGCCATCCCCGGGCGCGCCAATGCCGTGCTGCAGCTCCGCTTCGTCGTCGGCACCAGACATGAGGAAGTCGTCGACGCCATCCGTGCGCACCTGCATGGCAACGGCTTTCCGATGGTGGAAGTCAGCGGCACGCAGCGCTTCGCCGCCTCGCGCACCGATGTCGACAGTCCCTGGGTGAACTGGACCGCGAACTCGATTCGGAAGACCACCGGCAAGGTGCCGGCGATTCTGCCGAATTTCGGCGGCTCGCTGCCCAACGACGTGTTCGCCGAAGGACTCGGCCTGCCGACGATCTGGGTGCCGCATTCCTATCCCGGCTGCTCGCAGCACGCGCCGGACGAGCACATTCTCCTGCCGGTGACCGAGGAAGCGCTCGCCATCATGACGGGGCTGTTCTGGGATCTCGGGGAGATGAAGAAGCCGCTGTAGTGATTCGCGTGAATTAGCTGCGGGCACGGACTTCACCTCGCCCCGCTTGCGGGGAGAGGGAGAGTTTACGCCCCCTCGTCCAGCGCGACCATGTCGCGCTTCTTGCGCAGCGCCGGCAGCAGCGGTCCGATCAGCAGCACGACAGCCAGAGCGAGGCAGGCGGCCGAGATCGGCCGCTCGATGAAGGTCATCAGATTGCCCTGCGAGAGGATCAGCGACTTGCGCAGGTTGTTCTCCAGCATCGGTCCGAGCACGAAGGCCAGCACCAGCGGCGCCGGCTCGTAGCCGAGCTTGCGCATGAAATAGCCGATCACGCCGAAGGCGATCATGACATAGACGTCGAACACGTTGTTGCTGGAGCAGTAGACGCCGATGATGGTGAACAGGATGATCAGCGGGAACAGGATATTGTAGGGCAGCTTGAGCAACTGCACCCACATGCCGATCATCGGCAGGTTGAGCACCAGCAGCATCAGATTGCCGATATACATGCTGGCGACGATTCCCCAGAACAGGCCGGGGTTCTGCGTGATCATCAGCGGGCCCGGCTGCAGTCCGTGAATGACGAAGGCGCCGAGCAGCAGCGCCATCACCACGTTCGGGGGAATGCCGAGCGTCATCAGCGGAATGAAGGCGCCGCCGGCGGCGGCATTGTTGGCAGCCTCGGGGCCGGCCACGCCCTCGATCGCGCCGTTGCCGAAGCGCTCCGGCGTCTTCGACAGCCGCTTCTCGAGCGCGTAGGAGCCGAAGGAGGCGACCACGGCGCCGCCGCCCGGCAGGATGCCGAGCAAAAATCCCATCAGCGTTCCGCGCGACATCGGGCCGATGCTGGCCTTCCAGTCCTCCCGGCTCGGCAGTAGATGCGAGATCTTCGTGCTGATGATGTCGCGCTTGATGATCTGCTCGGTGTTGAGCAGCACCTCGGCGACGCCGAACAGGCCCATCACCACCGGGACGAGGCCGATGCCGTCGATCAGTTCGACGCGGCCGAAGGTCAGGCGCGGCTGCGCGGTGATGCTGTCGAGCCCGATCAGGCCGAGCACGACGCCGATGCAGGCCATCAGCA
>OEIU01000568.1_pt1 | contig 32844 bp, 28 predicted proteins | sample 1539221 | NCBI WGS metagenome assembly OEIU01 (sample SAMN03792071, study PRJEB22550) | activated sludge metagenome | feature: wastewater treatment plant; material: activated sludge; isolation source: Wastewater treatment plant of a petroleum refinery complex | place: Argentina: Zarate | collected...
ACTACCACACCCTCGGCCTCGAGCCTTCCGCCACCCCGGAGCAGATCCGGCGCGCGTATCGCGCGATGGCCAAGTCGCTCCACCCCGACATGAACCCGGCCAAGGACGCCGCGGCCAGGTTTGCCCGCATCGCCGCCGCCTACGCGGTGCTCTCGACGGCGCATTCCCGTCGAGAGTACGACCAGAAACTCGCCGCCCGGGCCGGATCGGTCCGCCCGCACACCGCCTCCGATCTTCGCCAGGGCCACTACGGATGGGCGAACGTCGCGGGCAGACCGTCGGGGCACACGCCGGACGTCTCCGAGATCGACGAGCTCTTCGACACCTTCTTCGGCGGCCCCCGCCGGCCTGCCAAGCCGCCCAAGCCTGCCCGGAGCTCGTCGGATAAACAAGAGCCGAACAAGCGAAAAGCTCGCAAACCCCGGGCTCCTCGACGCACCCCGGGTTGACATTTCATCCGATCTTGTCCACAGTGTCCCGCACTTTGCGGGCCGTCCATGGCTGTCGGACCGCCCACACCGCTCGTGCGGGGCCTTCGGGGACCGGTCATTTGCTCAAGCAGCAGCATCAGTTTTTCGTGGGATTGCTCGTCGGCGCCGATGCGCTCGTCATCGCCGGGGCATCTTTCGCCGCGTGGCTCGGCCGCAAGCTCATCCTGAACAGCCCGCCGTACTGGCCCGAGAAGCCGCTCTCGTATCCCAAGAACGCGCTGGTGCTGGCCACGGTGCCGATCACCCTGCTGGCGTTCCAGTTCTTCGGCCTGTACCTCCCGCGCCGGGATCGTTCGCTCTTCAGCGAGACGGGCCAGATCTTCCGCGCCTGCGCCATTGCATTGCTCACGGTGCTCGCCGCGCTCTTCATCAGCGACGCCTCGCTCTTCGAGGCGGCCGCGCTCCCCGCGGTCCAGCCGCCCACCATCCATGTGTTCGGCCGGGCCATCGCGCTCGACCCCGGGCGCGTGCAGATTGTCCTGCTCACCATCCTCCTGCCGGTGGCGATGTCTCTGGAGCGGGCGAGCTTTCGGGCTTTGCTGCGCACCCTGCGCCGGCGCGGCTGGAACCTCCGCCACGTCGCCGTCATCGGCGTCGGGCGCGTGGCCCAGATCACCACCCGCACCCTCGACCGCAACAGTTGGACCGGCATCCGCGTGAGCTTCTTCATCAGCCACTGGTCCCAGGCCCGTCGCGTCACCTGCGAGCACCGCCCCATCCTCGGCGGCCTCGACGACATCGAGCGCCTCATGGCCGAGCGCACGCCCGACGCCGTCTACGTCGCTCTCCCAGCCCGCCACGCGGCCGATCTCCCCTCCGTGCTCGCGCGACTGGAAAAGTTCCCCGTCGATGTCCGCATCGTTCCCGACGTCTCGCCGCGCTATGTCCCCCAGAGCATGTCCGTCTCCGAGCTCGACGGCATGCCCATTCTCTCGTATCGCGAGTCTCCCACCGCCGGTTTCGGCGGGCTGTCCAAGCGCATCCTCGACATCCTCGTCGGCGCCGGTGCGATCGTCGTGTTCGCCCCGGTCATGCTCGCCATCGCCGCCCTCGTGCGGGCCTCCGGCCCGGGGCCGATCGTGTTCAAGCAGCGCCGCGTCTCCCTCGGCGGCCAGGTCTTCGACATCTACAAGTTCCGCACCATGTTCCATGTGGCCGACGAGGGCGGCGCGGCCCATGGCGCCACGGCTCTGCGGAGCCGTGACGGCTGGACCGCCCGCAACGACCCGCGCGTGACCACCATCGGCCGCTGGCTCCGGCGCACCAGCCTCGACGAGCTCCCCCAGCTCTTCAACGTCCTCGTCGGCGACATGTCCCTCGTCGGCCCTCGCCCGGAGCGTCCCGAGCTCATCCAGCGTTTCCGCGAGGACTGGCGCGGCTACATGCTCCGCCAGCACGTCAAGGCCGGCATGACCGGATGGGCCCAGATCAACGGACACCGCGGCGATTCCTCCCTCCGCAAGCGGCTCCAGTACGACCTCTTCTACGTCAAGAACTGGTCCATCGCCTTCGATCTCAAGATCCTCTGGCTCACCATCTTCCGTGGGTTCATCCACAAGAACGCCCACTAGGATGGCCGCGCGTGCGACGGGCGCACTTCCCGCCGGTACATTCGTGCGGCGTCCCCGGGATCTCCGCAAGAAAGGTCTCCCCCGCATGAGCCATCGCGCACGCACCCCCGCCGTTGTCCGCACGCTCCTGGTGGCGTTCGCCCTGGCTTTTCTCGCCGGCTGCTCCACGAACAGCGCCATCAACGCCCGCCCCGACCAGGCCATCCTGCGCGACCCCGCCGGCGTCACGCTGCCGACGCGGCGCTGCGCCAACTACTTCCTCGTGCAGGCCCGTCTCAACGGCAAGGGCCCGTTCAATCTCCTCCTCGACACCGGCGCCTCGCAGACCGTCGTCTCCACCCGCGTGGCCGAGATGCTCAGGGACGACGCCCGTGCCGTGGACATGTACGCCGAGGGCGCGCAGGGAAAACGCCAGGACGTCCGGAGCATCGTGAGCATCCGTCGTTTGCAGGTGGGCGATGCCGAGCTGCGCGGCCTCGAGGCCATCGCCCTGGACCTCTCCCGCATCCAGGCCACCCTCGGCGCCGGCGTGGACGGAATCCTTGGCTATCCCGCCTTCCGCGATGTGCTGCTCGTGGTGGATTACCCGGCGTCGGCCGTGCGCGTGAGCAAGGGAGACCTCCCTCCGGCCGACGGGCGTGCGATCGTGGCGCTCACCAGCCGCGATCGACCGACCGTCGATGTGCGTGTGGGTTCGCGCTCGCGTTCGTTCCTGATCGACACGGGCAAGGCGGGTGGATTCTCCTGTTGCGACTTCGATCGTCTCGGGTTTGCGAACCCGCCCGCGACAATCGCCATGGGGGTTGCGGTGGGGGGGAGCTATGAACTCACCTCCGGGCGGCTCGAAACGGACCTGACCCTCGGCGATGTGGTGTTCAGGCGGCCGGTGGTTGAGAAGTCCGAGTCCTTCGACCTCATCGGGGCGGAGGCTCTCAAGACCTTCGTGGTGACCTTCGACCAGCGCAACCGACGGATACGGCTGCATACCGCGGGCGAGCGCGTCATCACGTTCTCCCCGGTTCGCGGCATCGGCGTGGGGTTCGATTTCAGCGAAGGCAAGTGGGGCATTGCAAGGGTTTTCCCGGGTCAGCCGGCCGAAGCCGTGGGGATCCTCCCCGGCGACTCCGTTATTCGATTGGGGGGCAAGCGACTCAGGGAACTCGCCTGCACCCGCCCGATTGACCTTTTCGACACCGGGGACGCGGTGGATCTGACGGTCATCCGGCAACGGCGCCGCCTCGATTTTCGAGTGCCCATCATGACCGTCGTCCCCTGAGATCGACCGAAATGCGAACATTTCCCGGCGAGCGGACTTGCCAGACTCGCCAAAACCTGTCACACTATCCGATGTCTGCCGGTTATTGGCCACCGCCGGTTCTCGGCGGCTTTGGTCCGGCGTTTGGTCTTCGACGATTCCCGAATCGTCCACGCGGAGAAATGCCATGCCTGCGCGATCCTTGCGTCGAGTCGGCGCGTTCACGTTGATCGAACTGCTCGTGGTCATCGCGATCATCGCGCTGCTCGTGGCCATCCTGCTCCCCTCGCTGGGCAAGGCCCGGCGGGCCGCCAAGGTCGCCGCGTGCTCGAGCAACATGGGCCAGTTCGCCAAGGCGCTGACCAACTATTCTGCGGATTGGCGCGGCATGATGTGCTCCTTCACCTGGAAGCCCGGACGCGAGCCGAGCCAGTGGGCCGACCTGCGCAACGCCGCGGGGGGCACCTCGCCCGCCGTCAATGCCCACGCCGACCAGGGCGTGGACATCATCCGCCGCAAGGTCGGGCAGACGGGCACCACGCCCTACGGCCCCATCACCGACCGCATGCTCGACCGCAACTTCGGGCAACTCCCCCTCATCGACGGCGGCTACTTCAGCGACAAGATCCCCGAGTACGGCGCGGCCTGCCCCGAGGACCGCAGAACGCTGCTCTGGAATCGCGCGTCCACCATGGCGCCGGCGCAGTTCGTCTCGTCGGTGCTCAGCGCCACGGGCGATCCGGATCCGTCGTCCTCGCAGGCGTTCAAGTACATCCTTCCCTTCTGGTCCACCTACCAGTTCGTGCCCAACGCCTGGGCCCCCGAGACGGGTTCCAACGGCATGCTCGCGGGCAACACCATCTACCAGGCCAGCGGCAGCCCCGGCTATCACCTGCTCTACACCATCCCGGGCAACACCTTCTTCATCGTCCGCACCCAGGACGACGTGGCGTTTCCCTCGCAGAAGGTCTGGATGTTCGACCTCTTCGACCGCCACTCCTACAAGCGGGACATCTGGTACGGCGAGCCCATCGCCGCCCAGCCCCTGGTCATGTTCGACGGGTCCGTGGCCATGCGCAAGGTGAAGAGCTCGAACAAGGGCTGGGACCCCCGGTATCCCAACAACCCCAACCCGCCCGTCTACCTCTACTACCCCACGGGCTCCGAGGCCCCGACGCTCAGCGGCGGGATCACCGACAACTATTATCCGTACTTCCGCTGGACCCGTCGCGGCCTTCGCGGCGTGGATTTCGGCGGCGGCGAGATCAAGTAGACTCTTCCGAGGCCCACCCCGACGTGGGTCTGGCGAGGTGCCCCATGCCCGATCGTCGCTCGCAAGGCTTTTCGCTCATCGAACTGCTCGTGGTCATCGCGATCATCGCGCTGCTCGTGGCCATTCTTCTGCCTTCTCTGGGCCAGGCCCGCAGGGCCGCCAGGACGACCATCTGCCAGGCCAACCTGAAGATGTTCAACACCGGCTTCCAGAACTACTCCGGCGAGGCCAAGGGGCTCATCGCATCGTTCTCCTGGCAGCCCGGCGTCCGCACGCCCTCGGACTACGCCGACAATCGCATCATCCCCGGCACCGCCACCCAGGCCCACGCCCGCCAGGGCATCGACATGGTCCGCCGATTGGGCAAGGACCCGACGCTCGTTCCCAACGCGTCGGTGGCCGACAACCGCATCCTCGCCCGCAACTTCACGCAGATGGTGCTCATGGACGGCGGGTTCTACGGCGAGCGCAACCCCGAGCCGGCCGCCGCGTGCAGCGAGGATCGGCTGCTCCTGCAATGGCAGAAACTCTCGCCGCAGCAGGCCCAGGCCACCCTGGGCGCGTGGGACTACGGCGCGCCGCCGGCCTTCGCGCCGTTCTACTCAAGCTACCAGATCGTCCCCAACGCGTTCCAGGACGAGAAGGGTCCGGGGCAGATCTACCACGTCGCCAACGACTACCGGCTCTACTACACCTCTCCATCGCTCACGCGCTTCAAGCAGCGCCGGCTCGATCAGGTCTCGTTCCCTTCCCAGAAGGTCGTGTGGTTCGACCTGTTCGATCGCCATTCCCGCAAGACCCCGTTCTTCTACGCCTATCGCGACGCCATCCAGCCCCTGCGCTACTTCGACGGTTCCGTGAGAATGCTCGCCCCCCGGGACGCCAACCGCGGGTGGCAGCACCAGGACCAGACCTCCACCACACCCGCCATGGTCACCTATGGCCCGAAGAACCCGACCGACCCCCCCGCCCGCTACTCGAACGCCGCGGCCAACAGCGTGCCCCAGTACTATCGCTGGACCCGGGCCGGGCTGCGCGGCGTAGACTTCAACGGCGGCGAGGTCAGGCGCTAGGCCGAACCGATCAATCCCGGGGCATTCGCTCCCGGATTCGGCGCTCGCAAAGTCCACGTTTTCGTGGCGGATTCACAAGCGTTCAGAGAGGACCACAGACCACACACGTGCGTTCGAGGGAGTCTGGAATGATCGCCAGCATTCAGAATGAAACGGACCGTCGTCGCTCGCCCGCGTTCACGCTCATCGAGTTGCTCGTGGTCATCGTGATCATCGCGCTGCTCGTCGCGATCCTCCTGCCCGCGCTGGGCAAGGCGAAGAAGGCGGCCAAGGTCGCCATCTGCCAGAACAACATGCACCAGCTGATCACGGCCCAGTTCAGCTACACGGCCGACTACAAGGAACTGATTTCCGCGCTCAACTGGTACCCGGGCAAGGGCGCCAGCACCGATCCCCAGCTCCGGTCCAACGCCGGCGACTCCTGGCTGCTCACCGAGGGCAAGCAGGCCGCCGACATCGTCCGCCGCCGCCGCCCGACCGCCACCCCCATCCCGCTCGTGCAGAATCGCTTCTTCAACCGCAACTTCTGGCACCTCGTGCTCATCGACGGCGGCTACTTCGGTGACTCCAACCCGATCCAGAAGGCCGTCGGCTGCCCCGACGACGACTGGGTGCTCAAGTGGCAGCGCAACCCCGACGACTACAACTCACTGCGAGGCTCCGCTCCCGAGCCCAGCGCGATTCCCTCGGGAGCCTACGAGTGGTACCGGCCGTTCTGGTCCACATACCAGCTTGTTCCCGTCGCATGGTCGCCCGACAAGCACGCCGGCGCCCGCAAGACGCTCTCCCAGATCCGCGACCGCCACCATCTCTTCTGGGGCGGGGGCACCAACGCCACACAGCTCCCGCTCGGAACACGCCGCATGGACGAGGTCGCCTTCGCCTCGCAGAAGGTCTTTATCTTCGATGTCTTCGACCGCCACTCCACCAAGCGCCCCATCTGGCATGCCCACCAGAAAGCCGCGCAGCCCCTCGCCTTCTTCGACGGCTCCGTCCGCTTCCTCAAGACCCGCGATTCACGACCCGGCTGGAACCCCGACTATCCCACGGTCAACTACAACACGCCCGCGCCCACCACGCCCAACGCCGGCGACCGTCGCTGCTATCTCTACAACCCGTCCACCGGTTTCCCCGGATACGACTGGCCCACCGTCAGCGGCGCGGCCTCCGAGCACGTCACCAGCTATTTCCGCTGGACCCTCGGCGGTCTGCGCGGCGTGGACTACGCCACCGACGGAAAGCGGTAGTGGTTCGGGATCCGCATATCCCGCCACGCCGCGCGGGGATTCCCGCGTGGACGGCCCCTAAAATCCACGCTTGACCCTTCCCTTCGCACACACCCCGCGCGATCGCTATCGCGTCATCGTCATCGGCGGCGGCCACGCCGGCGTGGAGGCCGCGTGGGCCGCGGCCAACCTGCTGCCCGAGCCACACTCCGTCGCCCTCGTCACCCTCGACCCCGCCAAGATCGGCGTCATGTCCTGCAACCCCGCCATCGGGGGCCTGGCCAAGGGGCAGATCGTCCGCGAGATCGACGCCATGGGCGGCGTCATGGGCCTGGCCGCCGACGCCACCGGCATCCAGTTCAAGGTGCTCAACACCTCCAAGGGCGCGGCCGTCCACGGCCCGCGGGCCCAGTGCGACAAGCACGCCTACGCCGACGAGGTCCAGCGGCTCATCGCCTCGCGCCCGGAGATCGACGTGATCGCGGGGAGCGTCGAGCGGCTGGTGGTGGAGGGTGGGCGCATCACGGGAGTGGTGATCCAAGCCGAGAATCGCAAAGCGCAGAGCGCACGTGACGGCAAGGCTTCCGCCGATTCCGGCTCTGCGCTCTGCGATTCGCGATTTGCGATTTCTTCCTCCTCCGTCGTCCTCACCACCGGCACCTTCATGCGTGCCCTCATGCACACCGGCGAGACCCGCACGCAGGGCGGCCGCCACGGCGAGGCGGCCGCCGTGGGCATCTCCGGCGCCCTGCGCGAACTCGGCTTCGAGCTCGGCCGCCTCAAGACCGGCACCCCGCCGCGCCTTGATCGCGACACCATTGATTGGAGCGGTCTCCCGCCCGCCCGCGGCGACGAGCGCCCCGTTCCCTTCAGCGATCTCTCCGCCACAGGCCCGACACCCCGACACCTCGACACCACGACACCTTCGCTCCTGCCCTTTCCCGTCCTCCCCCAGATCGATTGCCGCATGACCTCCACGAGCGCGGCCGCGCACGATCTCATCCGCGCCAATCTGCATCGCGCGCCGATGTACTCCGGCCAGATCGAGTCCGCCGGGCCGCGCTACTGCCCGAGCATCGAGGACAAGGTCGTGCGCTTCGCCGAGCGCGGGAGCCACGGAGTGTTCCTCGAGCCCGAGAGCCTCCGCCCCGGCCTCGAGGGCGAGCGCTGGATCTACTGCAACGGCATCTCCACCAGCCTCCCGACCGACGTGCAGGACGCCCTCGTCCGCACCATGCCCGGGTGCGAACGGGCCGCGATCCTGCGCTACGGCTACGCCGTCGAGTACGACATGGTCCGCCCGCACCAGATCGACGCAACAGGCATGACCAAGCTCGTAGACGGCCTCTTCCTCGCCGGCCAGATCAACGGCACCAGCGGCTACGAGGAGGCGGCGGGCCAGGGCCTTATCGCCGGGATCAACGCCGCCCGCCTGGCCCGCGCCGAAACACCCATCACCCTCGGGCGCGACGCCGCGTACATCGGCGTGCTCATGGACGATCTGGTCACCAAGACCCCCGTCGAGCCCTACCGCATGTTCACCTCGCGGGCCGAGCACCGCCTGCTCCTGCGCGCCGACAACGCCGCCGACCGCCTCACGCCGCTGGCCGATCGGCTCGGCGTGCTCGACTCCACCCCGCTCGCGACTCTCCGCAAGCGCGTCTTTGCCGAGCGCACGGCCGCGATGGCCGAGATCAACCGCCTCATCGACACCGCGGCCGTCGAGGGCGGCCCACTCCGCGACCGCGTCCGCCGTCCGGACTACTCCACGGATCAGCTCGCCGCCGACCTCCGGACCGTACCGCAGGCCGCCCCAAACCCCCACCTCGACCCCGCCTCCCCCGCGCTGCGCACCGCCCACGCCGACCGCCTCTACGCCCCCTTTGTCGAGCGCCAGCGCTCCGAGATCCGCCGCTCCGCCGATGCCGAGCGCAAGTGCATCCCGGTGGACTTCGACTTCGCGGCGATCCCCAGCCTTCGCACCGAGGCCCGCGTCGCTCTGGAGCGATTCCGCCCCGCCACGCTCGGCCAGGCCGGACGCCTCGAGGGGATCACCCCCGCCGATGTGACGCTCCTCTCGGTCATGCTCGCCCGGCGCTCCCGCGCCGCCGCGGGTTCCGACGCCGGCGAGCGGGCCTAGGCGAGCGACCCCTCTACCATCGCCCCCAATGACGCTCCCGACGACACTCCTTCTGGCCGAAGCCGGCGGCGCGCACCTGGTCCGCGACATGCTGGTGATCCTCGGCGCGGCCGCGCTCATCTCCGTGGTCCTGCGCCGCCTCCACCTGGCCGCCATTCCCGGCTACCTCATCGTCGGCACGCTCATCGGCTCGCTCCCGTTCGGGCTGATCTCGTCCCACGAGGCCGTCGAGCAGATCCAGGAGATCGCCATCATCCTGCTGATGTTCACCATCGGCCTCCACCTCGAGGTCGAGTCCATCCGGACCGGGATGGTGCCGATCCTGATCGTCGGGGCGGCGTCCACGATTGCCTCGGCGGTGATCTTGTGGCCCGTGGCGGTCCTGTTCGGTCTGAGCGCGCCCGCCGCGCTTGCCGTGACGATGGCCCTGTCCATGTCGTCCACGGCGGTGGTGCTCGGGCTGCTCCAACAGCGCAAGGAACTGCACCTGCTCCATGGACGGTTGTGCGTGGGCATCGCGATCATGCAGGACCTGCTCTCGATCGCCGTGCTCGCGTCCCTGCCCGTGCTCGCCGCGTGGGCCGGCGTCGGCGCCGCCAACGAGGCGGCCGAGATCGACCGAACCGAGCGGGTGCTGGCCCTGATCTCTCGCTCGGGGCTGGCCATCGGCGGCGTCATCCTCATGCTCGCGTTCGCGCAGTATCTGCTCCCCCGGCTCCTGCGCGAGGCCAGCCGCGGCGGCAACACCGAGGGCCTGCTCGTCGCCTCCGCCGGGGCGGGCCTCGGGGCGGCCGTGCTCACCGGTCAACTGGGCTTCGGGTTCGCTCTCGGGGCGTTCCTGGCGGGGTTCATGCTCTCGTCAACGCCCTTCCGCCACCAGCTCGCCGGGCAGCTCTCGCCCATGCGAGACCTGTTCATGGCCGTGTTCTTCACGGCCGTCGGCGCGAAGCTCAACATCGAGACGGCGGTCATGAACTGGTGGGTCGTGCTCATCGCCGTCGTGCTGGTGATGGGCCTGAAGTTCCTGAGCATCGGCATCAGCGTCTGGGCCGGCGGGGCCACCGCCGTCATCGCGGCCACCACCGGCCTGTACCTGGCTCAAGCGGGCGAGTTCTCTCTGGTGATCCTCGGCGAGGCCGAGCGTATCGGCCTCATCAGCGCCGGGGCGCAGGGAATTGTGATCCCCCTGGTCGTCATCTCGCTCATGCTCACCGAGCCCGCCGCGGGCATGGCCCGCCGATTCGCACCGCGACTCTCCCGCATCCCCTCGGCCTGGTGGCTCTCCAATCCCGCCCTTCGGGATCGAGGGATCAAGCACGCCGCGCAGGAGGTCAACGTCGAGGGCTGGGGGGCCCCCGGTGAGCCCGGCGCCCACACCCGGCGCCACGTCATCATCGCCGGCTTCGGCGTCGTGGGGCGCAACCTCGCCGAGCACTTCGCCGCCCGCGGCATCCCCTACACCATCATCGAGCTCAACCCCGACACCGTCATTCGCCAGCAACGCCTCGGGCGGGCCGTCGTCTTCGGCGACGCCACCAACCCCGACGTGCTCCACTCGGCCGGGCTCGAGACGGCCGAGGCCGTCGTGCTCACCATCCCCGACGACGAGGCCACCGCCCGGGCCTGCCGGCTGATCCGCGCCGAGCGTGCGGACGTGTTCATCGGCGTGCGGGCCGGCTACCTCGGCCGGGCCATCACCGCCCACGAGGCCGGCGCCGACCATGTCACCATCGAGGAGGTCGTCACCGCCCAGGACATGGCTCTCAAGGTGATGAACGCCCTCGACAAGCGCTACGCGGCCACCGACCAGGGCACGCCGCACCTGTGACGATCGGGCGCCCCGCCGGCCACCGGCCGGCCGGGGAGCAGCCCGCCGCGGAGCGGCGGGGCCGCCCGGCAAAAGAAGCGCCCGTGGGATGGATCTTCCCGACGGGCGCTCGGTCAAGGCATGGAATGAACCGCGTTCGATCGATCGGACCGGCCGGGGCGGGCGTGCATCAATACTTGCGAAGCACCGACCGCACGATCCCCTGCACCTTGCAGTCCTTCACGATGATGGGCTGGAAGTCCGGGTTGGCCGGCTGCAGGCGGATGCGGTCCCCCTCGCGGTAGAACGTCTTGAGCGTCGTCTCGCCGTTGGGGAGCAGGGCCACGACGCGATCGCCGTTGCCCGCCGTGTCGGCCCGCTCGACAAGGATGTAGTCCCCGTCGAGGATCCCCTCGTCCTTCATCGACTCGCCCTGGACCCGCAGGGCGAAGATCGCCCCGTTGCGGCCCGGGCGGGGCCCGACGACGTCGAGCAGGTCGAGCTCGTCGCGATCCTCGACCTTCTCGATCGGGTACCCGGCGGCGATCTTGCCCACCAGCGGGAACCGCAGCGGGCGCCCCTCGTCGGGAACGACCACGCCGTCAGCGATCGACAAAGAGCGAGCCTTGTTGGGATCGCGTGTGAGCGCGCCCTTCTTGATGAGCGCCTCGACGTGCTCGAACACGGTGACCTTGCTCACGCCGATCTGGTCGGCGAGCTCCTGCATCGTCGGCGAATAGCCATGCCGGACGCGGCAGTCGCGGATCAGCTGCAGGATCTTGAGTTGCTTCGGGGTCAGGTTCATGAGCGGAATCCTTCAACTGGGGATGAGACGAGGGAGCGATCGAAAGTGCGGAGTGGGGGGGAAGGGAGATGATCGAGTGGTCCGGCGCCTGCGACCGACCGGCCATGGCCATCGACGAGGCCGTTGACACCGGGATGAACCGGGCAAACGCCGTCCGACCCGCGACCAGCCGGGGCTGGATCGCGCCCGGAGAGACGGCCCGGACCACGACGGTCGGTCTGGCCATCCTCGGCGCGGCCGCCGCGGCGATCGACGAGCACCACGCCAGCAGCGACGAGAGCACCGACCCGTGCCGGGTCAGCGACCGATCGATCGCCAGCAGCGAGCCGGCCCTCAGGGCGAGGTCCGACATGTGCACGCGATCCACCGGCCCGGACCGAACCGAAGACTCGGCCCCCAAGGAGGGCCGACGACGAAGCAAGGAAAACCCGTCCGACCCGGGGGAGAAGCCCTCCGAGTCCTGAGCGAACCCATCGGCTCGAGACGACGCAGCCGGGGCCGACCGAGTCAATCGCCCGTCCGACCCCTCCCGAATGTCGGTCACAAAGTCCCCGCCGGGGCCGAGCCGAACCAACGCGCTCGCGGTTTCGATGAGTGGCATGGAAAACTCCCGCTGATCCGGGTTGTGGTTGGGGTTGCCAACCAGCCCGAGGACCGTCCGTGGTCGTTTCCTGCGGTCGTCCGGCCATCCGGCTGGACCACGAGAAACGCGGCGAGGGGTTCCACCCGTTGTGCCTGGTGTCTGTCGATCCGCGACAGGTTGGGCGTACGTCTGCCCGGGGGTTGATCGGCGTGTCGATCATGTGAGGCCCACAAACCGAAGGGTTCTCCGTTCGGTACACGATAGCCTATCATCGGCCAACTCGCAAGGTGTTTGGACAGAATTCGGTCTCTTTTTTCCTAGCATAGACCATACTACTAGGGTTATCACCTGTCAATCGTGCCGGGTGCCAAACACGGTCGAGTCACGCCGTGGCGCGCTCAATCACCGATCCGCGACGCACCACGCGCCGTCGAATCTCGAGCATCGTGATGTCCGCGCGAACCTTCGCCGCGTCGAGCTTGAGCTCGATCGCGAGTTGATCGAGGGTGCGAGGTGCATCCAACGCGACGAGGATCGACTTCTGCGACTCCGAGAGCCCGGCATCTCGCGGCGGTGCTCCCGAAGGCGCGCCCGGCGTGAAGAGCCCATCCGTCCCATCCGCCTCCGGGAGTCCTCCATACCGCACCGCGTGCGTGCCGTTGAAGTGGTGGCGTGCCGGCGTCTCGAGTGTGTGCAGGATGTCTTCCGGGTGCGTCACCATCTCCGCCCCGCCCTTCTTGATCAGGTCGAGCGAACCCTCCGCCGCGGATGAGTCCACCCGCGCGGGCAGCGCGAACACCTCCCGTCCATGCTCCTCCGCGGCCAAGCGAGCCGTGATGAGCGCACCCGACTTTCGCCCCGCCTCCACCACCAACACCCCGAGCGACAACCCGGAGATGATCCGATTCCGGGCCGGGAAGTTCTCCGCGTTGGGCGGCGTCCGAAGCGGCAGTTCCGACACCACCGCTCCACGCCCATCGGCGATGCGATCGAACAACTCCCGATTGTCCGGCGGATAGCACTCGGCGAGCCCGCACCCGAGCACCGCCACGGTGCGCCCGCCCGCCCGGAGCGCGGCCTGGTGGGCCGCCGTATCAATCCCCCGGGCCCCGCCCGAGATGATCGTCAGCCCCGCCGCGGCAAGATGGGCCGCGAACCGATCCGACTGCTCGCGCCCATAGTGCGTGCACGATCGCGAACCCACGATGCCGATGGGGTATCGATCCCGACCGCTTGGTTCGATGGCACCCCGAACGTACAGGATCGGCGGCGCCGTCGGAATCTGGGCCAGCAGTGGGGGGTATTCCGGCGAGCCGATCCCGATCAGGTGTACACCGAGGCGCTCGGCGAGGCCGAGTTCCTCGTCGGCGAGTTGCTCGGTCCCCGCGGCCGCCGCCACGATCTGGCGTGCGTGGACGTCGCCGACCCCCTTCACCTTCTGCCGCCACAGAGCATTCGACGCCCCGAGCGCCGCCTCTGCCGTGCCGAACGCCTCGAGCGCCCGTTGGATGAGAATCGGCCCCAGCCCGGGTACGAGGGTGAGCCTGAGAAGCGAGCGCAGCGATGGATCAAGGGACGGCATTTGTTTGGAGCGTACCCAAACTCCGCCCATGCGCCAAGTCCCATCTCGCGGCCCGTAGACTCCGTCCACCGGAGGCCCTCCCCCATGACGCAGGATGAAATCGACCGCCTCGCCCTCGAGGCCGCGCTGGAGCAGGCCATCAAGAGCCGCGCCGAGGGCGGCATTCCCATCGGCTCGGCCCTGGTCAGCCCGGCGGGCGAGGTTGTCGCCCGCGGCCACAACCTGCGCGTCCAGCAGGGCGACCCCACGGCCCACGCCGAGATGGCCTGCATCCGGGCCGCCGGCCGCCGACGGGACTGGCACACCCTCACCCTTGCCAGCACCCTCAGCCCGTGCGCCATGTGCTCGGGCACGGCCGTGCTCCACCGCATTCCGCGCGTGGTCATCGGCGAGAACCAGACCTTTCAGGGCCGCGAGGATTGGCTCAAGGCTTCGGGGGCCCGGGTCCGCGTGCTCAACGACGCCCGCTGCGTGGCCCTGATGCGGGAGTTCATCGCGGCGAGGCCCGACCTTTGGAACGAGGACATCGGCGTGCCCCCCGAGGCCTGATTCGGCGCGCGGGAAACTGTGGCGCACCCGACCGAATCGGCTCGATGATTGGGCGTGAACATGCCGAAGTTCGTGTACAAGGGCGGGGAGCGAAAGCAGATCGTCGCGGCGGGCCTCGCGGGCCTCATCGCCCTGGCCGGCATCGGCGTGGCCGCCACGCTCACGGCCTGCGAGGTCGCCTCGTGCGGCACCCGCACGGTCGGGCGATCGCCGAACAAAGACGCCGCCACGCGCGCCCCCGCGTCCACGGTTCCAAACGTTGACCTCCCGGCCCGCGCACCCGGCGAGCCCGAGATGCGTGTTCGCATTTTCGCCGCCGTGGATTCGCTCAAGGTCAACGCCACCGGCGGCGTACTCCTCGGCCAGGGCGACCCCAAGGGCCAGACGGCCCTCGCTCCGGGCGCGAAGACCGACCGGCGCGGCGCCGCTGGCGGGCTGAGCATCTCGCTTAAGGCCGGACAGTGGATCGTGACCGAAGGGCCCGCCGCCGGTCCCGCTCCGGCGACCCCTGCCGCGTTCGCCTATCCCGCCGGTGCGTCCCTCGTCCTCCAGCCCGCGGGCGGCCCGAACCGGATGCTCTCCGTCAACGCCGGTCTCTACGGCGGCTCCCTCCGCCTCACCGCCCGCACCGACCAGCGCGACGGCGTCTTTGACGTCGTCGAGTTTGTCGGCGTCGAGGCCTATCTCCCCGGCGTGGTCGCGAAAGAGATGCTCGCGGGCTGGCCCCTCGGCGCGTACCAGGCCCAGGCCGTCGCCGCTCGCACCTATGCCCTGCAGGAGCGCGAGCGGAGCCTCGCCGCCGGGCTTCCCTTCGACGTCGAGAGCAGCGACCGCGATCAGGTCTACGGCGGCGCGACCACCAACGCCAATGCCCGCGAGGCCGTTGGTTCCACCCGCGGCATCGTCCTCATGGACGGCGACCGCATCCTGCGAGCATACTTCTCCAGCACCTGCGGCGGGCGCACCGCCGCGGCCAAGGACACCTGGCCCACCGGCCCCGGATTCGAGTACAACCTCGCCGCGCCGATCCAGGAGCACCAGCGCGACTTCGCCTGCTCCGCCTCGCCGCTGTTCCGCTGGACGGTCGAGCGCCCGCGCACCGATCTCGCGCAGCGCATCCGCCTCTACGGCGAGAAGACCCAGCTCGCCGTCCGTCGCCTGAGGGACCTGCACTCCATCGAGGTCATGGCCAGCAACACCGTCGGCCGGCCCAGCGTGTTCAAGATCATCGAGCCCGGCGGCGCGTGGTACCAACTCTCGGGCGAGCAACTCCGGCTGGCCTGCAATACCAACGCTTCCGGCGCGGCCGTGACTTCGCTCCCTCCCGGCCCAACCGCGCCCACCATCGGTTTCGAGGCCGACTCCGGCGTGCCCGGCGCGCCGCCGAGCCTCCCCGACATCACCCGGGCCACGCGTGTGAACAGCAGCGATTTCATCGTCACCATCACCGGCGAGAAGGCGGTGATCTCCGGGCGAGGCTTCGGCCACGGCGTGGGCCTCTGCCAGTATTGTGCCAAGGGCTTCGCCGAGCGAGGCGAGAACTGGCGGACCATGATCGAGCGCTTCTATCCCGGCGCGAGGATCGTCAGCCGGTACTGAACTCCGGGCACCCCGCCGGTCCTCCGGCGGTCGTTCGCATGCGGACGCGCCGAATCGAGGCGTCCCTGCACGGCCTCACAACCCGCAGTGGGCTCGGATCAGCGATTCGATGGCCGCCGGCACCGGCACCACGCTCAGGCGAGATTGCTTGAGCAGCCCGAACTCCGCGAATCGCCCATCCGCCTTCATCTCGGCCAGCGATAGCGAGGTCTTGGCCCGCTTCACCGGGGCCAGATCCGCCACCGCGAACTTCGGCCGACCGTCCGGCGCTCGCCCCGCTCGCTTGGGATCCTCGTACGGATCGGCCACCACCCGGGCCAGCCCCACGATCGACCGCTCCTCCCCCGTGTGATACACGAACACCTCGTCTCCCTCGCGGGCCAATCGAAGGTTGATCAGCGCCCCCGGGTTCGACACGCCGCTCCACGCCGTCCGTTTGTCGCGCACCAGATCGTCGAACGAATACTCCCCCGGCTCGGTCTTGAGCAGCAGTGTCGGCATCCCGCAGGATATGGGGGGTCGCCGTCACACCCCGCACAGCTTCACGCACATTGAGCGATCGTGACGGTCGCGATGGGCGTGCGGGCAGGGCGAAGACTGTCGGATGGCGCGGCAGGCGGTCCGGCTGAACCCCCTCCGCCGGGGGGCCGATGACGGTGGGTTGTGGATACGCGCGTGGCCCGGTTGGCCCCCGCGATTCCCTCGATTCGGAGCGACCATGAGCACAGAGCAGAACACCCCCGCCCCCGGTTCGCCCTCCACCGGATCCGCCGCCCCGGCGCGACCGGGCGACGGGTTCCTCTCCTCGCTCATGGACCTCGAATCCCGCCTCGCCTCGTTCAAGGCGATGCACGAGCAGGCCGCCGCCCGCGACATCGAACTCGCCCAGCGCGAGCACGCGTTCGCCGAGCGGGAAGCGCGGATCGCCGCCCAGGCCGAGGCCGCCGACAAGGCCCGCGCCGACGCCGATCGCCGCTCCGCCGAACTCGTTCGGCGCGAGGAGGCGGCGTACTGCGCCGGCCTCGCCCTCGAGTCCCGCACCGCCGCGGCGGACAAGGCCCTCGCCGAGCGCACCGCCGACATCGAACGCGCCGAGGCCGACCTGGCCGAGCGCGAGAAGGCCATGGCCGCCAAGGCCGTGCGCGCCGAGGCGGAGATCAACCGCGTCGGCGCGCAGGAAGAGGAACTCGCCGCCGCCCGGCGCGAACTCGAGGAGGCCCGGTCCGACCTGGCCCGGCGCGAGGCCGATGTGGCCGATCGGGCCGGATCGATCGTCCGCGATCGCGAGGCCGTGGACATGCTCCGGGCCGAGGCCGAGGCCGCCGAGAAGGCCCTCCACGACGCCCTCCGCAAGCGCGAGGAGGACATCCGCGAGGGCGAGGCCGACCTGAACAACCAGCGCGACGAGCTCGAGCGTGAACGCGCCGCCGTCTCCGAACAGGCCCGCACCCTCGCCGCCCAGATGAAGGCGCAGGACGAGGAGCAGAACGCCGCCATCTGGTCCACCCGCATGGAAACCATGCAGATGGAGATCGGCGAGGCCAAGGCCTCCCGGGCCCGCCTGGAGACCGAGCTGGCCCAGTGCCGCGCCGAGATCGAGTCGCTCACCAAAGAACTCATCGACGCCGGGCAGGCCGCCGGCGTCCCCTCGGAGGAACTCGCCAAGCGCGACCAGGCTCTGGAGGAGGCCCGCGAGCGGCTCGAAGAATCTCGAGCCGCCACCCGCATGCTCCAGGACCGCATCGAGGCCCTCGAGGAGCAGGTCGCCACCGCCGACGCCCGCCGCAAGAGCGATATCGAGGAGCGCGAGGACCAGCTGCGCGTCCAGCGCGAGCGCATCGCCGCCCACTCCCGCCAGCTCGACGAGGCCAACACCGCCCTCGAGACTGTCGCCGCCGAGCGAAACGCGATGGTCACCCGCGACGAGCACGAGCGACTGGAGAACGAACTCTCGGCCGCCCGCGACCTGCTCGACCACGCCGAGTCCGCCGCGGGCGACCCCGGCGCCGCCGAGCGCGTCCGCGAACGCGACGCCGAGATCGGCGCGCTCCGACAGGCCCTCGAGGACGCACGCAAGAGCATCCCCGACCCCGCCGCCGAGAGCGCCGAGCTCGCCCGGCGCGACGAGACCATCGCCGTCCTTCGGGAGCGCCTCGAGCAGGCGATGGCCGAAGCGGCCGAGGCGCGGTCCCGGGTCCAGGCGGCCGGGAATGAGCCCTCCGCCGACGAGGCCCGCCGGCGCGGGCGACTCCGCCGCTACAAGTCGCTCCTCCAGAACCAGGCCCGCAAGATCGTGGCCGCGCAGTCCGCGCTCCAGAAGCGCCACGCCGACTGCGAGATCGTCCTGACCAACCGCGCCCGCCTGGCCGAGCTGGCCCAGCAACTCGCCCGGGCGGAGAAAAAGATGACCTCGGGCAAAGCGCGCAGCGGGGCGGCCGCCGCCCTGCTCTACATGGTCGCCACACTCACCCTTCTGGCGGGGCTGAGCTGGGAGGTCTCCAAGCGAGTCTGGCCCGGCACGTTCGTCGCCCGGGCCCAGATCGACGCCGACGTCGGCCGACGCGTGCCAAACCCCCAGGACCTCGCCGCCTGGCAGAAGGACCACAGCGCGATGCTCACCGACCCGCGCCTGATGGAGATGGCCGCCGAGCGCATGCTCCGACGCGGCCTGCCCGCCCTCGGCACCGCGCCGGACCTCGCGGCCCGTCTCAAGGAGGACTTGTACGTCCAGCCCGGAAAGGCCGGATCGATCACCGTCGAGCTCCGCGGCGAGGGCGCCGAGAAGACGGCGATGGTCCTCGACACGCTCGTGACCTCCTTCAAGTCCTTCGCCGACCAGGCCCGCGAGGAGCGCAGCAACGACATCGGCGTGGTCATCGCCCAGGCCGCTACCGCGGGTGGCCAGCCGCTCTTCGACAACCGGCTCGAGCGGGCCGGGGGCATCTTCGGCGGGGCCGCCCTCGCCGCGGGCCTGGCCGGGCTGATCATCTGGTCGCGCCTCGTACGGGCCAAGAAGAAGTTCGATCAGGCCGCGGCCGTCGAGGCCGCGCTCCAGGAAGTCGATTGGAGCCAGCTCGAGGCCTCGATCAAGCGGCACTCAGGCAAGGAAGCCAACGCCTGATCGACCAACAGAGGCCCGGGCGCAAGCCCGGGCGGCGCGCGTGTCTGATTCCACAACACCCTCCCCCGCATGGGCTCGCGCCCACGCCTCCGCCGAACCCCGGCCGGGGCGTCAAAGCAAAGAAGGCCCGGGGGCCGGCCCGGGCCTCCGACTCGAACTTGTGGGTACTCAGGTCCCGCTCGACTTGAGAATCGCGTTCTTCGAGCCCTGCAGCCGGATGAGCAGCTGCCTGGCGTTCTCCATGTCGAGGTTCGGGATCGTCGCCGCATTCAGCCCCGCCGTCGGCGCCGAGAAGGTGATGAGCGCCTGGGCGGTGTTCCCATGGGCGTCGATCACGACGACCTCGTACTGGCCCTCGGTGCGGGGGAGGTCCTGCACGAACAGCTGCGCCTGCTTCTTCACCGGATCGAACACGATCCGGGCCCGGGCCGCCTTCAGGTCGGGCGCGTCGGTGGCGGCCACGAAGCTCACGAACTGGGCATCCGGGTTCAGGAACAGCGACTTGAAGCCATTGCCGTATTCCCTGACGAAGTTCTCGTCGATCGGGAGGCTCACGTTCGCGGTGCGGAGCTCGCGGCTGGCCTGCGAGAACTGCACGGTGAAGTACCCGAGCACCAGCGCCGCCGCCATCGCGCCGAACGCGCCGACGCGCCAGAACCGGCTCACGCTCCCCGCCGATCGGATCGGGATGGCGTCCGAGTCGCGCCGCGAGGATGAGGCGATCGCCTCGCGGACGGCCGCGATCACCCGCGCCCGCAGCCCCAGGGGCGGAGCGACCCTGGGCAGCACGTCGTCCATGCCGCTGAAGCGCAGCTGCTCGCGCCGGATCTGGGCCTGGATGGCCGGATCGGCGGCCTGGAACGCCCGCTCGAAGGTCTCACGCTCGGAAGGGTCGAGCAGACCCATCGCGTCCAGCGAGGCCATTTCCATCAGTTCGTGCGTCATCATGGGACCAGCTCCTCGCCCGTGCTGCGTTCCCGCAGCCGGACCAATGCGCGGCTCAGGGCCGACTTGATGGTGCCGATCGGCGTGCCGAGCTCCTCGCCGATCTGCCTGAGCGTCTGCCCGCCCAGGTACGCGCGGGTCACCACCGTGCGCTGAAGTTCCGGAAGTTTCGCGATCCGCTCCAGCAACTCGCCGAAGCGCTCCTGTGATTCCATCGCCGAGCCGCTCTGCGCCGTCGCGCCCATCGGCTCGCTCTGGCGCTCGTCGAGGGTCATCGCCTTCACCCGCGCCCGCGTCCGGCGCAGCCGGTCCACCAGGTGCCGGCGCGAGATGAGCATCACCCACGTCACCAGCGCCGCCCGCTTCGGGTCGTACCGGTCCGCCGTGCGCCACAGCCGCACGAAGATCTCCTGCACCGCGTCCTCCGCGTCCGCGCGGGTCGGCATCGCCTGGTACGCCAGGCGGAACACCAGCGACGCGAACCGGTCGTACAGGTCATTGACCGCGCCCGGCTCGCCGGCGGCGACACGTCGCATCAGTTCGAGGTCGGCGTCCTGGATGGGTTGCGGAGCGGCCATAGCGATGTCGCATACACGTGTACGAACCGGACACCCGGAAAAACCACGAGCGTCCGAGCATCGGCTTGCCGCGGCAGAATACCACGGGCCTTCCATGCCGAAGTCCGGACCGCTCATATACGGCGATTCGTGCTTTCAGGATGCCCCAAACAACAGGTTCTGCCGGTTTCGCGACCGACTGGGCCGATAAACTCTCCAGAAGAACTTCATACGTACCCTGTTCGGGTGGAAGCCTTGGGGATTCTTCTGGCCTTTGCAGCATGACTCTGATAGACTGATTGTGAGGGCGGGGGCGGACAGTGGCCCCACGTGGAGGATCCGTGCCGGTGGTCATGGCGACGAACCGCGCAGCATGTCCAGAGCAGAGAGCGCCCGAACGCTCCGCTGCGAGATGTGGCCCATTCCCGCGTTCCGCATTCACGCTCATCGATCTGATGGTGAGCCTCGCGATTATCGGGGTGCTCATCGGTCTGCTCTTTCCGGCGCTCTCCGGCGTGCGAGAAGCAACCCGTCGCGTCGTCTGCATGTCCAATATCCGCCAGCAGGGCCTCGGCCTCGCCATGTACACCGAGGACAACCGGGGCGAGCTGCCCGCGAGCTACTTCCTGCCCAAGGACGCCTCGCGCGGCCCCGAACCCTCGCCCCAACTCACCAACATCGCCCGACGCGACATCGCCGGCGAGGATTCGTGGGACGGCATGGGCATCCTCTTCAACCGAGAATACCTCAACGCTCCGCAGGTCTTCTATTGCCCCTCGCACCACGGGCAATACCCCCTGGCCGCGAATCTCTCGCTCTGGCACGCCGACTTTGCCAAGATTTTCATGAACTACCAGTACCGTGGCGACGGCGTTGCGGGTGGTTCGGCCGTTCCACACACGCTCGTGTCCGACGGCTTGGCGACCCGCTCCGACTACAGCCACACCGTCGGCTGCAACGTCCTCCGACTGGACTACTCGGTCTCCTGGGTCTCGGACGCGGGCGGACGGATCGCCGCCTCGCTCCCCGACGACGAGTTGGTCTCCAACGCGGCCGCCAAGGTCAGCGACGCGTGGACGATCATCGACGATACGGTGAGCCCCGTCGGTCGCTGACTCGACGCGTCCGGTTCGCCGCTCGCTCGGCACGCAGGAGTGTTCGCAATGGGCCTTGTGCATTCGATTGTGCGGGCGGCCATCATCGTCGGCGCGTCGATCCCGGTCCTGGCCCTCTCCACCACCGCCGAAGCCCAGCTCACGCCGATGCGAGGATGCGCCCTGCTCAAGCGGCCCATCGAGATGAGCCTCGGGGTGCCCGATCAGGCCCCGGGCGTCTTTGTCGAGCTCATCGACCCAGCGACCGACGAGGTGCTCGAAACCCGCCCCGCCCACCCGGGAAACACCGGAAAGATCGATCTCGCCGAGCTCTTCCCCAAACTCTGGACCACCGAGGCCCCGCGCGTGCTCATGGCCCAAGCCACCACGCGCGTCGGTGACAAGGTCGCCGCCCGCATCGGCCCGCCCGTGGTGCTCGTGCCCATGGTCGCCCCGCGCTACGCGGCGCGGGTTGACCGAGAGGGCACGCCGCAGGCGAGCCCGCCCGCCGCGCCCGGATCGCGTGTGCTCTCGGGCTACTGGACCTACACCGACCAGCGCGTCGAGATCACCACCGGCAAGGGCCGCCTGACCTTCGCCCTGCGCCCCGACGCCGCGCCGAATAGCGTGGACAACTTCCGCACCCTCGTGGCCCGCGGGTTCTACGACGGCGTGTCCATCCACCGCATCGCGTCGCTCAGCGGTCGCACCCTCCCCGACATCGTGCAGTTCGGCGACCCCACCGGCACCGGCCAGGGCGGGCCCGGCTACTTCATCGACTTCGAGCCCGGCCCCCTCAAGCACGCCTACGGCACCCTCAGCCTCGCCCGAACCTCCGACCCCAACAGCGCGGGATCGCAGGTCTTCATCTGCCTCGGGCGAGACAGCGCGGCCCGCCTCGACGGGCGATACACCGTCTTCGCCCGACTTGTCGCCGGGACGGACACGCTCGAAGCACTCGCCAAGACCCCAACCGACGCCGAGGGCAAGCCCCGCGAACCCGTGACCATCGAGTCCGCCAGACTCGTGGACGCCCCGCCCTATGGGGCCGGGCCCAAGCCCCAGGCCGACCCGCTCGAAAAAACTCCGACCCGATGACCCCACGAGCCCCGAACGAAGTGAGGGGTTCCGAGTGCGAACCCGACCGACCCCTCACTCCGTTCGGGGCTCGTACAATCCGCCCATGATCCTCCGTTCCGTCGATGCCGTCATGGCCGAGCAACGCGCGGCGTCCTTCAAGACCCGCTCGATCAAAGCCTCCGCCAAACTCGCCGGCCTCAGGCTCGCCCTCTCGATGATCGACCTCACCACGCTCGAGGGGAAAGACTCCCCCGAGAAGGTGCGAGGCCTCTGCCAGAAGGCCGTCCGCCCCGATCCGACGCGGGCCGACCTTCCCAGCGTCGCGGCCGTGTGCGTCTACCCGACCATGATCAAGGTCGCCTGCGACAACCTCGCCACGATCGGTGGAAGCCACGTCAAAGTCGCCGCCGTCGCGACGGGCTTCCCCTCGGGCCAGTTCCCCCTCGCCGTCCGCATCGCCGACACCGAGCAGGCCGTCCGCGACGGCGCGGACGAGATCGACATGGTCATCAGCCGCGGCGCATTCCTCTCGGGCCGCTACGACGAGGTCGCCGAGGAGATCCGCGAGTTCAAGAACGTCTGCAACGCCTCGGGCTCGCTCGGCGGCAAGCCGCATGTCCACCTCAAGGTCATCCTCGAAACCGGCGAACTGGAAACCTACGACAACGCCCGGCGGGCCAGCGATCTGGCCATCGAGGCCCTGCTCGCCGACGGCGGCGAGGGCCCCGCGGGCACGGGCTTCATCAAGACCAGCACCGGCAAGGTCGTCCCCGCAGCGACGATGCCCGTCACGCTCGTCATGCTCGAGGCCATCCGCGACTGCTATCTCGCGACGGGAAAGATGATCGGCATGAAACCGGCCGGTGGCATTCGCACGGCCAAGGAATCGCTCCACTATCTCGTCATGCTCAAAGAGACGCTCGGCGACAAGTGGCTCAATCCCGACTGGTTCCGCTTCGGCGCCAGCACACTCGCCAACGACGTCCTCCGGCAGATCGCGTGGCTGGAGACCGGCAAGTACGCGGCGCGGTATGACTTCAGCGAATCGTGAGGGCGGTCCCGTCAAGGCGGATCTTGCAGGCTCCGCTTTCCCTCGATCACATCCGCCGCCCACACACACTCCTTGGCCGCGTCTGGGTGCGACTGTGCAAAGGCACGCAGCGCAGGAGCGGCAGTTGCGGCGTTGGGTCCAAGCCTTGCCAGCGAGAGTCGTGCACTTGAGGAGGCCATCGCATCAGACTCCTGGGCGATCTCTGTCAATGCGGCTACGGCCTTGTCGGAGCACGTTCTGGAGTAGCCGATCGCCCGAATCGCGGCCGCGCGATCGTCGTACGAGCCATCATTGGACAACTCAACGAGTTGTGGCGCAAGCGGCGCGGCATCTATCCCGAGAGACTCTACCGCGCGATACACCGCCCTGCGAGAGAGGCGGTCGTCGCCGGCAAGCCACTGTCGGAACTGCGGCATGAGCGAGGCCGCATGCTCACCCGTTCGCGCCAACACGGCGATGGACTGCAGGCGCGTCATGCGATCGGCGTCACTCGCCAGCGGCAACACGCGCTCCACAATGCGCGGAGCAAGATCGCCGAATGCGTTCGTCTCCGGCTTTGCCCCGAGGGTGAGGTCGGAGAGAGCCCGTACAGCCGCGCGGCGTGTCGCTACATCCGGATTCAGCAGGGCGTCCACCGCCGCCGCGATTTCTGCGAGGTTGGAGCCGGACGCGACCTCCCTGAGTTGACCCTGCAAGCCGAGCGCGAGGCGCCGGACCTCCCCATCGGGGTCGGACGTGAGCTTGATGACGGCGGACCGGAGTTTGGCGTTGAGCAACTGCGGAAGGTCGCCGATCATGGCGGCTTGCTGCAGGTGCATGACAAAGTTCAGACCCTCCAGGCGGGCTTTGAAGTCCTCGGCGAGCATGGCGTTCGTGGCTCGTTCCGAGAGGGCGAGCCATTCGTTCATGGGGAGGACTGAGGGCGTGACCATGACGGAAATGCAACCGCCGCACGAGCCCGGCGCGACGACCCTGCCCGCGATGGCCCTGTTGTGCTCTGCGGTTGCGCGCCGAGAGTACTCCTCCCACAGCCATTTGTTGATCTCGGGGAGCGAAGCGGCCTTTGGATACCCGTCGGGTGCATTCGCAGGCAGCACGGCACGAGGCGGGTCCGGTGCGGTCGGCTCGTTCACCGCCTGTACCGGTTGGGTGCAAGCCAAACCCGACGCAAGAATGGACAGCCAGATGACCATGGACTCCTTCCGATCGCGGTTCGCGATCCAAGCGTATTCCATAGCCAAGCCCGCCTCACCGCCGCCGCCACGTATACACGCCCGTGGCCGTGTTGGTGTTGTTGATCGCGTAGTTGTCCCAGCACTTCATGTCCCGCAACTGCTGGATCGTCATGCGGTTCGCGCTCCCGTCCAGGCGTGTCACGGCCACCGTCTTGAAGTAGCGAGCGTTGAGATAGCCGAACGCGCTCGGCGGCAGACTCGCGTCGTACTTGTTGTTGCTCGCCGCCGCCGTCCACCCCGATCGGAGGTTGACCGTGCCATACTCCTGGTGATCGGCCGAGCTCGAGAAAGGGACAACGGCCGGGGGCAGAACCTTGTACAAACCATCGCGCACGCGAGAGCCGTCGGCGGCGTTCTGCCCGTTGCCGAAGTAGCTGGTGCCCGAGACATCCGCACCGCGCGACGCGGCCCAGATGATGAGTTGCGAAGGAAGCTGGGCCTTGCTCGTGCGGGTCAGGTAGAACACCCCGCCGTTGGCCGCGCTGTTGGATTCGGGGATCATCCCGTCATACCCGCACCGCGTGCGCCCCTGGCCGGTGAAAGCGCAGTGGTTGTTGTCGCCGCCGAAGAAGACGCCGTTCATGCCGAAGGCGGGGTGCGCGGCCACGCTCCCGACGTACGTGCTGTCGGAGTACGAGGCCATGCCGGCGCTCACGCTCCGCCCGGTGCTGCCGCGGGCCCGGAAGTCCTGGAAATCGGCCTTGCTCAGGACGTACGCCCCGCTCACGGGCTGCGCGCCGTAGCTGATGAGCCGCCACGTCCACGGTCGCATCGCGTCCTGCGTGATGCGGGCGGAGGGGTCCTCGGGGTCGGTGGGGAACATGTCCGTATCGCAGGACCGCCACCAGATCCACCACTTGTTGATGTGGCAGGGAATCGCCGCGTCCTTGAAGTCGTTGGCGTAGGTGGCGTGGGTCTTGGCCAGTTGGCTGATGGTGGAGAGTTCGATCGCGGAGCGCGCCGTCTCCCGCGCCCCGGACAGCGCGGGCACCAGCACGGCGATGAGCAGCGCAATCACCGCGATGACCACCAGCAACTCGACGAGCGTGAACGCCCCGCTCCCCCGCGCGTGCGGATAGAAACCCCATGGGTGAGCACGGAGACGTGAAGTCGCGGCCATGACGGCCTCCTCGCTTGTTTGGCCGCAGCGCGGCCCGACTCGCCAACCCCGCCCAAGCCCGGAACCGGGCCTTCCACAGAATACCAGAGAATCGGCGCTCGTGCACGTCTTCCGCCAGCGGGCCCGAGGGCGGTTGCTTCCGGATTCCAGCCCATCCTGCGCCCGCCACTCCGCCACCGTACCCTTTCATGCAATGACCACGCCTTCCCGAACCATCGATCCGGCCGCCTCAGCATCCGCACTTGCCATGGCAAATGGGCATGACGGGCCCGGAAACCCCGGTCTCGATTTCGGCCGCGCATGGGAATACGCCCCCGCTCCGGAGAATGTCAAGGTCGCGATTGCCGACCGATACGGCCTGTTCATCGATGGAAGGTTCGTCCAACCCAAGAGTGGGGGGGGGAAGGGCACCTCGCACTTCGCGACCATCAACCCCGCCACCGAACAGAAACTCGCCGACATCGCCCACGCGGGCGAGTCCGACGTCAACGCCGCCGTCGCCGCCGCCCGCAAGGCTCTTCCCACGTGGGCCGGTCTGAGCGGGGCGGAGCGGGGCAAGTTCATGTTCCGCATCGCCCGCCGCATCCAGGAGCGGGCCCGCGAACTGGCCATCCTCGAGACGATGGACGGCGGCAAGCCCATTCGCGAGTCCCGCGATGTCGATGTTCCCCTCGTCGCCCAGCACTTCTTCTACAACGCCGGCTGGGCCGACAAACTCAAGTACGCCTTCCCCGGCCACGATCCGAGGCCCGTCGGCGTCTGCGGCCAGGTGATCCCGTGGAACTTCCCGCTCCTCATGGCCGCGTGGAAGATCGCCCCCGCCCTCGCCTGCGGCAACACCGTCGTCCTCAAGCCCGCCGAGACCACCTCGCTCACGGCCCTTCGCCTGGCCGAGATCTTCCAGGAGGTCGATCTTCCCCCGGGCGTGGTGAACATCATCACCGGCGCGGGCGAGACCGGCGCGGCCCTGGTCAACCACACCGGCGTGGACAAGGTCGCCTTCACCGGCTCGACCGAGGTCGGCAAACGCATCGCCAAGGCCATCGCGGGCTCGCGCAAGAAGCTCACCCTCGAACTCGGCGGCAAGTCCCCGAACATCATCTTCGAGGACGCCAGCATCGACCAGGCCGTCGAGGGGATCATCGCGGGCATCTTCTTCAACCAGGGCCACGTCTGCTGCGCCGGCTCGCGCCTGTTCGTGCAGGAGAGCGTCGTCGATGAGGTGATCGCCAAGTTGCAGGTCCGCATGGCCAGCATCCGCGTCGGCGACCCGATGGACAAGAACACCGACCTCGGGGCCATCAACTCGCGCATGCAACTCGACAAGATCCAGGAGTACCTCACCGCGGGCCAGAGCGAGGGCGCAACCCTGCACGTGAGCGGCCGTATGGGCCTCCTCCCCGGCAAGCAGGAAGCAAAGAAGACCGACCTCGCCACCGGCTTCGTGGACAAGGGCTATTTCTGCCGCCCCTGCTTCTTCTCCGGCGTGCAGCCCAGCCACCTCATCGCCCGCGAAGAGATCTTCGGCCCCGTCCTCGCGGTCCTCACCTTCCGCACGCCGGAGGAGGCCCTCACCCGCGCCAACAACACCCCCTACGGCCTGGCGGCGGGCGTCTGGACCGACAAGGGCTCCAAAATCTTCGAGATCGCTCGCAAACTCGAGGCCGGTGTCGTCTGGCTCAACACCTACAACAAGTTCGACGCGGCCAGCCCGTTCGGCGGCTTCAAGGAATCCGGCTTCGGGCGCGAGGGCGGGATGCAGGGGCTTCGTGCGTATGTGAATCTCTGAGCGATGCGTCGTGAACCCTACTCCATTGAAGAAGGAACACCGGCGCTCCGGCTTGTGTCGGAGTCTGTGGACAACTACCGGCTCACCGCCGTCGAGAGTGCCGCGCTCATGGCGGCGCTCCGGGGGCGACTTCAGCCGGAAGCGCCGGTTTGGAATCAACTCGCGAAGGTGAGAGTTCGACGCCGGGACTGGAACGGCTACGGCGCGTATGTCGAGTTCGACCCATTTGGCGATGGCATCGCACCCGACCCGATTCTGACGGAATCTGGAGTGGCCAAGTCGAGCATCAACGCACCGTGGCGGACCCAACCGATGCACTGCTCCGTGTTGCTCGCCGAGCAAGGGATCATCGGTACATTGGAGTTCTTTCCCATCGACGGCGAGAACTGGTCAGCAGAGGAAATGCAGCAGTTGCTGTTCGGGCCGCTGGAAGGGCTGAAGATCCTCAGCAGGTGAAGTCGGAATGTACGCAACTCACAGGTCCTCAGGCGTCAACCCCGTCCGCTTCGCAATCCGAGCCAGCATCCGCGGCCCGATCTCCTCGTGATCGTGAAACGCGAACACGAAGTCCGGCCACCCCGCGCGTTGCAGTGTTCGATGCGAACCTGTCTGCCGCTTGATCGACCACCCGATGCGCCGCAACGCTGCGAGAACCCGTGATGCGCGAGTGGAAGGCCAGTTGCCCGTGGTCTCAGGCTACAAGCTTGAAGACGGCCTGCACTTCCGGCAGCGCCTCGCCGTTCTCGAGGCGATCCGCCAGAACCCGCAGCGAGAGCGTCTGGGCTTTCCTCACGGCCTCCTCGCGTGTCGCCCCGTACACCAGCACGCCGGGCAACTCCGGAACCTCGGCGATCCAGCGTCCGTCGGCTTCTTGCTCGGTTTCAATCCGATACATCGTCTCATTATAGCGGTGTGGGAGTTTGCGGCCCCGAGCGTCCGTCTCCCCCGGCGTATCCTCCCCCGCCACGGATGGACCTCCACCACCTCAACCAGTTCTTCCACCAGCACCTCATCGAACTCTCGGGTTTGTTCACCCTCGCGGTGTCGCTCTGGATCGCCTTCGGACCGCTCCGCCACCGCCTTCCGCGGTTCCTCACCCGCCTCGGCAAGTTCTCCGCCACGTTCAAGCTCGTCAGCCTGAGCGGCATCTGCTGGTTCCTGTTCTACAAGAACCTCACGGACGATGAGCCCTCCCTCGGAATGAACTGGCTCCTCGGAACCCTCGGCGTGATCCTCCTGTGCGGCGCGGCCTGGGTCGTCACGCGAAAGCAGTTCCACCCCAAGCACAATCCACTCCCTCCCGCGCCGCATCCGCCGACGGCCGAGCAGCGACCGGCGAGCCCCCAATCACACCCATGACCCACCACCCCCGCCCATGAGCGCACCGCGGTCCCCCGAACCCGCCGACGTCAACCTTCGCGCCATCGAGCCTCGCGATCTCCCATGGGTCCGCGCCGAACTCGTCCGCAACTGGCACTCCACCCGCATCAGTTCCCTCGGCGTCTGGCACGAGGCCGACCGCCTCCCCGGTCTCATCGCGGGCATCCCCGGCGACGACACCCCCGCGGGTCTTCTCACCCACACCCCCATCACCCCCGGCCGGCCCTGCGAGGTCATCACCCTCTCGGCCCGAATCGAGAGTCGCCGCGTCGGCACGCACCTGCTGGGCGCTTTCACCAACGCCGCCCGCGCGACCGGGTGCTCCCGCGTCTTCCTCACCACCACCAACGACAACCTGCGCGCCCTCGCGTTCTACCAGAAGCGCGGCTGGACACTCGTCGCGGTCCATCGCGCAGCCATGGACCGCGCCCGACTCCGGAATCCCGCGATTCCCCTCGTCGGCATGAACGGCATCCCGCTCCGCGACGAGATCGAACTCGAGCACGCGATCTGACGGCCGCGCAGCTCCGGATCGACAGGCCGGGAACCCGCGAAGCCTGCGCGCCGGTGGTCACGCTCCCGGCCCGCGTCGGACACCGCCCGATCGGTCAATCGGCACGGTCTGTCCGTGGGGCACGCGCACCGCGGCCCCTTCGAGCGGGCGGCAGAGCGTTTCTCACGACCACCAACGACAACCTCCGCGTCCCGGTCTTCGCCCTCGAAGCACGCTCGGACGCACGCTGCCACTCATCGGGGCGCGCAGGGCCGCGCCCGCATTGTCGGTCCATGCGCGCCCCTCCGGGGCCCGCACGAACGGCCTGGTCACTCGGGATCCGACCCGGGATGTTGATCTGCTGTGGGGCACGCGCGGCCGCCCGCTCCGGTGGAAGGCCGGCCAGGCGACAGTTGGTAGCGGGTGCTCGGAAGGCGAGCCCCGTTCCGATCGGGGCCGTGCCCGGGCGCGATGCGCCCGGGCGCGTTCCCGCGTTCGTTCGGGTCGATCGACTCAGCGACGACGGCGACGGGCCGCCAGCGTCAGGGCCGCGAAGCCAAGTCCGGCCGCGCCGGGCGCGGGGATCGGGGGCATGGGCACAACGAAGTCCTGGCGCGTCGGGCTGGTCAGGGCGTACAGGCTCGCCATCGGGCCGGTGCCGTCGAGCTGGTTGAGCCAGGTCTGGGCCTGCGTCCGGGTGCTGCTCGAGGAGGCGCGGAAGGTCCCACCCGTCAGGCTCAGGCCCGAGTCGTGCACGATCTCCCAGATCGCCAGCTGGAACGCGGCGTACTGCGTCGAGGTCGAGAGGCCCGCGCGGTTGCGGCCCCACAGCTCCGAGACCAACGCGGCCTTGGCCGCGCCCATCGACGTGCCGGGGACGGGCGCCGAAGCCAGGGCGGTGGTATCGAAATCGCTGTACGAGTTGCCCGACGAGATCGACTGGCTCAACTGGATGCAGAACGCGCTGAAATCGCCCTGCAGGTTCGTCGGGGCGTTGGCCGCACCGGTGAAGTTGAACTTGCCCGAGGTCAGATTGCTGTACGACGAGCCCGAGTTCTGCGAAACCGACAGCGTCTTCGACGGCGAGACGCCGTTGAACGTGACGGTGAACGAGGCCTGGGCCTGTGTGCCGGCAAGGGCAGCGATGGCGATAGCGGACGACGCAACGAGGTTGGAACGCAACGACATGTGTGCAAACTCCCATCCCGGGCGAGAGATTGAGCCCGGGGCGACCGAAGGGAAACACAACCGCGGGAGCGATCGGCGGCCTTTGCGGGGGGTGCGGTCGGATGCCATCCGGGTGAGAGTCCGGAGAGGGCAACGCCTGCGTGCTCTTGCGAACCACGCGTCCCAGCGAGGGCGCCGGGGTCAAACCCGGGCCATGGGCGTTCAATCATCGAGGCTTCGACCTCGAGTGACGCCGGGAAGAACATGCCCAAGAATCCGGCCCGCCGCAAGCCATCCCAAGAGAAATAGCCCGGAAATCTGCGGTATCTTGCCCAGCTTCACGCGATCATCAGGCCGGACTGTCGTCTGAGAACCGTTCCGGCCCCGGGCTGGTAGAAGTCTGGTAGGGACGCACCCGTTGCGACCCGGGTCGATGGGGCGGGCCACCACCAAAGGAGGAGTCGTCATGCACAAGTCAGTTCTCGCCTGGTGCGGCATCGCGTCGCTTGCCCTCTTCGCGCTCGCTCCCTCCGCCGCGTCCGCCCAATCCGTTCCGACCATCTCCGCCTCCGGGCAGGCGACCGAATCGCGTGCCCCGGATCAGGCAGAGGTCTCCGTCGGCGTCCAGGCCACCGGAAAAACCTCCGCCGAGGCCCAGGATTCCCTCAACAAAGCCATGGACAAGGTCATCCTCGCCGTCAAGGCGACCAAACTCGCCGACCTGCTCGTGCAGACCCAGGGCGTGACCCTCCAGCCCGAGTACGAGGAGTCCGGCTCGCGCCGCCCACCCCGCATCACGGGCTATCGCGCCAGCAACACCATCCGCGCCCGCACCTCCGACGTGGACAAGGTCGGCACCCTTCTCGACGTCGCCGTCGCCGCGGGCGCCAACCAGGTCTGGGGCATCAACTTCAGCCTCAAGAACGCCGCGGCAGCCCGCCACGATGCCATCCTTGCCGCCACCGCCGACGCCAAGGCCCGCGCCGAGGCCGTCGCCGAGGGCCTCGGGGTCAAGCTCGGGCGCGTGCTGAGCGCCGGCACCGGCGCGGCCCAGGTCCGCCCGTTCTTCAGCCGGCAGATGGCGGCGATGGATGGTGGTTTCACCTCGGGCGCCACGGCCGCGACCCCTGTCCAGGCGGGCGAGGTCACCGTGTCCGCCGACGTCACCGTCGAGTTCGCCATCGAATCCAACAAGTAGCCCGCACCTCCCCCTTCCCTCCGCGTCATATCCTTCCCCATGCCCGATCGCCTCGAAGTCGCCAAGACCTACAAGCTCTTCATCGACGGCAAGTTTCCCCGCTCCGAGAGCGGCCGGACCTTCGCCGCCCACGACCCCAAGGGGCGCGTCGTCGCCCACATGTGCCGGGCCAGCCGCAAGGACCTGCGAGACGCCGTGACGGCGGCCCGCAAGGCTCTCCCGGGGTGGCGAGACGCGACCGCCTACCTGCGAGCCCAGATCATGTACCGCATGGCCGAGATGATGGAGGGCAAGCGCGACGAGTTCACCGACGCGCTCCGCACCGGGTGGTCCGGCTCTCCGAGCCGGACGCACGGCTCGGAGAGCCGTGCCACCAAAGAAGTCACCGCCGCCATCGACCGCCTCGTCGCCTTCGCAGGCTGGGCCGACAAGTACGCCCAGGTCCTCGGCTGCAACAACCAGGTCGCGGGCCCGTACTACAACTTCACCGTCCCGGAGCCCACCGGTGTTGTCGCCGTCATTGCTCCGAATGATCCCGGTCTCCTCGGCCTCATCTCCCTCATCGCTCCCGTCGTCTGCGCGGGCAACACCGCCGTCGCGCTCGGTGGCGGCGGCCCCGGCGCATCGCTGGCCACGGTCATCCTCGCCGAAGTCATGGCC
>OEIU01000569.1_pt1 | contig 32843 bp, 36 predicted proteins | sample 1539221 | NCBI WGS metagenome assembly OEIU01 (sample SAMN03792071, study PRJEB22550) | activated sludge metagenome | feature: wastewater treatment plant; material: activated sludge; isolation source: Wastewater treatment plant of a petroleum refinery complex | place: Argentina: Zarate | collected...
GCGGCCGCCGCCCGCGTGCGCCGCTCCATCGCCCCGGCGTTCTCCCCCTCGCTCGCGGCGGGGCGGGGGCCGCACCGCCACCTCGGCAACGACGGCAAGCCGCACCGCGCCACGTGGCGCGGGGTGATGCCGGCGGTCGCGAAGGCGGGCGGGGTCTGGCTCGAGATGTACCACCACGACGGCACGCTCACGTCGATGACGGCGAGGGAGTGGCGGACGGTGCCCCAGGGCTTCGCCTCGTACGCCGCCCGGTTCGGCGGCCGGACCGACCGGATGCACCTGCTCATCGGGGGCACCCCGGCGCCCGACGGCTCCTCCGGGTGCGGCGAGGCGATGGCGTGCCAGTGGGCCCTGGCGGGGTCGACCCCGGCGGGGCGCGCGATGCTCGCGAACGGTCCCGGCGCCTACCGCCTGGGATCGCAGGCGGCCGCCTGGCGGGCCGAGTACAACCGCGCCCTGCCGGGGCGGTAGGGGACCGGCAGGTCAACTACAGTCCGGCCACAGCGTGGGCCGTGGCGGCCCCATTGGAGGCGCGTGGCCGCACGACCCATCACGGAACTCGAGCCCCGGGAGGACACCGGCTCACACAAGCGGCCGGCCCTCACCCTGCCGCCGCCTGCGCCGCCCCCGCAGCCCTCGCGCATCCGGCGCATGGGCCGCGACCGGGCGGCGCTGCTCGTCTGGGGCCTGACGGTCGCCTGGGCCGGCCTGTTCGCGTGGCTGTCGGTCCAGCGCTACCGCGGCTTCTCCACCGGGCGCTTCGACCTGGGCAACATGGTCCAGGCGGTCTGGAGCACCGCCAACGGCGATTTCCTGGACACCACCGACGTCACCGGCGTCCAGTTCAACCGCCTCGGCGCCCACGTCGACCCCGTGCTGGCGCTGTTCGCGCCGCTGTGGATGGTGTGGTCCAGCCCCGAGATGCTCCTGGTGGCCCAGGCGCTGATCGTGGCGGCCGGCGCGCTGCCGGCCTTCTGGCTGGGACGGCGATGGCTGGGCGACGACCGCCTGGCGGTGGCGGGAGCGGTGGCATACCTGATGGCCCCGGGCCTGATGCACGCGACGCTCTTCGACTTCCACCCGGTCACGCTCGCCGCGCCGCTGCTGCTGTTCTGCATCTGGGCCGCCGAGGAGGCGCGGTGGGTCACGCTGGGCGTCTGCGCCACGCTCGCGGTGCTGTGCCAGGAGCAGGTGGGCCTGCTGATCGCCGCCCTCGCGGTGTGGCTGTGGTTCCGCCACCCCGACCGCCGGCGGGCGGCCGTGATCCTCGCCGGCGGGGCGCTGGCGTGGCTGGTCGTCGCCTTCGCGGTGATCCTGCCCACGTTCGCGCTGAAGGGGGTCAACCCGCATCTGAGCCGCTACTCCTCGCTGGGCGACAGTCCCGGCGAGATCCTGCTCAGCTTCGTGACCCGCCCGTGGGACGTGGCCGAGATCGTGGTGACCCCCGGCCGCATCGGGTACCTGTTCGGCCTGCTGGTCGCCACGCTGTTCCTGTCGCTCGCGGCGCCCATGCTCGCGCTGGTGGCGCTGCCCCAGCTGGTGATCAACCTGTTCGCCAGCTCCGGGCCGGCGCAGACCGTCGAGTACCACTACGCGGTGCTGCTCGTGCCGGTGCTGGTGGCCTCCGCCCTGCTCGGGCTGGCGAACCTGCGGGCGCGCGGCGTGCGGAACCCCCTCGGCGGGCTGCTCGCGGACGGGCGGCGGATGGCCGCAGGGATCATCGGCGCGACGCTGCTGGTGGGCGTGTTCCTGGGGCCGCTCCCGCTGTGGGGGTGGTTGCCCGGCGGCTACGGCGGTAGCCCGATGCACGCGTTCACCGTCGACCGGCACGCGACGGCGCTCCAGCGGGCCGTGGACATGATCCCCGACGGCGTGCCGGTGTCCGCGACGAACGAGGCCGGGTCCCACCTGTCCGCCCGCACGCGCATCCTGCTGTTCCCGAAGCTGCGCGACGCGCAATGGGTGCTGTACGCCGAGAGCCCGCGCAGCCGGGCCATGGCGCGCGACCGCCCGACGCTCCGGCCCATCGGCACCTACAAGAAGCTCCAGCTCCTGCGCAAGAACGAGAGCCGCTGGAGGCTCGTGTTCGAGGAGGACGGGGTCCAGCTCTACCGGATGGTGCCCCGCTCGCGCTCGTAGGCGGCCTGGGCGCCCTCGACGGCTGCCACCCGCTCGTCGCCGGTGATCGCGGCGCGGGCGCGCGCGACGGCGTTGGAGGCGTCGATCCCGGTCAGCGAGTCCTGGAAGCGCGGCGACACGTGCCGTGCGATGAGCTCGAAGCTGCGTAGCACCGCCTCGCGCGGCGCCCAGTCGGTGGCCGTGATCATGAGCCCGCCGATCCCGCCGGACCGCTCGTGCAGGCGCTCGATCGCCGCGACCAGGTCGTCGGGCGTGCCGATGACCCACGCGCCCATCTCCGCCATCTGCTCCACGATCCTCCCGCGCGGACCCGGGACCGGGGATGGGCGGCCCGTGACGCCCTGGGTGTAGTCCATGACGAACGCGGCCGCGCCGTCCCGGGTCTGGGCGATCGCCTCCTCGCGGGTGTCGGCGACGTGGACGGGCATCACGATGCGCCAGTCGGCGCGATCGACCGTCGTGCCGGCGCGCTCGGCCTCCTCCTCCGCGGTGCGCCACTGGGCGGCCAGGTCGATGGGGCCGCGCGGGCCGCGGGCGACCGCCAGCGACAGCACGCCGGCGCCGTGGCGGCCGGCGAGGACCATCCCCGCCGGCGACTCCATGCTGGTCACCGCGATCGGCGGGGACGGCCGGCTGCTAGGCCGCCAGTGGGGGGCCGCGGCCCGGAGGGGGAAACAAGCGCTCTCCCACCGGGAAAGCGCCCGCTCGGTTAGAGGGCGCACGATCACCCCCAGCGCCTCCGCCATGCGGGGTCGCAGCAGGTTGGGGTCGATCCCCAGCATCCGGGCGTCCGTCAGGTGGCCGCCCGGCCCGACGCCGAAGTTGATGCGGCCGCGGGTGAGGTGGTCGAGCAGCACGATCCGGTCGGCCACCATCAGCGGGTGGTGGTAGGGGAGGCTGACCACGCCCGTGCCCAGGCGGATGTGCCGCGTCCGCTCGGCCGCGACGGCGAGCACGATCTCGGGTGCGGCGATCGTCTCCCAGCCGGTGCTGTGGTGCTCGCCGACCCACGCCTCGTCGTAGCCCAGCTCATCGAGGCGGACGATCAGCTCGAGGTCACGCTCCAGCGCGAGCGTGGGGTTCTCGCCGGGCTCGTGGTACGGGGCGAGGAAGACGCCGAAGCGCATGCGCACGGGGCGCAGCCTACCGCGACGCGACCGCCTCCGGCTCGTCGCGCCCGCGCAGCGCCGACAGCACGCACCACGCCGTTGCGACGACCACCATCAGGAAGCCGGCGCCGCGCACGACCCCCGCGATCGCCCCGGCGCTGCCGAGGGCGTCGACGCCCTCCGGGCCGAGGGCGTACGCCCAGTCGTGCGTTCCGCCGATGAGCTCCAGGCGCTCGAAGGGCGCGTCCGCGATGTAGGCGGCCGCGTCGTGGGCCGACGTCCCCGCCCACGCCAGGCAGAGCATCGCCGACAGGGGCTCGCGCCGGACGAACCAGAACGCCGCCGCCAGGGCCAGCGGAAGGGCCACCTGCGCACCCGACCCCGCCATGGCGGTCGCGACGGGCGGCGCGAACATGGCGGCGACGTGGCCGAACTCGTGGACGCACAGGTCGATCCACCCGAGCAGCGGCACCCGCGCGTCGCGACCGAACGCGAGCAGCCCGAGCGCGGCGCACGCGGCCGCCGCGGCGAGATTGCGCCACGGGGCGCGGAATGCGGCGAGGGCGTCCATCCCCTCGGCATCGGCATCCGCGCAGGATGCCGCGACCCCGGCTGGTTCAAACCCGGGTCGGGTCCGCCGCCGGTTGGCGTTCCCCGGGACCGGGAACGTCCGGGCACCGGACCAACCAAGGAGCGAGCATGTACATCGGTGCTGGCGCACTCGTCATCATCCTCATCATCATCCTGCTGATCATCCTGCTGTGACCGCCGCGGCGGGCCCCGGCGATCGCCGGGGCTCGCGCCCGCGGCCTCCGCGGACGATGATGGGGACGTGCGCGTCGCGATCACGGCCCTCGCCGCCATCGTCCTGGGGCTGGCCGTCGCCACGGCGGAGCCGGCCCCGCTCCCCGCAGCGCCGGCGTGCCCGGTGCTCCCGGCCGACAACGTGTGGAACCGGCCGGTCGACGGCCTGCCCGTCCTCCCCGGCTCCGACACGATCGTCCGCGCCATCGGCGCAGGCTCGTCGCTGCATCCGGACTTCTCCGACGCGGGCCGGTACGGCATCCCGGTCAACGTCGTCACGGCCGCGACGCCGAGGACGCGCGTGCGCTTCGACTACGCGGGCGAGTCGGACCGCGTCCGGTACCCGATCCCGGCCCGACCGAAGATCGAGCGCGGCGGCGACCGGCACATGCTGATGGTCGACCGCAGCGCCTGCCGGCTCTACGAGCTGTTCGCGGCGCAGCCGTCGGGGACGGGCTGGCGTGCGGGGTCCGGCGCCGTCTACGACCTCCGCTCCAACGCGCTCCGGCCGGCGGGGTGGACGAGCGCCGACGCGGCAGGCCTGCCGATCCTCCCCGGCCTGGCGCGGTTCGACGAGGTCCGCGGGGGCACGATCGACCACGCGCTGCGGTTCACCGCCCCGCGCACCCGCAGCGCCTACGTGTATCCCGCGCGGCACGCCGCCGGCGCCGGGAGCGATCCGTCGCTGCCGCCGATGGGGCTGCGCGTGCGGCTGAAGGCCTCCGTCCCGCTCACCGGGTATGGCCCGCAGGCGCGCGCGGTGCTGACCGCCCTGAAGCGCTACGGGATGATCCTGGCCGACAACGGGTCGCCCTGGTACGTGACGGGCGTGCCCGCCGCCGGGTGGGACGACGACGACCTGCACGACCTCGGGCGCATCACCGGCGCCGACTTCGAGGCGGTGGACACCCGGGGACTCCGCAACGGCCGCTGACGCCGGCCGTCGGACGCCTCAGGCCGCGCCGCGCCAGGTGCGCAGGCCCCGGAGGAGCGTCTCGAGCCCGAACTCGAAGAGGTCCTCCTGCCCAGCGTCGGCCACCGACCGGAGCAGGTCGTCCAGGGCGGGGGAGTCCGACGGCGGCGGCGGGGCCTGGCCGGGCCCGCGCTCGGCGAACGTGAAGCCCATGACGTAGCGGGAGACGGTGCGGGCGGCCCGGATGGCGGTGGGCCGGTCGAACCCGCCGCGCTCGAGCGCCGCGATCGCGTCCTCGGTCATCCGGCTGGCGGCCGCATAGGCGGGCAGCGGTCGCGAGGCGAGGAGCGGCAGGGCGTTGCGGTGGCGCAGGACGACCCGGCGGAACGTCCGCGCACCCGTGCGCAGCGCGTCCTCCCAGTCGGCGTCGCCGCCGCCGGGCGCGTCCATCTCGGCGATCATCAGCTCGATCACGCCGTCGAGCAGCGCCTCCTTGTTGGGGACGTGCCAGTAGAGGGACATGGCCTCGACCCCGAGATCGGCGGCCACGGCCCGCATCGTGCACGCGTCGAGGCCGCGCTCGTCGATGATCGCCTGGGCCGCCCGGAGCACGGCGTCGCGGTTGAGGCGGGGACGCTCCGAGGTCACGGGGTTCGTATCCTTCCAGTTCCGGGAGGGATCCGTTCCCGGGGACGCGTGCCTCAGACCGCGAGCACGTCGCCATCCGAGGGGATGAGCACGCGGTCGCCGACACCGGCGTCCGCGACCGCCGCGGCCAGCGCCGCGCGGGTCTCGACGCAGTGGTTGATCGCCTCCATGTGGACGGCCACGACCCGCGCGCGCGGGGCGGCCGCGGCGACGGCGACGACGTCGGCCGCCTCCATGGTCACGGTCCCGCCGTTCAGGAAGGTCGCGGCGCCGGCGTTCACGACGATCACGTCCGGGTCGTGCGCGGCGATCGCCTCGGCGACCTCCTCGCACCACACCGTGTCGCCGGCGACGTAGAGGGTGGGCTCGCCGTCGGCGGCCACCACGAAGCCGCTCACCGGCGCGAGCCCGCGCACGACCTCCTCGGTGCGCCCGTGCCGCCCGCCCGTCCGGCTGATGGCGAGACCCTCCCAGGCGACGGCGTCGCCGGCGGGCACCGGCTGGATCTGGAGGCCGATGGGCTGGAGGTCGCCGGCGTCCTCGGGCTGGCAGAACCAGGGGATCCCGGCGGGCACGGCGGTGACCCCGGCGGCGTCGAGGTGGTCGACGTGCGTGTGGGTCAGCAGCACGGCCTCGATGCCCGCGGTCGCCTCGGCGGCCGGCATCGGCAGCTCGACCAGGGGGTTCGGCCGCTCGTCGGGCGTGCCGCGCACGGGACCGCGCGCGCCGGCCGCGTCGAGCATCGGATCCACCATCAGCCGCCGGCCGGCGGTCTCGACGACGAGCGTCGCGTGGCGGACCAGGGTCAGGCGCACCCGGCGATGCTATCCGCCCGGCGACTGCAAGGTGCGGGAGGAGGGGTGCCACCGCACGGGCCCATCACCCGTTGCGACATAACATCAGTTCGCGTGCACGGACCGCGCGGCGTGGCGCGAGCGGTAGGGTCCCTCCATGAGGCTCGAACCCCTGTACCGAACGGTGTTCCGGTACCCCGACGGCGGCCGCGGCACGGTGCTGGAGGGCGACGCCGGCAGCGAGGGGCACTACTTCTTCGTCGCACAGGGCGAGGTCGAGGGCCGGGTGACCGGCAGCCTCCAGGGCGCCAACCACCCGCGCTCGCGCGTGGACAGGACCGCGCTGCCCGACATCCAGGGCGCCATCGAGACCGACGACGGCGCGACGATCGTCTTCAGCTACCGCGGCTTCGCGCGGCCGTACCCGAAGGAGGCGCGGCAGATCGTGATCGCCGCGACCCACGTCTGCGGCGACGAGCGCTACGCGTGGCTCAACGACGTGGTGTGCGTCGGCACCGGCGAGTTCCGGCCCCGCGAGGGCCCGGTGGAGGCGCGGAACGTCGTCGGGGCGAAGGTCGACTTCGTCATCGACGTCGCGGAGCTCGTGTGGGAGCCCATCCCCTGATGACGGAGGCGACGTGTACCTGCTGATGGCGCGCTACACCCGGCCGATCGAGGAGGTCGACGCACTGCTCGAGGAGCACAAGGCCTGGATCGGGAGCAACAGCGACAAGATCCTGCTGACCGCCCGCGAGGAGCCGCTCATCGGCGGCCTGATCCTGGCCCGCGGGGACAGCCTCGACGAGGTCTGGGAGATGATCCGCCAGGACCCGTTCCACGCGTCCGGCATGGCCGAGTACGAGGTCCGGGAGTACAACCCGGTCCGCGCCGCGGAGGGCGTCGAGGGGCTGATCGGGACCTAGTCCAGCGTGTCCGGCAGGCCGAACGCCGGGAAGAACCGGGGCGTCACGAAGCCGTCGACCTGGGCGATCCGGTCGCCGCGGAGCGTCAGGACCTGCATCGCGTAGGGACGGAACACCCCGGTCCCGGGGTCGCGGTTGTACGCGGCCAGCGCCGGCTGGCCGTTGGCGCCCGTCACCACCAGGCGCACGTCGCGGACGCCCGTCTCGAACACGTCGCGCTCGCGCGACCAGCGCCGCGCGAAGGCCCACCGCTCCAGGAACACCCGGGCGGCGTCGCGGCCGGCGTACCAGGTGGCCATCGGCGGCATCGTGAACACCACGTCCTCGGCCAGCATCTCCACCACGGCGTCCACGTCGCCCGCCTCCCACGCCGCGACGTAGCGGTCCACGATCTGGCGCAGGCGGGCGTCGCCGAGCGACCGGGCGACCGACTGCTGGCTCTCCTCGGGAAGCCGGTCGTCCAGCGTCGCGCGGGCGCGCTGCAGGGCGCTGTTGACCGAGGCCACCGTCGTGCCCAGCTCCTCGGCGACCTCGGCGGCCGAGAACCCCAGCACCTCGCGCAGGATCAGCACCGCCCGCTGCCGCGGCGGCAGGTGCTGCAACGCGGCGACGAACGCCAGCTCGACGCTCTCCCGCATGCCGTAGCGGGCCTCCGGCGCACCCTCGTCGAGCCGCGCGGCGAGCCGCTCGTCGGGGAACGGCTCGATCCACACGGACTCCACCAGCGGCCGCCCGGGGCCGTCGTGCGGGTCGGACGCCGGCCCGTGGTCGAGCGGCAGCACGCGCGCCGGCCGGCGCGCGAGCGCGTCCAGGCAGGTGTTGGTCGCGATGCGGTACAGCCACGACCGGACCGAGCTGCGCCCCTGGAAGCGCGGCAGCCCGCGCCAGGCCCGCAGGAGGGCGTCCTGCAGGGCGTCCTCGGCGTCGTGGACCGACCCCAGCATGCGGTAGCAGTGGGCGTGGAGCTCCGCGCGGCGCGGCCCGACCAGCTGGGTGTAGGCGCCCTCGTCGCCCCGCCGGGCGGCCTCGAGCAGCACCTCCTCCGACATCCGCATCCTCCGCAGGCTAGTCCTCCGCCCCAGACCTCGGGCGGTGCCTCGTGCCGCCATCGCGGCGCGGTGCGAACGTCACCGGGCGGCCGTCCGGCGGCCCCGCTACCGTGCGGCGCACCGACGACCGACCGGAGCGACCCCGTGACATCACCCGCGCCGCCGTCATCCCCGACGCCGCCACCCGCCCCCTCCGCGCCCAGCCCGTGGCCGGACCCGACCTACGCGGGGTGGTCGAGCCTCTGATCCACCGGCGCGGCCACCGGATTTCCGGCTGGCCGTGGTATGAAACGGCGTGCTGACCGGCCGACAGGTGGCGCTCCTGGCGGCCCTGGGGATCGCCGCGGGAGCCGTCGGCTTCGCCGGCGCCGCGGCCCTGGGACGCGACGACGCGCCCCCGCCCCCGCCCCCCCCCCCGGCGAACCCCCCCCCCGCCCGGAAGGCCCCCCCCAGGGGGGCCCCCCTCTCCCCCCCCCCCCCCCCCCCCCCCGCCCCCCCGGCCCCCCCCCCGCGGCCGGATCCGCCGACCCGGACCGCCCCAACCGCCGGCCCGTCGGCCACCGCGCCGGACGCCCCCGTGGAGTCCCCGCCCGGCACCGCCGCGGCACCCCGTCGCCCGCCCCCGGCCACGACCGCGACCCCGCCCGCCGAGTCGCCGGCGGCGCCCGAGCCGGCACCGCGCCCCGCGCCGCGGCCGGCGCCGGAGCCCGCCCCGGCGCCCCTCCGCCCGTCGGCCGCCCGGCTCACCGCCCCCGAGCCCCCCGCGGGCATCCGCATCCCCGCGGGTGCCGCGCCCGCGGGGTGGGACGCCGCCAGACGGACCCTCGCGGGGGCACTGTCACGCGCGTCGGCGGGGTCCGTCGAGGCCGCCGACATCCGCCGTCAGCTCGACCTCTGGCGCACCTACCTGGGGCCCGGCGCCGCCCCCGCCCCCCCGGACCCCCGCGCCACGGTCGCCCGCGCCCTGCCCGCCAACGCGTCGAGGTTCCGCACCCGCGGGTCGCCGCGCCAGCGGGTGCTGCTGCGCGACGCCGACGGGATCATCCTCACGTACCGGGCCGGTCAGGGTTTCGTCGTGAACCCCGTCGCCACCACCGGACGCTGGCGCGACCTGAACGCCGACGTCCCGGCGGCCGGCCTCGGCGAGGCCCTCCTGACGATGGGGGTGCCGCGCCAGGCGGGCGAGCGGGGCTTCCTGGCATGGGAGTACTACGACGTCGCCGACGACGCGGCGGCGATCCGCCCCGGCGTCTCCGCGATGGCGCAGGCGCGGGTGGCGCTGATGTTCGCGCACGCGGAGGCCGAGACCGGCGACCCGCGCTTCTCGGCCGCCGCCGTCGGCGCCCTGGCCGCCCTGACGGTCGACGTGGACGCCGGCGGCGCCCGCACCCTGGTGTCGACCGCGCCAGGGCAGACGCCGCTGACGTGGTTCCCCGAGCGCGCGTACCCCGGCGAGAGCCCCTGGAAGGGCGCGGCACTCAACGGGTTCATGGTCACGCTGCTCAACCTGCGCGGGACGGCCGCGCTGCTGAGGCAGTCGCCCGGGCCGGGCGCCGACGGGCCGGCCGCGGCGCAGCTCGCCACGGACCTGGCCGACAAGGGCGCCCGCACCCTCCAGCGCCACCTGCCCGACCACGACACGGGGGCGTGGAGCCTCTACGGCCTGCTCACGCCCGGCCGGCCGTGGCGCACCTACCTGGCCGACCTGAACTACCACTGCTACCACGTCCACCTGCTGGAGCAGCTCGCCGTCCCCTACCCCGGCCTCGGCTTCGGCGACGTCGCCGCGCGCTGGCGGGGCTACGTGGACGAGGCGGGGCTCACCTGCCCCGCCCGCCCGGGCGACGCGGACTGAGGCGGACGATCCCGCCGGCTGCGGCACCTCTCGACGCGGGCACCGTGACCGCCCTTCGGGCGGTCGGCCGGCGGGAATTCGCTAGCGCAGGACGGAGCGCAGCGACGTGGGCCGCCACTCGGCGCCCCCGCGGGGCGTCGGGACGCCGTCGGCGTTGAGCGTGTCGCAGATGCCCTGGAGCGTCATCCCCTGGCCGCGGAGCTCGCGGATCCGGTCGGCGACCGCGGGAGGCGTCGACGACGGGCGCCCCGGCCGGCCCGCCAGCGCCCGCCCGGCGGTGGTGATGGCGCGCGACTGCCAGGTGGCCGCCTCGGCGAGCACCTCCCCCACCGCCCGGCCGCCATCGGTGGCCAGGTCCACGTCCGGGTCGAGGGACACGATCGTGAAGTCCCCGTCGACGGCCTCGCGCACGATCTCGGCGAGGTCGGTCAACGAGTAGGTCAGGCGGTCGAGGCGGGCGACGGCGATGCCCTGCGCCTCGCCGCTCCGGCACGCCGCCAGCGCGGCGCGCAGCCCCGGCCGGCGCAGCGTGCGGCCCGAGCGGACGTCCTCCTCGACCCGGATCAGATCCCAGCCGCGCTCGCGGGCCGCGCGGTCCAGCGCCGCGCGCTGCACGGCGAGGCCGGGCCGCGCCTCGGTGCGCTCGCGCGGGGCCACCCGCAGGTATCCGATCAGCTCCCGGGACATTCCGGCGCGCACTTTACACTAATCGTTGTTTCGTGTAAAAACACGAAGCACGTTCGTGTATGGGCACGAGCACGCATCCGAACCGAGGAGACCTGCGCCCGTGAGCGACACCGTCAACGTAGCGATCATCGGCGTGGGCAACTGCGCCTCGTCCCTGGTCCAGGGCGTCCAGTACTACAAGGACGCGGCCCCCGACGAGTTCGTCCCCGGGCTGATGCACGTGGACCTGGGCGGCTACCACGTCCGGGACATCAACTTCACGGCGGCGTTCGACATCAACGCCACCAAGGTCGGCAAGGACCTCTCCGAGGCGATCTTCGCGGAGCCCAACAACACCATCAAGCTGGCCGACGTCCCGAACCTGGGCGTCCCGGTGCACCGCGGGATGACGCACGACGGCCTGGGCAAGTACCTCTCCGAGGTCATCACCAAGGCCGACGGCCCCACCGCCGACATCGCCGGGATCCTGCGCGACACGAACACCCACGTGGTGGTCAGCTACCTGCCCGTCGGCTCCGAGAACGCCACCAAGTGGTACGTGGAGCAGATCCTCCGGGCCGGCTGCGCGTTCGTGAACTGCGTGCCCGTCTTCATCGGCCGCGAGCCCTACTGGCAGGAGCGCTTCAAGGAGCGGGGCCTGCCGATCGTCGGCGACGACATCAAGAGCCAGGTCGGCGCGACCATCGTGCACCGCCAGCTCGCCCGCCTCATGCGCGAGCGCGGCGTGCGCCTGGCCCACACGTCGCAGCTCAACTTCGGCGGTAACACGGACTTCCTCAACATGCTCGAGCGCGAGCGCCTGGAGTCCAAGAAGATCTCGAAGACCAACGCGGTCACGTCGATCCTGGACGACGAGATCAAGAAGGAGGACGTCCACATCGGCCCGTCCGACTACGTGCCGTGGCTGACGGACCGCAAGTGGGCGCACATCCGCCTGGAGGGGACCGGCTTCGGGGACGTGCCGATCAACATCGAGCTGAAGCTCGAGGTGTGGGACTCCCCGAACTCGGCCGGCATCGTCATCGACGCCGTCCGCTGCGCCAAGCTCGCGCTGAACCGCGGGATCGGCGGCACCCTCGAGGGCCCGTCGTCCTACTTCATGAAGAGCCCGCCCATCCAGCACCCGGACGCCCTCGCGCACGACCTGACCGAGGCGTTCATCGCGGGCGAGAGCAACGCGTTCGTCGCGCCGGAGCCCAGCGAGTCGGAGGCCACTCCGGCCTAGTACGACGGGGATGCCGACCCCGCCCGCCGCGCGCGGGCGGGGTCGCCCCCTACACTCCGTGGGAGTGATCGAGGCCTCCCCCACCGCGCCGGCCTCCGGCGGGACGCGGCTGGTCGCCACGGACGGCGTCGCGAAGCGCTTCGGGGCGATCCAGGCGCTCGACGGCGTGACCGTCACCATCGACGAGCCCGCCACCGGCCTCCTCGGCGCCAACGGCGCGGGCAAGTCGACGCTCATGAAGGCGCTGCTGGGGCTGGTCGCGCCCGACGAGGGGCGCGTCGAGGTGCTCGGCATCGACGCGGCACGACACCCCGGCGAGATCCGCCGCCGGCTGGGCTACATGCCCGAGCTCGACTGCCTTCCGCTCGACATGACGGCCCGGGACCTGGTGGTCCACATGGCCGAGCTGCGGGGACTGCCGCGGCGCGCGGCGGTGCTGCGGGCGTCGGAGGTCCTGTTCCAGGTGGGCCTGGAGGAGGAGCGCTCCCGCCTCATCCGGACGTTCTCGACCGGCATGAAGCAGCGCACCAAGCTGGCCCAGGCCATCGTCCACTCGCCCGAGCTCGTGGTGCTCGACGAGCCCACAAACGGCCTGGACCCCTCGGGGCGCGACGAGATGCTCTCCCTGGTCCGGCGGCTGTCGAGCGACCTCGGCATCGCGGTGCTGCTGTCGTCGCACGTCCTGGAGGACGTGACCAGCACCTGTGACGCGGTCGTGGTCCTGCGTGACGGGCAGGTGGTGACCGCGGGGCGCATCGACCAGCTCCAGGGGCTCGCCTCCGAGGGCGTCCTGGTGCGCGGGTCGGGCGACGTGGACGCGTTCGCCGGGATGCTGCGCGCGCGCGGGCTGCAGGCCGAGCGGCGCGACGGCGGCGTGGTGGTGCGCGGCGCCGGCGAGGACGTGCTGCTGGACGCCGTGCGCGACGCGGCGGCCGACGCGGGCATCGGGCTGCGCGAGCTGCGCGCCGCCGGGCGGACGCTGGAGGACGCGCTGGTGGACGCGCTGGAGTGATGGGCACCGACGCCGAGATCCGCGATGTGCGGTACCAGCGCTACGAGGGCGAGCGGCGCAGCCGCATGGCCGGCGTGGCGTCGCTCGCGCGCTGGGGCGCCCTGCGCTCGCTCGGCGCGCGCCGCGGCTGGAAGGCCAAGGCGGTGCCGATCACGCTCACGCTGCTGGCGATCGCGCCGGCGGTCATCGTGCTGGGGGTCCGCGCCCTGTTCGCCGAGCAGAGCGGCATCGACCTGACCGACGCGCTGCCCTTCAGCGACTACCAGGCGATCATCGGCGTCACGATCCTGCTGTTCGCCGCGGTCACCACCCCGGAGCTGCTGTGCCCCGACCGCCGCGACGGGACCCTCCAGCTCTACTTCTCCACGGCCGTGAGCCGCCGCGAGTACCTGGCCGGGCGCGTCGCGGCGGCGGTCCTGCCGTTGCTGCTGGTGACGCTGGTGCCGCTGCTGGTGCTGTTCGTCGGCATCGTCGTGTTCGAGGAATTCCCGCTCGGATGGTTCCAGGACAACTGGACCGAGCTGCCGCGGATCCTGGCGGCCGGCGTGATCCTGGCCGTCTACTACGGGCTGGTGGGCCTGGCGGTGTCCTCGCTCACGGGGCGCCGGGCGTTCGCGATCGGCGGGTACCTGCTGCTGCTGGTGGCCCCGACCGTGGTGTTCGGGCTGATCGGCGAGGCGATCAGCCAGAGCGGCGACGACGCCGACTGGACCCAGCTGGGCCAGCTTTCGGTGCTGCCCATCAACTTCGCCGCGAGCCTCTGGCCCGACTCGGAGGTGCCCAACTCCACGGGCGCGTGGGCGCTGATGTACCTGCTGGTCGTCGGGATCGCCGGCCTGACGCTGCTGCGCCGCTACGGGAGGAACGCCGAGACGTGAGCCACGCCCCGCTCGTCTTCGAGGGCGTCTCGCGCTGGTACGGCGACACCGTCGCCCTGGCCGACGTCACGTTCACCGTCGGCCCGGGGGTCACGGGCCTGCTGGGCCACAACGGCGCGGGCAAGTCGACCGCGCTGAAGCTGTGCGCCGGGTTCACCGTCCCGAGCTCGGGGACGGTCCGCGTGCTCGGCACCGACCTGTCGGCGAGCCCCGAGGCGTACCGGCGCATCGGCATCTCCCACGACCGCGACGCCTTCTGGCCGTTCCTGACCGCCCGGGCCATGGTGGCGCTGTGCGCGAAGCTGCGCGGCGTGGCCGATCCCGAGGCCGCCGCCGACCGCGCGCTCCGCGAGGTGGGCCTTGAGGACGCGGCCGACCGCCGGATGCGGGGGTTCTCCCACGGGATGCGCCAGCGGGTGAAGCTGGCGCAGGCCCTGGCCCACGACCCGGAGCTGCTGCTGCTGGACGAGCCCCTCAACGGCCTCGACCCCGCGCAGCGCCGCGGCGTGGTGGAGCTGGTGCGGCGCCTCGGCGAGCAGGGGCGCACGGTGATCGTGTCGTCGCACGTCCTTCACGAGGTCGAGCGGATGGCCCCCCGCGTGCTGGTCCTGGTGAACGGCCACCTGGTGGCGAGCGGCGCCACCACCGCCATCCGCGAGCTCATCGCCGACCGCCCGCGGGTGATCCGCCTGGAGGCGGCCACGGGGGAGCGCGCACTGGCGCGCGAACTCGTGGGCCACGGGCTGGTGGAGTCGGTGCGCTTCGACGACGGCGCCATCCTTGTGGAGTCGGCCGACGTCGAGGGCCTCAGCCGCTCCCTCCCCCGGGTCGCCCGCGACGTGGGCGCCCGCCTGCGCCGCGTCGAGCCGGTGGGCGACGACCTGGAGAGCGTGTACGCCTACCTGCACGAGCGCGCCCGCGGGGTGGGCCGGTGACCGCCGCGGGCGTCGTCATCGCGCCGGTCTACCGCCTGACGCTCCGGAGCCTGCTCGACGGCCGGCGCACGCTCGCGCTGGGCCTGCTCGCGCTCCTGCCGGTGATCCCGGCGGTGGTGTTCGCGGCGGCGGGCGAGATCGCGCCGGACCTGTTCTGGGCCCGGCTGGTGCAGCGGCTCGTCATCCCCACGGTCGCGGCGTTCGTGGCGGTGGTGATCGGCGCGAGCGCGATCGGCGACGAGCGCGAGGACGGCACGATCCTCTACCTGCTGTCGACGCCCCTGTCGCGCCTCGGCCTGGTGGTCACGAAGGTGCTGGCGTCGTGGACCGTCGCCGCCCTGCTGCTCACGCCGCCGATGGTCGTGGCCGGCCTCGTCGCCCTGCGCGGCGACGCCACCGCGGGGCGCATCCTGTGGCCGGTCGCGGGGATGCTGGCGGCGGTCCTCTGCTACTGCGCCGTGACGGCCTGGCTGTCGACCGTCACCCGCCGGCCCGTGGTGCTCGGCGTGCTGTACATCCTCCTGTGGGAGGGGTCGATCGCGACGTTCGCCGCCTCCGCCGACCGGCTCTCGATCGCCGCCTACGGGCGGGTGCTGGCGGTGGAGGGCGTGACCGACGTCAACGCCCCCGACATCTCCGCGCCCGTCGCGGTGATCGTCATGGCGATCGTCGTCGCCGTCGCGATCCGCGCGGCGGGCCGGCGCCTCAGCCGGACGGAGATGCCGTGACCTCCGGCCCCTCGGCCACGACGCAGGCGTCGCGCCCGGCCTCCTTGGCGCGGTAGAGCGCCGCGTCGGCGCGCCGGACCAGGTCGTCCGGGCCGCCCGGCCCCAGCTCGGCGACACCCAGGGAGGCCGTCACGGTGCCCACCGGGGGGATGGGGATGTCGCGGATCGCGCGCCGCAGGCGCTCCGCGGCGTCGCGGGCGGCGGCGACCCCGGAGTCGGGCAGCAGCCACGCCAGCTCCTCGCCCCCGATGCGGGCCGGCAGGTCCCCGCTGCGGGCGCTCGCCTGGAGGCGGCGCGCCACCTCGCGCAGCACCGCGTCCCCCGCCTGATGGCCCCACGTGTCGTTGACCCGCTTGAAGTTGTCGAGGTCGATGATCACCAGCGACACGGGGAAGCCGGTGCGTCGCGCGCGCGCCGAGTCGGACTCCAGCCGCTCGCGGAAGGCCCGGTGGTTGGCCAGGCCGGTCAGGGCGTCGGTCCGCGCGAGGGCCACCAGCCGCTCGTGGGCGCGCGCGTTCGACACGGCCAGGCCCACCAGGTCGGCGTGCGGCGCGAGCCGCTCCGCGCCGTCGCCGTCGGCGCCGACGGCGACGACCATCCCCCAGACGCCGCCATCCACCCGCACCGGGGCGACGGCCCGCCCCGGCCGCGGCGGCCCCAGCGGCAGACGGTCCCCCGCGCGCATGCCCGGGCCCGCCGCCGCGATCACCACGGCCTCGTCGCCGTGGAGGCGGGCGACCCCGGCCGTCTCGACCCCCAGGGCGGCCGCGGCCTCGCGGGCGGTCAGCTCGGCGACCTCGGCCAGGCCGGCCCCCGCGGCGACGGCCGCGGTCACGCGCGCCAGCCCGGCGCGCTCCGCCTCGGCGTGGCGCCGCTCGGTCACGTCGCGCGCGTCGATCCTGGCCTCCACCAGGCGGCCGGACGGGTCGAGCACCGGCGACACCGTCGTCTCCATCCACACCCAACCGCCGTGCAGACGGCGCATCCGGTGGAGCACCACGCCGCCGCGCTCATCGCGGAGGGCGGCCGCCAGGGCCTCGCGCTCGGCGACGTGGCACAGGTCCAGGACGCTCGTGCCCGGGAGCCGCCCGGGCTCGCGCCCCAGGATCTGGCGGGCCGCGCCCGACGCGAACAGCACGGTCCCGTCGGGGGCGATGCGGGCCAGCAGGTCGCGGCTGCCGTCGGTGAGCTCCCGCAGCCCGGCGGCGGCCGCCTCGGCGTCGCGGCGCCCGGCGTCGCGGGCGAGCACGGCGCGGGCCCGCGCCACCAGCTCGGCCGGGGCGTCGCCGCGCACGACGTCGGCGAAGCCGCCGGCCAGGGCGTCCGGCACGGCGTCGGCGCCGCGGGTGGCGTCGATCACCAGCACGATCGGGGGCGTCCCGGGCATCGCGACCGCCTCGCGGCCCAGCTCCGCGCGGCCGCCGGCCCACACCAGCAGGTCCCAGCCGCCGCGACGCAGCTCCTCGTCGACGCGCAGCGGATCGCAGCCGTACGGGGCGTCCAGCCCGGCCCGGCGCAGGGCGCGCGGGACGCGCATCCGGCGCAGGGCCCCGTCGGAGACCACGAGCACGCGTGGCCGTGGATCGCTGGGCTGGCGAGAGGTGGAGGGCACCCGGTGCCCCTTGGATCGGCCGGGCGCGCCGGAACCATGAGGCGGTCCGGCACGGGAGGCGTGGTACGGTCCCCCGGCGCTCGAGCCCGTGCCCGGGGCCGCCAGGCGCGCCACCATGGATACCGCCTCCCCGACAGGCCCCCGCCGCGGGTCCCTGCGCAGCGCGCTCCTCGCGCTCGCGGCCCTGGGGCTCGCGGCGACGTCCCTCGCCGTCGGCGTCCTCGGCGTCCGCGCCGCGCCGGCCGCCGACGTGCTCGACGCCCAGCGCAGCCAGGTCCGCGAGCTCGAGGCCGAGGTCGGGGGGATCGACGCCCGCGCGGGGGCGGCGGCCGACGCCCACGCCACCGCCGTCGCCCGGGCACGGGACCTGCGCGACCGCATCGCGCAGACCTCCGCGGCCATCGACCAGGCCGAGGCCGCCCGCCGGGAGGCCCTCACGCGGCTCGGGGAGCGCCTGCGCGCCATCTACGCCTCCGACCCGCCCTCCCTCGCCGAGATCATCCTGACGTCGGGCAGCCTCACCGAGGCCGTCGACGCCCAGCGGGCGCTCGAGTCGGTCGGGCGCACGGACGCGGCCGTGATCGACGGGCTGCGGACGGCCCGGGCACGCCTGGGGCAGCTGCGGGCCGAGCTGGTGGACAGCCGCGACGAGGCCGACGCCGCGGTGGCCGCCTCCGAGGCGCGGATGCGGGAGCTCGAGACGCTCATCGCCGACCGTCGCCAGGCCCTCGCGGCCGCCCGGGAGCGCGTGGCGGGGACGGTGCGCAGCCGCGCGGCCGCGGCGGCGGACGCCCGGGCCGAGCGCGCCCTGCTGCGGCGCGCGGCCGACCCCGCCCCCGCGGCTGCCGCGGATCCCGCCGCGCCGTCGGCGCCGTCGCCGGCGGCGCCCGCCGCGACCCCCGATCCCGCCCCCGCGCCGCAGGCCGGCCCGGCGCCAACGGGCGACGTGGCGGCGCACCTGGAGCGGATCGCCCTCTGCGAGTCGGGCGGCAACCCGCGGGCCGTGTCCGCCAGCGGGCAGTACCGCGGGAAGTACCAGTTCGATCAGAGCACCTGGGAGGCCAACGGCGGCACCGGCGATCCCGCCGCCGCCCCCGAGGCCGAGCAGGACCGCGTGGCGGCCGCGCTGTACGCCGCGCGCGGCCCGGCGCCCTGGCCGGTGTGCGGATACCGGTGAGATGACGATTCCCACGGGGTTCCCAGGGCCAATTGCACCCTTGACGGATCTCGGCCGTGCGTCGATAGTCTCGTGCTGGCCGATGTCTGTCGCCCGACGGTGCTCCGCGGGCTCGACCAGATGTCGGAACCTGACGACGTGCCGGGGGTCGGAGTGGGCATCGCGCCCGTGACGACCTCGTGCGGGGCGCTCGCCGGGAAGTGACCCAACGCGGGAACGGAGGCGGATGACGACGCAGCAGGTGACCGGGCTGACGCGGGACGGCGAGCTCCGTGAGTTGATCGTCCGCGGACAGGAGATGGGCTTCCTCGGCATGGAGGAGGTCGCTGAGGTCCTCGACGGGCTCGGGCTGGACGCCGACGCCGTCGAGGCCGTCTACCAGCACCTCGAGGAGGCCGGTGTCGAGCTCCTGGAGCAGTCCGAGGCCGGCGCCCGCGCGGCGCAGATGGCCGAGGAGGTCGAGCGCCCGCGCAAGACGGCCACCGCCGTCGAGCAGACGACCGACGCGCTCCAGCTCTTCCTGAAGGACATCGGCCGCGTGCCGCTGCTCACCGCCGCCGACGAGGTCCGCCTCGCGAAGCGCATCGAGCTGGGCGACCAGGCCGCGAAGCAGCAGATGGTCGAGGCGAACCTGCGCCTCGTGGTGTCCATCGCGAAGGGCTACCGCGGCCGCGGGCTGCCGTTCCTGGATCTCATCCAGGAGGGCACCCTCGGGCTCGTCCGCGCCGTCGAGAAGTTCGACTGGCGCCGCGGCTTCAAGTTCTCCACGTACGCGACCTGGTGGATCCGCCAGGCCGTGACGCGCGCCCTCGCCGACAAGGGTCGCACCATCCGCATCCCGGTCCACGTGGTCGAGAAGCTCAACCAGATCAGCCGCGCGGAGCGCGTGCTCATCGGGCAGCTCGGCCGCGAGCCCACCGTCGAGGAGATCGGCGAGGCCGCCGGCCTGCCGCCGGACGAGGTGGAGGAGATCCTGCGCTCCGCCCAGCCCACCGTCTCGCTGGAGAAGCCGGTCGGCGAGGAGGAGGAGTCGGAGCTGGGCCGCTTCCTGGCCGACGAGAACACCGTCGCCCCGGAGGTCTCCGCCGAGACCAGCCTGCGCGAGCAGGCCCTCCGCGACCTGCTGGACCAGCTCTCCTACCGGGAGCGCCGCGTCCTCGAGCTCCGCTACGGCCTGCGCGGCGAGAAGCCCCGCACGCTCGACGAGCTGGGCCGCATGTTCAACGTCACCCGCGAGCGCATCCGCCAGGTCGAGAGCCAGTCGCTGCAGAAGCTCGGCTCGCTCCCCGACTCCGGCCGCCTGGGGTAGCAGCAGGTTCCGCGCCGGCCCCGGGTCCGCCCCGGGGCCGGCGCCGCACGTCCGGACACGAGGGGGTGGCGATGGCGCGCGGCATTCCGCGTGGTGGATGGGTGACGTTCGCGGGCGTGGTGCTGCTCGTGGCCGGGATCCTGAACGTGCTCGACGGCGTCGTCGCGATCCAGCGCGACCGCGCGTTCGCTGCGGACGAGTTGCTCTTCGGCGACACGACGGCGCTCGGCGCAACGTGGATCACGATCGGCGCCATCGAGATCCTCACCGGCATCCTGGTGCTGCGGCGCTGGGTGTTCGGCCAGTTCATGGGGATCATGGTCGCCGGGCTCACCGGCTTCTGGCACTTCCTGTTCATCGGCGCCGACCCCGCCCGGTCCATCGTGCTGATGGCCGTGAACGGGGTGATCATCTACGCCCTCACCGTCCACGGCGAGGACTTCGTCTGACGCGCTACCGGGGCGCGTAGGTCGCGACGAACGTCCCGTCGGCGCGGAGCAGCTCCAGCCCGTTCTCCCCCAGCTGGAAGCGGGCCGCCTCCGGGAGCGCCGCGAGATACGACGCCTCCTGGTCCATCACGCCCTCAGGCGTCTCGCAGAACTTCCGCGTCGACGCCGGCGGCGAGATCTCCAGGACGTCGCCGGTCGCCGCGTACCGGGCGGTGTACTGGTTGCATCCGGCCGAGCCGGACAGGGTGCCGTCCTCGGCGAAGACCGCCGTGAGCTCCGTCCCCGGGACCGGGCTGGTGAGCGCGTCGCGGTGGACGAGCGACGTGACGGTCCACGACCCCACCGGCGACCCGGAGCGGAACCGGAGGACCGGTGCCCCGTCGGCCAGCAGCACCAGCGCGTCGCCGTCCACGCGCCAGCCGCTCTCCCGCCCGAGGGCCGCCAGGTAGGCGCGCTCGACCTCATCGGCCGGCGGCGGGCACGCCTTCAGGGTCATCGGGCCGGTCTCGATCGACAGCCGCCCGCCCTGGACGGCGTAGGTGCCGCCGTAGCGGTTGCAGCCGGTGGTGCCCGTCACGCGGCCGTCGGCGAAGGTCGCGGTCGGCGCGGGGCCCCCTGACGTGAAGCCGGCGCCGGACTCGAGGATCCACGGCACGCCCTCGACGTCGGCGGGTGCGGACGTGCCGGACGCGTCGTCGTCACCGCATGCGGTCAGCACGACGGCCGCGAACAGCGCCATGAGCACGGCGGCGGCGATGCGGGTCCGGGGCATCACCGCGGCACCCTACGTGACCGTCGTCGTGGCCGGGGGCGTCGCGATGCGCGGGCCGCGGCGGGCCCCGCCCAGGCCGGGGGGCATCGCCGCGGCCGCGACGCCCAGCACCCCGGGGCCGAGGAAACCCGGGGCGGAGGGGTCGGCCGATGCGCGCACCAGCCCGCCCGCCCATGCCGAGGCCGCCGCGCCGAGCTGGTGGGCGGCGAAGATCCAGCCGAAGACGACGCCGGCGCGCTCCCGCCCGAACGCGGAGACCGTGATCGCGATGGTCGGCGGCACCGTCGCCACCCAGTCGAGGCCGAAGACCACGACGAACGCGGCCATCCCGAGCGCCGTCTCGCCCAGCACCAGGGGCAGGAAGAACAGCGACAGCCCCCGCAGCGCGTAGAAGCAGAACAGGAGCCGCGCGGGGTCCCAGCGGTCGGTGAGCCAGCCGGACGTGGTGACGCCGATGAGGTCGAACACGCCGATCACGGCGAGGAGGCTCGCCGCCTGGACCTCCCCGATCCCGTGGTCGTGCGCCGCGGGGATCAGGTGGGTGCCGATGATGCCGACGGTCGTCGCGCCGCAGATGAAGAACGTGCCGGCGAGCAGCCAGAAGATGCGGGTGGCCGCCGCGTCGCGCAGCGCCAGGACGGTGCGGGCGAACGGGTTGCCGGGCACGACGGGGGGCGGCTCGACCCGGGTGCCGCCGAACGGCGGGACGCCGCGGTCGGCGGGGTGGTCGCGGATCAGCAGCAGGGTCACGGGGATGCAGACGGCGGCGGCGACCGCGACGAGGGCGGCGGCCCACTGCCACCCCGCCTCCCGCGTGGTGAACGCCAGGGACGGGAGGAACACGAGCTGGCCGGAGGCGTATGCGGCCGACAGGAACCCGGTCGCCAGCCCGCGGCGGGCCACGAACCAGCGCGTCGCCACGATCGCCGCGAGCGGCGACGACAGGCAGCCGGTGGCGGCGCCGATCACCACGCCCCACAGCAGGTCGAGCTGCCACAGGGACGTCATCGCGATCGTCGCCGCCGAGCCGGCGGCCATCGCCGCGAGCGCGACCACGGCCACCCGCCGCACCCCGAACCGGTCCATGAGGGCCGCCGAGAACGGCGCCATCGCGCCGAACAGCACCAGGTTGATCCCGATGGCCAGCGAGATCTGGTCGACGCCCCAGCCGAACTCCTCGCCGAGCGGCTCGATCATCACCGTCGGCGTGGCCCGGATCCCGGCGGCCACCAGCAGCACCACGAACGACGCCGCCAGGACCGTCCACGCCGGGTGCAGGCGCCGCCCCGTCACCGGGGGATGCGCCGGGTGGCGTGCGGGCGATGCGTCAATCGGCGCATCGCGGCATCGTGCCAGTGGGGGCCGGGCCCGGGCCCCGCCCGCTCAGTTGACGGAGGGGTCCTCCGGCATGCGGGCGATGAGGCGCCACGTGCCGCCCTTGCGCTCCAGGACGCGGCTCCAGAGCCCGGTGTGGTCGTCGGTGAAGACGTCGGCGGGCTCGGCCTCGGCGTCGACCCACGCCTCCTCCGCCACCTCCTGCTCCAGCTGGCCGCCGGCCCAGCCGGCGTAGCCCCCGAAGGCGCGGATGGCGCGGATTCCCCCGGCCCGGGCGGCCTCCCCCGCGGGGTCGACGATCCCGACGCTGCCGAACGCGATGCTGGCCGCGGCGCCGGCGTCCTCGAAGTCGGCCAGCACGATCACGGCCTCGGGCTGGACCGGGCCGCCCTGGAAGATCCGCTCGTCCTCCGGCATCACCGCCGCGAGCACCTCCGGCAGCGCCTCCCGCGACACCAGGGGCGTCGGCCGGTTGAGCACCAGGCCCAGGGCGCCCTCGTCGGAGTGCTCCAGCATGAGCACGACGGAGCGGCGGAAGTTCGGGTCGACCAGGGCCGGGGCCGCCACCAGGAGGCGGCCGCGACGGCTGCCGGGGGCGTCGTCACTCACGGGAACAGCGCCTCGACGAGCTCGACGAAGTCCTGCAGGTCCTCCCGGTCGCGGGCGATCGCCGCGGCCAGGAGCCCGTCGAAGGCGTCGATCACGATCGGCCCGAGCTCGTCGGGCGTCGCCCCGAACAGGCGCTTCAGGTCACGGGCCTGCTCGGCCGCCTCCGGCCAGCGGCCCTCGTCGGCCAGGGCGGCCACCAGGGCGGTGCCCGTCGTGGCCAGATCCCGGTAGGTCGGGCGCGACGGCGCGGGCGCCACCTCGCCGGCCAGGGCCGACACCCGCCCAGCCCATGCGGGCTCGTCGAGCCAGGCCACCGCCGCGGCGAACCGGGCGGCGCGGTCGGCGAGCGGCCCTGCGCTCACCCCAGGGAGCGCCTGCGGCGGAGCTCCCGGTTGATGTTGAACGCCGCGCCCCCGACGACGAGGACGATCCCGATCAGCGTGAGGATCCAGAAGACCGGCATGTGGTTCTCGAGCACGTCGCCGGTGTCCTTGATGGCGAAGCCCATGCAGAACCACACGAACGCCGCGATGAAGACCGTCCCCGCGGCACGGAAGGGCCAGGTGGCCGGGAGGTCCTTGGGGTACTCCTTGCCGCCGCCGTGCGCCATCACGCTCCCTTTCCGTGTACCGAGGCCGCCGAAGGCTACCACGGGGGTCGGCGGCCCCCCGGAGTGTCCCCCATCCCGTCGATCGCGGGCGGATCGTCACCTCCCGTCGCTGCCGGCGATCGCGCGCGCGATCCGCCGCTCGCGCGCCAGCACCTGGAAGTCGCCGCCCGCCGAGCGGTAGAGCGACGCCGGCCGGCCCGGGCCCTCGGCGCGGGTTCGGCCCGCCGGCTCCACCACGCCCGCGGCCAGCACGTCGCGGCGGAAGTTGCGCGTGTCGAGGGCCCGGCCCAGGACGGCCTCATAGACCGTCTGGAGCTCCCCGAGGGTGAACGTCTCGGGCAGGAGTTGCAGGGCGATCGGCGCGTACGAGGCCTTGGAACGCACCCGCCGCCGCCCGTAGGCGAGCGTCCGCCCGTCCTCCGCGTCCAGGGCGGGCAGGTCGTCGAGGGGGAACCAGCGGACCTCCACCACGCCCGGCCCGGGGGTCAGCGCGTGGCGGCCCTCGGCCACCAGGCCGAGCCACGCCACGGCGACGCCCTCCCCCTCGTCGCGGTCGAAGGTGTAGAGCTGCTCCAGCGCGACGCCGGCGACGCCGGTCTGGGCGGCCAGGGCCTCCCGGGCGGCCTCCTCGAGGGTGGTCCCCGCGGCGACCGTCGCGCCCGGCAGGGCCCACACGCTGCCGGGCAGGCGCACCAGGAGGCCCTCGGCGCGGCCCTCCCGCACCCCGATGACCACCAGATCGACCCGGACGCTCTTCATGTCAGTCGGACAATAACCCGCGACGCTCCCGGAGGCGCCACGCCCACAGCCCGTCGACCGTCTGGGGCGCCCACCCGAGGCGCTCCAGCAGGGCGACGGCGTCCGGGTCGCCGATGCTCGCCGCCATCGGCACCGCCCGCTCCAGGTCGCCGGCCAGGGCGTCGCGGTCTGGCGCCGCCCGGGCCGCCTCGGCGGCGAGCGCCAATTGGCGCCGGGCGTCGGCGATCGCCTCCGCCGGGTCGGGGACCGGCCCGAAATGGGCGGGACAGACCACCGCGGGCCGCAGGGCCTCCAGGCGGTCCAGGCTCGCCTGGCCGGCGGGGGGATCGATCTCCGGGGGCGGCAGGGCCGGGTACGCCCCGGCGCCACGGAAGCGCAGCCCGAGGGCGTCGCCGGCCATGACCGTGCCCGTCGCCTCGTCGAGCACCGCCATGTGGTGGCGGGCGGGGCCGGGCGGCGCGGCCATCCCCAGCCCGGGCCCCCCGCCGCGGGCGAGGACCTGCCCGTCCTCGGCCGTGTCGATGCGATCCGCCGGCGTGGGATCGAGCCCGCCGTACAGCGACCACCGGGGCCCGTGGACCGCCGCCGTGCCGGCCACCAGGCGGCCGGGCTCCACCAGGTGCCGCGCGCCGCGGACGTGCACCACGACGCGGGCCCGCGGGTGGGCGCGCGCCAGGATCCCGGTGGCGCCGCAGTGGTCGAGGTGGACGTGCGTCAGCACGATCCAGCGCAGGTCGTCCCGCCCGACGCCGTGGGCGGCCAGCGCGTCGCGCACCGACTGCGCCGAGGTCCGCGCCCCGGTGTCCACCAGCGCCGGGGCCTCCCCCATGACGAGGTACGCGGCGGTGACCCCCGTCCAGCCCGCGAGGAGGGTGTCGATCATGCGGACCCCGGGGGCGATCTCCTCCACGTCCGGATGGTCGCATAGCCTTCCCGGCCGTGAGCGCCAGCAGGCACGACGCGTGGGCGGCCGCCGGCCGGGCCGCGGCGGCGGAGGTGCGGGACGGCATGCGCGTGGGCCTGGGCACCGGCCGCGCGGCGGCGGCGGGGATCCGCGCGCTCGGCGAGCGGGTGGCGGGCGGGCTGCGGTGCACCGGCGTGCCGACCTCGCGGGCGTCCGACGCCCTGGCCCGTGAGGTGGGCATCCCGGTCGCGCGCCCCGGGCCGCCGCTGGACCTGGCGTTCGACGGCGCCGACGCGGTCGACCCCCGGGGCCTGGTAGTGAAGGGCGCCGGCGGCGCGCTGGTGCGCGAGCGGATCGTCGCCGACTCGGCCGCCCGGTTCCTCGTCCTGGTGGACGCCCCCAAGATGGTCGGCTCCCTCGACGCCTGGGGCACGCTGCCCGTCGCCGTCGTGCCGTTCGGCGCCCGCGCGGTGGCCCGGGAGCTGGCCGACCTGTCGCCGGCCCGGCGGCCGGGCCGCAGCGACGACGGCCTGGTGATCATGGACCTCGCCGTCCCGGCCGGGTCGGACTGGGGCGCCGTGGCGGCCCGCGTGGGCGGCACCACGGGCGTGGTGGACCAGGGCGTCTTCCACGTGACCCTCGACCGGGTGCTCATCGGGTTCCCGGACGGCGGATGCAGCACGGCCGAGGCGGCGGCGGCCGCCGCTACGATCCCGGGGTGGCCGCCCCCTCGCTGACCCTCGCCCGCGCCGCGGGTCGGCTGTCCCGCAGGCTGGGGCGCGGCGGGGGCACCAGCCTCCCCGGCAAGCTCCTGCTCAGGATGCGGCCCGAGGCGCTCGCCGAGCTGGGGGCGGAGCTGCCGCGCGGCGTCACGCTCGTCTCGGCGACGAACGGCAAGACCACCACCGCCCGGCTGCTGTCCGCGTGCGCGCGCCGCGCCGGCTGGGACCCGGTCACCAATCCGTCGGGCGCCAACCTGCTCTCGGGCGTCGCCACGGCGCTGCTCGACGCGCAGGGCCGCCGGCCGGCGCCCGACTCGGCGCTGTTCGAGGTCGACGAGGCGGCGCTGACCGAGGTGGCCCGGCAGCTGCCGCCGCGGGTCCTCCTGCTGATGAACCTGTTCCGCGACCAGCTCGACCGCTACGGGGAGCTCGAGCACCTGGCCGACCTGTGGGCCCGCATGGTCGCGGGCCTGCCCCCCGGGTCCACCCCGGTGCTGAACGCCGACGACCCCGCCGTCGCCGCGCTGGGCCAGGGACGCGACGGCGTGCTGACGTTCGGCATCGAGGACCCCGCCGTGGGCCTCGGCGCCCTCCCCCACGCCGCCGTCCGCACGCGCTGCCGCAGCTGCTCCGCCCCGCTGCGCTGCGACCTGGTCACGCTGGGCCACCTGGGCCACTGGCGCTGCGACGGCTGCGGCCTCACCCGGCCCCGGCCGGACGTGCGCGCCACCCGGGTCGAGCTGCGCGGCACCCGCGGGATCGCCGTGACCATCGAGACGCCCACCGGCGAGGTCCGCGCCGAGCTGCCGCTGCCCGGATTGCACAACGCCTACAACGCCGCCGCGGCGACCGCGGCCGCCGTCGCGATGGGGATCCCGCGCGACGCGATCGCCGCCGGGCTCGCCGAGAGCCCCGCGGCGTTCGGCCGCGGCGAGCGGGTCGCCCTGGACGGCCGCGAGCTGGTGCTGCTGCTCGCGAAGAACCCGACGGGGGCGAACGAGACCGTCCGGACGGTGCTGCTCGACCCGGAGCCGCCCCACCTGCTCATCGCCCTCAACGACCGGACCGCCGACGGCCACGACGTCTCGTGGATCTGGGACGTCGACTACGAGCCGCTGCTGGAGGCCTCGGCCTCGCTCACCCTGACCGGCGACCGGGCGTACGACCTGGCCCTGCGGGTGCGGTACGCGGGGGTGGCGGCCGACCGGATGACGGTGCTCCCCGATCCGGAGGCCGCCCTGGACCACGCCGTCGCGACGGTGCCGCCAGGCGGAACCCTGTACGTGCTGCCCACCTACACCGCGATGCTGGGCCTGCGGGAGACGCTGGTGCTTCGCGGGGTGGCGGAGGCCTTCTGGCGTGAGCGATGACGACGAGGCGCGGCGCTTCGCCGTCGAGCACGCGCACTACGACGAGGACATCGCGTTCTGGCGGCGCCACGCGGCCCGCCTCGGCGGCCCGGTGCTGGACCTGGGGTGCGCCACCGGACGGGTGGCGATCCCCCTCGCCCGCGACGGCCACGAGGTGTGGGCGCTCGATCGCGCGCCGGCGATGCTCGACGAGCTGCGGCGTCGCCTGGCCCGCGAGGATCCGGCGGTGGCGGCGCGCGTCCATCCGGTCGAGGGCGACCTGGCCCGATTCGACCTGGGGCGCCGCTTCGGGCTGGTGGCGGTCGCGATGAACACCCTGCAGGTGCTCACCGATCCCGCCGACCGGGTCGCGGCCTTCCGGTCGGTCCGCGACCACCTCGCGCCCGGCGGGGAGCTCATCTTCGACGTCGCGCTGCCCGACCTCGAGGAGATCCGCGACTCGATGGGCCGGGAGCGGCCGGGCGGCCGGTACCGCGACCCCGCCACGGGCGAGGTGCTGACCCACTCCGCCTGGTACGACAGCTGGGACCCGGGAACCCAGACGCTTGCGTTCACGCTTCGGATCCGCGCGCGGAACGACGGCGGCCCGGGGCGGGAGGCGCTCCGCCGCCACCGCGTCCACCTGTTCACGCCGCAGGAGCTGGAGGGGCTGCTTCAGGACGCGGGCCTGCGGCACCTGGAGGCGTCCGGCGGCTTCGACGGCCGCCCGCTCCGCGAGGACGGCGAGCGTCAGGTGCATCGCGCCGGGGTGGCCGCGTGAGCGGCCTCCCCGCCCTCCGGCTCGGCCACCTCTACCCCGCGGAGATGAACATCTACGCCGACCGCGGGAACATCGCCGTCCTGCGGCAGCGGCTGGCGTGGCGGGGCCTGGCGCTGGAGGTGACCGACCTGGAGGTCGGCGACCCGGTGGAGCCGGGCGCCCACGACCTCTACTACCTGGGCGGCGGGCAGGACCGCGACCAGCAGGTGGTGGCCGAGGACCTCGTCGCCACGAAGGCCGAGGGCCTGCGCGCGGCGGTCGACGCCGGCGCCGCGGCGCTGTGCGTGTGCGGCGGCTTCCAGCTCGCCGGCCACGGCTACACCGGCACGGACGGCCACCGCATGCCGGGGGTGGGCATCCTGGACCTCGACACCGTCGCCGGACCGACCCGGCTCATCGGCAACCTGGTGATCGACGCCGAGATCGCCGGCGAGACGGTGCGTGTCGTGGGGTTCGAGAACCACGCCGGCCGCACGCGTCTGGGCCCGGGGGCGCGCCCGCTGGGGCGGGTGGTGAGCGGCCACGGCAACAACGGCGACGACGGCTTCGAGGGCGGCGTGCGGGACCGCGTGATCGGCACGTACCTCCATGGCCCGCTGCTCCCGAAGAACCCCCGCCTGGCCGACATCCTCATCGCCTGGGCCCTGGAGCACCGCACCGGGGAGCCGCCCGTGCTGGCCCCATTGGACGACGCGCTGGAGGTCGCGGCCCACGACGCGGCGGTCGCGCGGGCGCTGGCGTCGAACGGGAGGCGCCCGGCGCGCCGCTGACGCGCCGTGCGCGCCCGTCAGGCGGACGCCGCCGCGCAGGTCGCCGCGCGGGCCATGAGGGCGGCGGCCGCGTCGTCCTCGAGGCCCTCCTCGGCCAGACGGCTCCACGTCCAGAAGTCGAGGGCGACCGCGGCCAGGGCGCGGTTCTCGCCGCCCTCGGGGGCGAGGGCGGCGGCGAGCTCGGCCATCCGCGCGTCCACCGACTCGCGCAGCAGGGCGTCGAGGGCGGGCATGGCCGCCCGGTCGCGCCGGACGTTGCCCGAGGTGCTGCGCGTCCGCCGGTACCACGGGTAGAGCAGCCGGAGGACGGCCTCCAGCCGCTGCCGCGGGTCGCTCAGGGCGAACGGGGGCAGCAGGTCGGGCGGCGGGTGCCGCTCGAGGAACTGCGCCTGGGCCGCGCGGACGAGGTCGGCGTCCTCCGGGAAGTTGGCGTACACCGTCGCCCGCTGGACACCCGCCCGGCGGGCGATCTCGGCCACCGTCGTCCGCGCCGGCCCCACCTCGTCGTGCAGGTCGGCGGTGGCCGCGGCGATGCGGCGGCGCGTCTCGGCCTGCGCGGCGGCGCGGGCGGCCTTCCGGTATGTCCGCATTTCGCCCGACATGGTGTTCAGCGAACGCTGGGTCCGGCTCCATCTTCGCTGAACGCCGTGTACGCCGAAAGTGTGGCGGTCCGCCCGGCGGCGGAGCGGCGCCCACGGGGGGCATGATCCCCCGATGGGGACCCCGCTCTGGACCCGCGCCGTCGCCGACCCCGGCTTCCGGGAGGCGCTCATCGACGACCCGCTGCGCGCCCTGGCCGACGCGGGCGACGTGAACGCGTCGCCCGAGCAGGTCGCGCAACTCGAGGAGATGGCGCCCGACGACCGTCGCGAGATGGTCCTCGGCGTCGTCCGCGAGGTGCACATGAAGGGCGGCCAGGCGCGCTTCGGCGCCATCGGGCCGGACGGGCGCCTGGGCGGACCGCCGCCCGCGGAGGGCTGACCGGGCCTACGCCCCGGTCGAGCCGAACCCCCCCTCGCCGCGCCCGTCGGACGCCGGCAGATCGTCCACCACGACCGGCGCCGGCAGGGCGACCGGCACCACCACCAGCTGGGCGATGCGGTCGCCGGCCCCGACGCGGTGGACCTCGTCCCCCAGGTTCACCAGGACCACCGTCAGCTCGCCGCGGTAGCCGGCGTCGATGAGGCCGGGCGCGTTGGCGACGGTCACGCCGTGGCGGCGCGCCAGCCCGGAGCGCGGGCCCACCAGGCCGCCGTGGCCCCCGGGGATCAGCACCGCCACCCCCCGGGGGCACGCGGCGCGCCCCCCGGGCGGCAGCTCCACCGGCTCGACGGCGGACAGGTCGAGCCCGGCGTCGCCCGGGTGGGCGCGCGCCGGCACCACCGCGTCGGGCCGCAGCCGCCGGACCGGGAGGTCCGGCGGTGTCGGCGACGGCACCCCGCTAGCTCGCGCTGAGGGCGGCGATCCGGTCGGCGGCCTCCACGAGGCGCTCGTCCGGGACCGTCAGGCTCATCCGCACGAAGCCCTCGCCGCTGGGGCCGTAGGCGGCGCCGGGCGAGATCACCACCGCCGCGTCCTCGAGCACCTGCTCGGTGAACGACGCCGACGTGTGGCCCTCCGGCACGCGCGCCCACACGTAGATCGCGCCCTTCGGCGGGTCGACGTCCAGGCCGATGCGGCGTAGCGCGGCGACCAGCACGTCGCGACGGCGCTGGTAGATGGCACACATCTCGCGCACCGACTCCTGGTCGGATACGAGCGCCGCGACGGCGGCCTCCTGGAGCGCCTCGAACATGCCGCTGTCGATGTTGGTCTTCAGCTGCCAGTAGGCGGCCACCAGGTCGGAGTTGCCGACCACCGCGCCGGCCCGCCAGCCGGTCATGTTGTAGGTCTTCGACAAGGAGAAGATCTCGATGCCGACGTCCATCGCCCCCGGCGTCTCCAGGAACGACGGCGCGCGGTAGCCGTCGTAGGTGATCTCCGAGTACGCGTTGTCGTGGATCACGATGATGTCGTTCGCGCGGGCGAACGCCACGGCGCGGTCGAAGAAGTCGTCCTCGACGACCCCGCCGGTCGGGTTGTTGGGGTAGTTGAGGAACATCACCTTCGCGCGGGCGGCCACGTCGGCCGGGATCGCCTCGAGATCCGGCTGGAAGCCGAGCTCCGGCAGGAGCGGCATCGGCACCGGCTCGGCGCCCGCCAGCAGCGGGCCGGTGGTGTACACCGGGTAGCCGGGGTCGCTGGCCAGGGCGACGTCGCCGGGGTCGAGGAACGCCAGGTTGACGTTCGCGACCGCCTCCTTGGCGCCCATCGCGGGGATGATCATCGTCGCCGGGTCCAGGTCCACGTTGAACCGGCTGCCGTAGAAGCCCGCGATCGCCTGGCGGAAGCTGTCGCGCCCGCGGTTCGACGGGTACTGGTGGGTGCCGGGGTCGGCGGCGGCCCGCTGCATGGCCTCGACCACGAAGGGCGGCGTGGGGGTGTCGGGATCGCCGATCCCGAGGGAGATGACATCGACGCCCGCCGCCTTCTTGGCGGCGATCTTCTGCTCGATCTGGGCGAAGAGGTACGGGGGGAGCCGGCGGAGCCTCTCGGCCCCGACGGTGCGCGCGCTCAGAGCTCCTCCAGCGCGTGGACGAGCTCCGGGGACAGCTCGCCCCGGTAGAGCTCCTCGGCCGGACCGGTCATCGTCACCTCCAGGTCGTCGCCGACGGCGATCTCCAGATCGCCGCCCGCGAGATGCACCGTCACGGGGCTCGCGAGGCCCCCGAGCCGCACGCCGGCCACGGCGGCGGCGCACGCGCCGGTCCCGCAGGCGAGGGTCTCCCCGACGCCGCGCTCCCACACGCGCATCGTCAGCTCCGAGGGACCCTCGGCGCGCACGAACTCCACGTTGGTCCGGTTCGGGAAGCGGGGATCGACCTCGATCTCGGGGCCGAGCGTGCGGACCACGTCGCCGGGGGCCGGGTGCTCGATCACCGCGTGGGGGTTGCCCATCGACACCTCCGCCAGCTCCACGGACGAGCCGTTGACCCGCAGCTCCTCGCGGCCCTCGCCGGACGGGAAGCGCGCCATGCCCATGTCGACCGCCACGCGGCCGTCGCCCAGCGTCCGCACCCGCACGGGGCCGCCGTCGGTGAGGATGCGGCCGTCCTGCGGGAGCCGCCCCGCGGCCTCGAGATAGCGCGCCACGATCCGGATGCCGTTGCCGCAGTTCTCGGCCTGGCTGCCGTCCGGGTTCCACACGGTCATGCGCGGCGTGCCGCCGTCGTCGCTGATCTCCAGGATCCCGTCGCCGCCGACCCCGAACGCCGGGTCCAGGATGCGGCGCGCGCGCTCGGCCGTGATGCGCAGCGGCCACGCGTCGCGCTCCACCACCAGGTGGTGGTTGCCCGTCCCCTGCCACTTCGCGAACCTCATGGGCCTGAGGGTATCGGATGCCCGGCTGGGCCCTCGTACAGCTCCCGCAGCGCCGGAAGGGCGGTCTCGGCGGGCGCGTCGCCGACGTCGAGCCAGGTGACGCCTGCCATGCGGCGCAGCCACGTGAGCTGCTTTCGCGCCAGCCGTCGCGTGCGGGCGGCGAGGCGCTCGGGCAGGTCGGCCGGGTCGAGGTCGCCGGCCCGGAGCGCCGCGACCTCCTTCGCCCCGATCACCTGGAGCGGCTCCCGCGCCACGCCCGGCGTGTCGAGCGCGCGCTCCAGCTCGGCCACCAGGCCCTCGTCCAGCTCGCGTCGCACCCGCTCCGCGATGAGGCGGTCGAGGACCTCGCGCGGCCGGGTGAGCCCCACCACCACGGTGGGGTGGCGGTCGGGGGCCGTCCACAGGTCGTCGCCCGCCCCCGCGACCCCGCCGGCGGCGATCTCAAGAGCGCGCGCCACGCGCCGGGGGTTGGCGGCGTCGATGCGGCCGGCGCGCTCGGGAGCGCGGCGACGCAGCTCGGCGAGGGCCGCCTGGGGGTCCTCGCGGGCCAGGCGCACCGCCCAGTT
>OEIU01000570.1_pt1 | contig 32818 bp, 28 predicted proteins | sample 1539221 | NCBI WGS metagenome assembly OEIU01 (sample SAMN03792071, study PRJEB22550) | activated sludge metagenome | feature: wastewater treatment plant; material: activated sludge; isolation source: Wastewater treatment plant of a petroleum refinery complex | place: Argentina: Zarate | collected...
CCCCCCCCCCCCCCCCCCCCCCCCCCCCCCCCCCCCCCCCGGCCCCCCCCCCCCCGCCCGCCCCGATGGCGCAGGCTCCGGCCCCGAAGGCCGCGCCCGGGTCGAAGGCCCGCCCCGAGCGTGCGTTCAACACACTCCCCCCGTTTCGCGTGCTGCTGCACAACGACGCCCACAACGACATGATGTTCGTGGTGCGATCGATCGTGGAACTCACGCCGCTCAACGCACCGCTGGCCCGCGACGTCATGCTCACGGCCCACGAGGCGGGCGTGGCCCAGGTGCTCACCACGCACAAGGAGCGGGCCGAGTTGTACCAGGAGCAGTTCGCGTCCAAGGGCCTGATCGTGACGATCGAGCCCGCGGAATGATGGGACCCTCGCGAGCCTGATTCCGCAAGCCCGCACGGACCCGAAACCCGCCCGCGCGGCCCTGCCAAACGCGCCAGACCCAACCCGCATGGCGGGTTTTTTCATGCGCGGGCACATACCCCCAAGTGGGGGTGCGCCCTCACCGATGGACGGTGCGGCTGGGGACCCGTGCCGGCGCGTACCTGAAACGGGCGGCCCCCCACTTTTTCCCGCTCAAGGCAGCGGGCACGCGGCTTGCAAGGAGGCCTTCCAATGCGTCTACCCATCGGCACACTTCTGCTCAACCGGGGCCTGATCACCGCCCAGCAACTCGAGCAGATCCTCGAGCGGCAGCGGACCACCCACCGCCCCTTCGGCGAGATCGCCGAGGAGATGGTCGGCGTGCGGGCCAAGGACGTGGAGCGGGCATGGGCCGAGCAGTACGCCCAGACGACGCGCTGGGTGGATCCCACCATGGAGCCGGTCGATCCGGCCGTGCACGACCTCATCAGCCGGCGGCAGGCCTGGCAGTTCCGCGTGCTCCCCATGGGCTACGACGGGTCCGAACTCATGATCTGCACGACGCAGGAGGGGCTGGTCCGGGCCATGAACTTCGCCGCGCGGCAGATCCCGGTGACCTGCTACTTCGTGCTCGCCCGCCTCGATCAACTCGCCGAGGCGCTCATGCAGCGGTATCCCATGGAAGGGATGAACGCCGAATCGCTCGCGGGCGAGAGCGTGGCCCGCCTCGCGCCGCCGGAAATGGTGCACGCACGCAGCGGCGGCGGGGCCTGCTGACCGGGTACCCCGACACTCCGTGGCGGGCCCGGGTACCCCGACACTCCGTGGCGGGTCTTCTCGCACAGTTCCTTGTTCGCATGGCTCCTCGCATCCTGCCGCGGAGTGTCGGGGAACCCGGAAATCGGGCCTAAACTACAGGCCCCCCATGCCACGCACCACCAATCCAACCCAACCCGCCCCAAAGAAGGGCGGGAACGAGATCAAGTCCGTCGCGTTTGTCAGCCTTGGCTGCCCCAAAAACCTGGTGGACTCGGAAAAGATGCTCGGCCTGCTCGCCGAGAGCGGCCTGGCGATCGTGTCGTACGAAACGTGCACGATGAACGAGGAGCCGGGGATTGAGGAACAGGGCAAGAGCGGCAAGTCCCGCGCGACCGCGATCGAGTCGCCCGTGGCCGATGCCGTCGTCATCAACACCTGCGGCTTCCTTGAAGCCAGCAAGGACGAGTCGCTCGGGGTCATCAAGGACGCCATCCGCGACAAGGCCAAGGGTAAGGTCAAGCGGGTGGTGGTGACGGGGTGCCTCGTGCAGCGGCACCGGGCCAAGATGCTCGAGTGGGCCCCCGGGATCGACGCCATGATCGGCGTGTTCGATCGCGATCACGTCGTCGAGGCCGTGCGTGGTACCGCCGAATCGGCGGGAACCCGCGAGATCGTCGGCGAGAAGGACCAGCCCAAGTACTGGATCTCGGGCAACGCGCTGGTGGCCGCGAAAGTGCGCGGCATGAGGACCACCGGCCTGACCGTCAACGGCAAGGACGGGACGGGCATCGGCTACTTCGAGGACGACTCGGCCCGGCTGCGCCTCACGCCGCGCCACTACGCGTATCTGCGGATGTCCGAAGGCTGCAACCAGAACTGCGCCTTCTGCACGATCCCCTCGATCCGCGGCAAGATGCGCTCCAAGCCGCTGGACAAGATCGCCATCGAGGCCCGCGAACTCGTCGCCGATGGAGCGTTCGAGATCAACCTCATCGGGCAGGACACGACGAGCTGGGGCGACGACATCGGCATGGGAATCGGGAGTGCAAAGGGTGGCACGGGCGGCTCGTCCGCCCGTGGTGAGTCCAGGAGCGGCATGCCCGCCGTGTTGCAGACCGTCTCCCGAGTCTTCGCCGACGCCGGCGTGGACGGCTGGGTCCGCCTGATGTACGCCTACCCCACCAACTTCTCCGACGCGATGATCGACGCCATCGCCGAGATGTCGGTGCTCAACACGGGCTCAAAGTCCCGCGGCAAGGTGCTGCCGTACATCGACATCCCCCTCCAGCACGCCTCCGATCGGATGCTCACGGCCATGCGCCGAAACGTCGGCGCGGCCCACCAGCGCGGCCTGATGCTCAAACTCCGCGAGCGCATCCCCGGCATGGCGATCCGAACCACCTTTATCTCGGGCTTCCCGGGCGAGACCGAGGCCGACCACCGGCAACTCATGGAGTTCGTCGAGGAGATCGGCTTCGACGCCATGGGCGTCTTCGAGTACTCGCACGAGGAAGGGACCGTCGCCGGAACGATGGAGAACGACCCGAAACTCGCCGTTCCCGCCGAGACCAAGAAGCGCCGGCGCGATGAGCTCATGGCCCTGCAGCAGACCATCGCCTTCGAGCAGGCCGCCTACCTCGCGGAGCAGTTCGACGAGAAGCGCCCGACCAAGACGGGCGTGCAGATGGACGTCCTGATCGACCGGGCCATGCGGACCACCGGCCGGGAAACCACGGGCGTGGGCAAGGGGGGCGGCCTGTACATGGGCCGGACGTACTTCCAGGCCCCGCAGATCGACGCGGCCACCTACGTGCAGTCCAAGCGGAAACTCTCCCCCGGCGAACTCGTCCGCTGCACCATCGTCGCCAGCGACGGGTACGACCTGATCGCTCGCCCGGTGGACGAGCTGGAAAAGCGGGTCGAACTCAGCGTCCTGAAGGCCCGCTGATTTCTCCAGCCCGGTTTCCGACCCCGCCGATCAACCACCGATGCTGCGCCCCGGTCAAGCCGTTGCGGTCTGTGTCCTCGCCCTGCTCACCGTCGGGGTGGTGATGGTCAACTCCGCGGGGATGACCATCAACGCCCGCACGCCCCTGACGTTCGAGTCGATCCTGCTCTCCCGTTCCACGATCTACGCGGGCGTGGCCATGCTCGCCCTCGCCGCGTGCGCACTGATGCCGATCCGGCGCTTGGCCGCGGTCGGGCTGGGCCGGCCGGTGGACGAGGTCGAACTGGAACCGAACTCGCCCGCACTTGAAGAACCGCTGCTCTCCCCGGCGTGGCTGCGGGCCCTGATCCGGGAGTACATCAGTCTCTGGCCGCTCTGGCTGGGGGTGCTGGGACTGCTGGTCATGCTGGCCATGGTCTATGCCCCGGGGATCAGCTCGCCCAAGAACGGCTCGCACCGGTGGGTGAACCTGCACGTGCCCGGGTTCGAGTCCGTCCAGCCGAGCGAACTGGCCAAGTGGGGGCTGATCCTCCTGGTTGCCTGGTATGCCTCACGCTCGGGGGCGCGCATGAAGTCGTTCTGGGTCGGGCTCGTTCCCGGGCTCGCGGCCATCGGACTGGTCGCGGGGTTCGTGGTCATCGAGGACCTGGGAACGGGCGCCCTCATGGTCGCGGCGTCGGCGCTGATCCTCATCGCGGCCGGGGCCCGTCTCTGGCACATGGCGCTGCTCTTCCCCCTGCCCGCCGCGGGAGCCTTCCTGGCGATCGTCTCCAACCCCTACCGCATGCACCGCATCGAGTCGTTCATGAATCCCTACCTCGACCCGCAGGGAAAGGGGTTCCACATGATCCAGTCGATGGTGAGCGTGGCCAACGGGAAGGTCTTCGGGACCGGTCTGGGCGGGAGCCTCCAGAAGTTCGGCTACCTCCCCGAGGACACGACGGACTTCATCTTCGCGATCATCTGCGACGAACTCGGAATCATGGGCGCCCTGGTCGTGCTCTTCCTCCTCGGCTGCCTCGTCTGGTCGGTCTGGCAGATCGTCCGGCGCGAGCGGACGCCGATGCTCAAACTCATCGGGCTGGGCGTGATGACCACCGTCGGCGTGCAGGCCCTCATCAATCTCGCCGTCGTCACCGGGCTCGGCCCGACCAAGGGGATCGCCCTCCCGCTGGTGTCGTCGGGCGGAACGGGGTGGATTCTCACGGCCGCGGCACTGGGACTCGTCATCGCCATCGACCGCTCGCAGGCGGCCGGGGCCCGGCTGGCGGCCCGGCGCGAGCGGGGCGCGAGCATCGAGCCCGACGGGTACGCGGTGCCGGCGTTGGGCGTGATGGCCATGAGCGCGGCCGCGGCGACGGCGACGATGGCGGAGGCGACCCCCGAGCCCGTTCGCGACGCTATTACGGCCAGCGCGGTCGAGGACACCGCGCCCGAGGACGAGGTCGCGGACGAGCCCGTCGGAGAAGTCGCCGAAGAGGCTGTGGCGGAGGAAGTCGCGCCCGGGGGCGACGCGGCGGAGATGTTCGCGGGGGTCGTCGTTGCCGAACCCGTGACGCCTGTGATCGAACGCCGCATCGCCGGCTCCGCCGACGAGTCCCACGTTTCACAACAGACCGAGGTCAAACCCGGCGGTGTGTTCCCCGGACTTCCGGGCGAGACCGGGATGCTCTTCGATCCGCACGCCCCCGCGGCCCCGAAGCCGGAGATCGTCGTGACCGACACGGGCAAGCACTACCTCACCCGCAGCGGCGAAGAATCCGCGGCGTGAGCGGGCCCGACTCCAACACACTCAGTGCGACGGCACGGCGACCCTTGCTGGTCTTCGTCGGCGGCGGATCGGGGGGGCACATCTTCCCCGCGCTGGCGATCGACGAAGAAGTGACTCGCCTGTGCGGTTCGGCCGGGCCGCCCCACTCGCTGTTCGTGGTCTCCGACCGCGCCATCGACGAGAAGATCATGTCCCCGACGGGCCTGCGCTTCGAGCGCTCGCCGGCCCGCCCGCTGATAGCGCGCCCGATGGGATTGGTGCGCTTCGCACGCGGGTGGTCGGCCGCGAAGAAGCAGGCCCGGGCGATCCTCACCGGCCGCGAGTGGTCGGCGCGAAGCGGCGTCCACGTGGTCGCCATGGGCGGGTTCGTCGCGGGCCCGTTCGTGAGCGCGGCCACCTCGCTCGGCGCGTCGGTGACGATGGTCAATCTCGACGCGATCCCCGGCAAGGCCAACGCGTACATCGCCCGCCGGGCCGACCGCATCTTCACCGCCGCACGCGTGCCGGCCGAGCATCGCGCCGGACGCGAGTGGAACGAGGTCCCGCCGATCGTCCGGGGCGCGGCCCGCGTCTCCCGACCTCGCGCCGAATGCCGCGCCGCACTGTCGCTCGATCCCTCCCGCCCCGTGCTGATGGTCACGGGCGGGAGCCAGGGCCTGCGATCGCTCAACAACTTTGTCGGCGCGTTCGGCGCGTCGCCCGCCGGGCAGCGCACGCTCCGCGAGCATCGCTGGCAGGTGCTCCACCAGACGGGGCGCAATCTCGACGACGCGCCCCGCGCGGCGTACCAGGCCGCGGGCATCGACGCGACCGTCGTGCCCTTCACCGACCAGATGGGCCTGTGGTGGGGCGCGGCGGACGTCGCCGTCTGCACGGCCGGCGCGGGGAACATCGCCGAGATCTGGATGAACACCGTCCCGGCACTGCTCCTCCCCTATCCCCACCACAAAGATGAGCACCAGAAGTACAACGCCCTGCCCCTGACCGAGGCCGGCGGGGCGCTTCTCGGGAAAGACTGGATCGACCCGCAGCGGAACCTCGCCCACAACGCCGGCCTCCTCGAATCGCTGCTGGCCGAGGAACCCCGCCGGGCGGCCCTGCGCGCGAATCTGGAGAAACTGGGCCCCGCCGACGGGGCCGCCCGGATCGCCCGGGCGTTATTGGACGGGTGAACCTTGGCCCGGAAATGTCGGTTCCGGGGGCGATGCGGGGAGGGGTGTTAGACTACAGGTGTGACCGATCAAGTCGGCAGTTCGTTCTCCGGCGGGGCCCCCGCCGGGTCTCCAGCACCCGTCATGCGCTGCGTGCTGTGGCATTCCGGCAGCGGCAGGGGGGGCGGCGCGGAGTTGCCGGGCGAACTGCTCACGAGCCTCAGCAAGCGGGTCGGCCGGATGACCATCTGCACCAGCGACTACGTCGCTTTGGCCGAGTGCTGCCTGATCGAGCGGACACGCCGGCTGGAAATCGCCTCCGGCTCGCGCGCCCCCGGCGGGGGCATCGTGGTGCTCGTCCACCCCCTGCAACTCCGGGGAGTCGGGCGGTTTATGGAGGCGATGCAGACCCACGCCCCGTCGATGGCCGTCTGGATCTTTGATCGCGCGGCGAACCCGAAGATCCGCGCCGTCGTTGAAGACGACGTGACCGCCTGGCTTGCCGCACAGAACCCCCCCACCGCACCCGCCGTGCAATACGCCCGCGGCGCGGCCCCGCCCGCGAGGCCTGCGCCCGCCCCGGCGGCCCAGCCCGCACCCCGGCCCCGCCCGTCCAACGGCCCCGTCCATCCCTCCAACGGCGCATCGGCCGCGCCGCGACGGACCGGCTCCATCCTCACCGACGATGAACTCCGCATGCTGCTCTCGGTCGATGCCGAGGCTCCGGCCCGGCCGACGGCCCCAAACCCACTCGGCCCCCGGCGCGGCCCGCAAGCCCCGAGCGGGCGCGGGGGTGGCGCATGACGCCCACCGGACACCCACCCTGGCATGTCGTGCTCGTCGGTCGCACCGACCTTGACAGCGCCCTGCGCCACGACCCCGGCGTGCAACTCGCGCGCGTCCGCACGCCCATCGACGCCGTCGGCGAGTTTGCCGAGATGGTCGATCCGGAGAACCCGTGCCCGTCGGCCGTCGTCGTCGGCCCCGGCATGCTCGCCGCCGGCGAGGCCGCGGACTTTGCCCACGCCATGCGGACCATCGACCCCGAGGTGCGACTCATCGGCATGGGCCCCCAGGACGGCGCGGCCGAGGCCTACGACGCCACGCTCCCCGCGCGGGCCGACGCCGCGTCGCTGCGGCGGTTGCTGATGCTCGACTCGGATTCCACGGCCGCCGGGCAGGCCCGCGAATACCCGGCGATGCACCCCCCCCACTCCGACGCGCCGCCGCGGGCATTGCCCCCCCCCGCGTCCGACAGCACCGCCGCGGCGGTCAACGCGATGCTCACCGGCGGCGATCCGGTCGCGGCGGCGGTGGCCGACCTGATCGCCCGCACGGGCGGGCAGGCGGCGTTCGTCGCGGGAGAGATCGCCCCGGCCAACGCCCCCTCGGCGGCCCGCGTGACGCACAACACCAGGACGCTCGGCTGGCTCTGCACCTCCGGGATCGAGGCCAGAACCGTCGAGGCCGAGGCCGCGCGCCTGGGCGGATGGGTGGTGCTCGCGGCCCAGCACGATCAACTCCGGCGCGCCGCCTTCACCGACGAACTCACCGGCGCGTTCAATCGTCGCTACTTCAATCGCTTTCTCGCGGCCGCGATGGACCAGGCCCGCCAGCGCCGGCACACCGTCACGCTGCTGGTCTTCGACATCGACAACTTCAAGATGTACAACGACAAGTACTCGCACGCCGCGGGTGACGAGATCCTGCGCCAGGCCGTGGCCCTGCTCACGTCGGTGATCCGGCCCAGCGATCGCGTCTGCCGCGTCGGCGGGGACGAGTTCGCGGTGATCTTCCACGATCCCGAGGGGCCTCGCAATCCCGATGCCCCGCAGAAGCCGCAGTCGATCGCGCAGATCGCGGCCCGGTTCCAGAAGCAGATCTGCGAGCACCGGTTCCCCAAGCTCATGAGCGAGGCCCCGGGCACGCTGACGATCTCCGGCGGCATGGCCACGTTCCCCTGGGACGGCACCACGCCCGAGGAGTTGCTCGACCGCGCGGACAACCTCGCCCTCCAGAGCAAGCGCCAGGGGAAGAACGCGATCATGTTCGGGCCAGGGGCCCAGCAGGTGTGCGGGATCGGGCCGTAAGCAGCCCACTACCCTTGGCCATGCCCTCGCACCGCTACGACTTCATCGCCATCGACCTCGACGGCACGCTCCTGTGCCCGCGCGGGCGCGTGAGCGAGACCAACGCGCGGGCGATCCACCGGGCCCGCCATGCGGGGGTGAAAGTGTCGGTGTGCACGGGGCGCGGCTACAACGAGTGCAAGCATGTCACCTCGCAGATCGATCAGGTCGAGCCGGTGGTGGTCGCCGGCGGGGCGATCCTCTCGCACGCCCGCACGGGGCGGACGCTGCACCGGTTTCCCATGAACCCGGCGCTGGTGCGACGGCTCGTGGGGACGCTCACCAGCCACGGGCACGCCGCGCTGGTGTTGAAGGATCCGGCGGCGGATGAAGATCCAAGCCAATCCCGCCACGGAGCGTCGGGCTACCCGAGCCCCGGCCACGACTACCTGATCGTCTCGCCCAAGGGCGAGAAAGCGATCGACCCGATCACCATGTGGTGGTTCCGGGAGCACAAGATCAAGTTCCACGTCGTGCCCACCCTCGACGACGACGAGCATCCCGGGCACACGGTCCGTGTGGGCGTCTGCGGCACGCGCGGGCGGACGCTCGCCGCGGCCGATGAACTCCAGCGCGACTTCGCCGGCGAGGTCGTCTTCCACCACTTCGGCGCCGTCGTTCCCGGCGACCACCAGAAGCGGCCCGAGGACCAGATCGTGATTCTGGAGGCCTTTGACCGGAGCGTGAACAAGTGGTCGGCCATCCGCTGGCTCGCCGACCGCGACGGCATCGACCACGCCCGCATCGCCGCCATCGGCAACGACATCAACGACGTGGCCATGCTCAGCGCCGCCGGGCTGGGCGTGGCCATGGAAAACGCCATCCCCGAGGCCAAGGCCGCCGCCCGCATGCACACCCGGGCCAACGACGCCGACGGGGTGGCCCACGCCATCGAGATGATCCTGGCAGGAGAGTGGTAGCCCGCTTTTCCCGGCGATCCCCCCGGCACGCCGATAGCCAACTCGTCCCCAAGGAGGCGCCCCATGCTCAGGTCGATCATCGCCGTCGTCGTCACGTACATCGTGATGAGCGTCCTCATCGTGGCCGCGTTCATGGGAATGTGGTTCGGCCTCGGCCCGGATCGGCTGCTCCAACCGGGGAGTTTCCAGGGCAGCATGCTCATGAACTTCCTCGCCCCGGCGGTGTCCGTGCTCGCGGGCATCTTCGGTGGGTGGATGTGCGCGAAGGTCGGCCGGTCCACCAAGCCCGTCGTCGTGCTGGCATCTCTCGTCCTGGTGCTGGGATTGGCGATGGCCTACTTCACGCTCCAGAAGCCCTTTCCGGCCGACCCCCGAGCACCGGGCATGACCGTGCAGCAGATCTTCGAGGTTGGGCGCGAGCCGACCTGGTTTGCCATTGCCAATCCGATCATCGGGGCGGCGGCCGTGCTTCTTGGCGGCATGCTCGCTGGCGCACCGCGCAAGCGCATCTGACGCGGCTACTCTCGGCTCGTGCAGACCCTCGCCCAGATCAAGTCCCTCCTCGAAGAGCGCTCCCTGCGCCCCAAGCGCTCCCTCGGCCAGAACTTCCTGATCGACCACAACCTCATCCGCAAGCTCGTGGACGCGGCGGGCGTCGCGGCGGGTTCGCTCGTGCTCGAGGTCGGCCCCGGCACCGGGACGATGACCGAAGAGCTGCTCGCACGCGGGTGCGAGGTGATCGCGTGCGAACTCGACGATGCGCTGGCCGCGCTGAATCGCGAGCGATTGCCGACGGTGCCGGGCGGCGAGCGGTTCTCGCTGGTCCACGGGGATTGCCTGGCGGGCAAGCGGGCGGTGAACGCGGAGGTCGTGCGGGCCCTGGGCGGACGGACGTTCTCGCTGGTCTCGAATCTCCCCTACGGCGCGGGCACGCCGCTGATGAGCACCCTGCTCATCGACCACCCGGAGTGCCGCACGCTGGCCGTCACGATCCAGCGCGAGGTCGCCGACCGCCTGACGGCCAAGCCCGGCAGCAAGGACTTCGGTCCGCTGGCCGTCATCGCGCAGGCCCTGTGCACCGTCGAGAAGATCGCCACCGCCCCGCCCGAGTGCTTCTGGCCGCGCCCGGATGTCACCAGCGCGATGGTTCTGCTCCGTCGGCTGGAGCGCCCGCTCACCGACGACCCGCGCGCCCTGAGCGCCTTCTGCGATGCGATCTTCTCGCAGCGCCGCAAACAACTCGGCTCGCTGCTGGGCAAACAGACGGATTGGGCCCGCATCGCCGCGACACCCGGGTGCGAGGGAATCTCCCCCATGCTCCGGGCCGAGCAGTTGTCGGTCGTCCGGATCATCTCGCTCCAACGGGCCGTCGGCCCCGGCTAGCTTGGCTCGCGGACAATCCCGCAATTCCGTTCGAGGCATCGACATCGAGCCGATCGTCGGGGACGGTCTGGGATCGGCGAACTCCTCTCGACCGCGGCGTCCGAGCCCCCTCTCACGCATGCCCGACCCGACTTCGTCCCCCGCCTCCAACCACGCCCAGCCCGGGCAGCGGGACGGCTCCCTCGCGGCCATGCTCGAGCCCCATCTCGCGATCGCGTGCGACAATCGTCTCTCGAGGGTCGAGTGGTTCCACTCCGAATGGCAGGCCGGCGGCGCGGCCACGGGCCTCGCCACCTTCGAGCTCCCCGGCGGCACGCGGACCGACGCCGTCGTCAAGGTGCCCGTCGGCCCGTCGGAGCACCGCTGGACGGCCCTCCTGGGCGGCGGCGAGTCCGGCGGCCCGTCCAGCCACCACGCCGCTCCCCTGTGCGAGTACACCCCCCGCGTGCTGGCCTGCGGAACCGAGCTGGGCGGCTACGACCTCGCCTGGCTGGTGATCGAGCGTCTGGATGGCACCCCCCGGGCGGCCTCGCCATCCGAGCACGACGTCCGCGGCCTGCTGGCCGCGGCGGCGGCGTTCTACGCGGCCGCCGCCAAGGCCCGCCCCATCACCGAGGCCGAGCCCCCCCCGCTCAAGGACTGGGAGAAACTCATCTCCAAAGGAAGGGAGATCATCCGCAACCACGGCATCGCCGAGGAGCAACGCTGGAATCAGGCCATCCACGCCGTCCAGCGGGCCCTGCCCGGCATCCTGAGCCGCTGGCGGGCCCGCCCGATCAACACCTGGTGCCATGGAGACCTGCACTTCGGCAACGCCCTGCGGCGTCGCGGCAGCCGCCCCGACGAGCCATGCGTGCTCATCGACTTCGCCCTGGTCCATCCCGGCCACTGGATCGAGGACGCCGTCTACCTCGAACGGCTCTACTGGGCCAAACCCGAACTGCTCCACGGCATCAAGCCGGTTTCGGAGCTCGCCCGCCTGCAGCGTGAGGCGGGAACTCTTGGTCAGGAGGACTACTCGATGCTGGCCAACATCCGCCGGGTGCTCATGGCCGCGAGCGTGCCCGCGTTCCTGCTCCATGAGGGGCACCCCCGGTATGTCCATGCCGCGTTGGAGGTGCTCGAGAAGTTTGTACCCATCGTGGGTCGGTAGGCTCCAACTGAATACCAAGTATCTACCAAACATCGTCACGGCCCGAGCAGCCGTATACTCATCCGTGAGCGGGAAGGGGCGTTTCTCGATACGAAAGGGTTGCCCTGTGGAAGCCTTCGAAAGCATCAAGCGCATCTGTGCCGAGGTTGAAGAGGACGTGGCAAAGGCCCTGGGCGGCAACAAAGCGGCCCAGACCCGCGTTCGCAAGGCCATGCAGGACGTGAAAGACGCCGCGCAGCAGGTCCGCGTGGGCATGCTCCAGGCCCGGGACAACGAACCCAAGAAAGAGTGACCCGGGACGGCCCCTATGGACGCCGACCGGTCCGCCCGGGCCGGCAAGCGTCAGTCGTGGGACTATGACCACCGCGCCTTTGCACATTTCCCGTCCCCCCGTGGCTCTCGAAGCCCACGGCTCGCCATGGCCCAAGGGGCTTGTCGTGGACATGGCCGCGATCGATCTCGGTCGGCGACTGCTCAGCGGCGCGGCCCTGGAGCACTGGCTTCCCCACCGCGGGCACATGCTCCAGATCAACGCCATCGTCTCGGAGTCGGCGGACTTCAGCGAAGGGGTCGCCGTCAAGCACGTCCGCGACGATGAGTTCTGGGTCGCCGGGCATTTCCCCGGCCGCCCCATGATGCCCGGCGTGATGCAGGTCGAGGCCGCGGCCCAACTGGCCGTGGTGCTCTACAACCGCCGTCGCAACGAGCCCCTCACCGCGGCGTTCACCCGCCTGGAAGACTGCTCCTTCCGCAGCATGGTCGTCCCCGGCGACACGCTGTACCTGCTGTGCAAGGGGATCAAGTGGTCGCGCCGGGGTTTCACCTGCCACGTCCAGGGGGTCACGGACCACCGGCTAACGTTCGACGCCAAGATCCAGGGCCTGTCGGTCTGATCCCGTGGGCTGTGCGAGATGCCCGAAACCGCCCCTCAGCCCCTCGACGCCGCGCCTGTTTCACACACCATGGTGGTTCCCGCCGATGCGGCCGTCGAGCCGGACTATCCGGCGCTCCCCGATGCGCCCGCGGTGTGTGTGTTCGAGTCGGCCGGCACGCCGCCCCGCAGCATTCTGATCGCCACCACCGCCAGCGCCCGCGACCTGGCCCGCCGGCGCTTCGGCGTCGGCGCCGACACCTCCCCGGCCCGATCGGCCCGGCCGGACCTGCACGCGCTCTGCCTGGGCGGGCGGGTGCTGGCGATCGCCGTGGGATCGTCGCTCGAGGCCGACGCGGTGTACCTGCGGCAGGCCCGCGAGCGACTCCCGCACCTGGCCAGGGTCGTGGCCGAACGGTGGCGGGCGTGGTTCGTGCACGTCGATCCCGAGGCCGAGTTTCCCCAGTGGACCAAGACCAACCTGAGCATCGGGCTGGTGGGCAAGCGCTCGGCGAGCACCGCCATCGGCGGCGGTTCTCTGCCGAAGGGCCTGATCCTCGGCCCCGTGCCCGACAAGGACGCCGCGGGACGGCTCATCGAATCCCTCATCGACTGCTTCGACCTGTGCCGCTACCACAACCTGCTCGTGCAGGCCCCGAGGGCCGTCGCCTGCGCGTACAAGGAGATGGGGCGGTGCCCCGCTCCCTGCGACGGCAGCGAGACGATGGTGCGATACCGCGAGCGCGTGGCGGCGGCCGCGGCCGCGATCACGCTCGGCGTGGACGGCGCGATCGCAACGGCCCAAGAGCAGATGCAGCGAGCCGCGGCCTCGGAGCAGTTCGAGGCCGCCGCGAAGATCCAGAAGGAGATCGGCCGCCTTCGCACGCTCGACAAACCCGCATTCTCGCAGGTGCGGACGCTGCACTCGTGGCGGGAACTCCTCGTGCTCCCCGGCGCGGCCAAGGGACGCTGCACCGGCGCGCTCTTCGACCGCGGCGCGCTGCTGCGGATCGCCGACATCGATTCGGCCGATCCGGCCTCCGCCGTCGCGGCGTGCGAGGCGGCACGGGCCTGGCTGGCTCGTGATCCGGCCCCGTCGCCCCGCGACGCGACCTCGATCCCGCCGGACACGATCGACACCATCGCGCTGGTTTCTCGCTGGCTGTTCACGCCCAAGGCCAGGCGCAAGGGCGAGGTCGTGCGAAGCGCCGACGGTCGGTTCGAGGCTGAAGACCTGTTGGGCGCGGCCGCGTCGGTGGGGCGGCCCAAGAAGCACGCGGTGGAGATAGACGGACAGGAGATCGAGGGCGCGGGATAAGCGCCCCGCGACTCAGCCGATTTCCTTGACCTCGCCCTTTCCCTTGACCACCTTGCCGATCACATACACCGTCTCGCCAAGTTTCTCCAGCCGCTCCTTCACGCTCTCGGCAAACGCCGGGCGCACGATGAGCGTGTAGCCGACGCCCATGTTGAAGACGCGATACATCTCCTCGGTGTCCACCCGCCCGTGCTTCTGCAGGAAGGCAAAGAGCGGCGGCATCGGCCACGACGAGCGATCCACGACCGCATCCACCTTGGAGTGCAACGCGCGGCAGAGATTCCCGCTCATCCCGCTCCCGGTGATGTGGGCCATCCCCGTGATCACCTTCTTCACCTTGTACTGCCGCAGCAGTTTGGTGATCGACTCCGCGTAGATCCGCGTGGGCGTGAGCAGCACCTCGCCGAGCGTCTTGCCCTTGGGTACCCCGCCACTCCGTGGCGGGTTCTTGTGCTTTGCAGAAGTCGCGCCGCCGCGGGTCCGCCCGCCACGGAGTGTCGGGGTACCCAGTTCCGGATATACCTCCCCCATCCCCAGCCCCGCGTCCTTCACGATCCGGCGCACCAGCGAGTAGCCGTTGGAGTGCACGCCGCTGGAGGTCAGCCCGAGCACGATGTCCCCCGGCTCGACGCGCTCCGCGTCGGTCGCCTTGGAGAGTTCCACCACGCCCACCGCGAAGCCCGCGAGATCGAACTCGCCCGGCGCGTACACATCCGGCATCTCCGCCGTCTCGCCGCCGATCAGCGCGCACCCGCTGAGCTTGCACCCCTCGGCCACGCCGCGCACCACGTCGGTGAGCATCTTCGAGTCCACCTTGCTCACCGCGATGTAGTCCAGAAAGAACAGCGGCTCGGCCCCCTGCACCACCATGTCGTTGACGTTCATCGCCACCAGATCGATCCCGATGGTGTCGTACCTCCCCACCTCGCTCGCGAGTTTCACCTTGGTGCCGCACCCGTCGGTGCAGGCCACGAGCACCGGGTCCTTGTAGTTGCGCCGGAACAGTTTCTGGTTGAAGTCCAGCCGGAACAGCCCCGCAAACCCCCCCGGGTTCTGGATCACCCGCGGCCCGTGCGTGCGCCGCATGATCGAGACGATCGAGTCGGTGAACGTGTCCTTCTCGTGCAAATCCACGCCCGCCGCGGCGTAGGTGAGCCCCCCGCCCTTCCCCCCCACCGCCCCGTTCTTTGCCGCCGCCGCGCTGGTGCTCGCCATAGTGATCCAGCGTAGTGAACGCATCGGGCGGGCGCAAGGGCAAGCGACAGCCCGAGGGACGACATCCATCCCTTCATCCAGATAAACGCATAGAGAACCGACGGCCCACCCCTCTTCGGCATATCGTCCTCCCCTTCGGTCGATACTCGTTCTTTGCCCGGATTCACCCGCTAGGAACCCGCCCCCATGGCCCAGTCATCCATGCCCCGCCTGTTCACCTCCGAGTCGGTCTCGATGGGCCACCCCGACAAGGTGTCCGACCAGATTTCCGATGCGGTGCTCGACGCGATGATCGCGGGCGACCCGACGAGCCGCGTCGCCTGCGAGACGCTCTGCTGCACGGGGTTGGTGGTGGTCGCCGGAGAAGTGACCACGCAGACCTACGTCAACATCCCCGACCTGGTCCGCGAGGTCATCCGCGAGATCGGGTACACCTCCGGCGACATGCGCTTCGACGCCGACTCCGCCGGCGTGATGGTCGCGCTGAACAAGCAGTCGGCCCACATCGCGATGGGCGTGGATCGCGAGGGTGCCGGCGACCAGGGCATGATGTTCGGCTTCGCCTGCAAGGACACGCCCGAGCTCATGCCGCTGGCCATCCAGCTCAGCCACCAGCTCGTCGAGCGTCAGGCCGAGGTGCGGCGCGACAACAAGATCCCCGGCCTCCGCCCCGACGCCAAGAGCCAGGTGACCGTCGAGTACGACGGCCTCAAGCCCGTCCGCATCGATACCGTCGTCCTCTCCACCCAGCACGACCCCTCTTGGAACGATCGCCAGGACGAGCTCAAGAGGCAGATCATCGAGCACGTCATCAAGCCCGTGCTCGGCCAGTGGTGGAACCCCGGCATCACCGTGCACGTGAACCCGACCGGCCGCTTCGAGATCGGCGGCCCCCACGGCGACACCGGCCTGACCGGACGCAAGATCATCGTGGACACCTACGGCGGCATGGGCCGCCACGGGGGCGGCGCCTTCTCCGGCAAGGACCCGACCAAGGTCGATCGCTCCGCCGCGTACATGGCCCGGTACATCGCCAAGAACGTCGTCGCCGCGGACCTGGCCGACCAGTGCGAGATCCAGCTCTCCTACGCCATCGGCGTCGCCGAGCCCACGAGCGTCTACGTCGATTGCTTCGGCACCGCCAAGGTCGCCGAAGAGCGCATCTCCAAGGCCATCCGCGAAACCTTCAGGCTCACGCCGCGCGGCATCATCGAGACCTTCAACCTCCGCACCCCGATCTACTCCGCCACCGCCCGGCACGGCCACTTCGGGCGCAAGCCCTACTCCGATCACTACTTCGATCGCGTCGAGCGCAAGAAATCCGCCCACAAATACGACTTCTTCTCCTGGGAGAAGACCGACCGGGCCGAGGCGCTCCGCAAACTCTGTTCCTGATCGCCCGCCAGCAAACCGCCGGCCACTCCGCCACGCCCCCGCCCCGGGGGCGTGCTTCTTTTTGACCCGCGCTGCCCCCAATGGGCGACCAGCCCGCGTCAATCTCGGCCGAGAATCCGAATCTGGGCTTCCCAGACCTCCCCGTTCCACGCCATACTGGGCCTGAGCGCGAGACCGTGTGGCCGCGCCCCCGACATCTCCTGCAAGGAGGCCACCATGAGAATCTTGAGTTGTTGTCGTCGTCCAACTCTGTTGATCGTGACAGGCCTTGGCGCGATGCTCGCCGCGTCGAGCACCGCCCACGCGCAGGCGGGCGCCTGCTGCGAAACCGGCACGGGCGCGTGCATCATCGTGCAATCGTCCACCGCCTGCCCGGGCACGTTCTTCCAGGGCTCGCCCTGCCCGTCCATCTGCGATCAGATCGGCGCCTGCTGTCGGGTCGCGGACGGGTCGTGCTTCCTCACCTCCCCCTCGGCGTGCGGCGGAACGGCCCTGATGTACCTCGGCGGAGGCAGCGCCGCCTGCCAACCCAACCCATGCACCGACCCCGCCACTCCCGGTGCCTGCTGCAACGCCGCCACCGGCGGATGCGCCGCGAACGTGCCCCAGTCCCAGTGCCCGGCGGGCAGCGCCTGGTATTCGGGGTCGTCGTGCTCTCCCAATCCTTGCGTTTCCACCGGCGCCTGCTGCATCCCCGGCGCCGCGTGCTTCCAAACCGTCCAGAACGCCTGCAACGGCGCCTGGTACGCCAACACCTCGTGCGCCAACCTCACCTGCTTCCCGACGGGCGCCTGCTGCACCGCCGCCGCCGGATGCCAGATCACCACCCAGAGCCAGTGCGGGTCCAACCCCTGGTTCGGCGCGGGCTCGACGTGCACGGGCGTGGTGTGCGGCCAGGCGGGCGCGTGCTGCAACCTGCTCAACGGCAGTTGTGTCGCCCCGGTCTCGCCCGCCAACTGCCCGACCAACATCGGCATCTTCTTCCCCAACGGCGCCTGCACCGCCGACCTGTGCCGCGGCGTGTGCTGCGTGGACAACTCCTGCATCATGACGTCCAGGCAGGAGTGCGCGGCGATGAACGGCACGTACATCCCCAACGCCACCTGCACCGCCACGAGCAACCCCTGCCCCACCACCGGCGCGTGCTGCGTGCAGACCGCCGCGGGCGGGTGCATCATCGTCTCCGCGGCCAACTGTCCCGCGGGGAGCCCGTTCTTCCCCGGCGTTTCGTGCAACGCCAGCCCGGTTCCATGCCCGCCGGCTCGGGGCGCGTGCTGCTGCCCGGGCGTGGGCTGCCACGTGGTTCCGCAGAGCCAGTGCGTCACCATCACCACCGGCGGCACCTCCATCAACTGCCGCTTCTACCCCAACCAGGCGTGCTCGGCGGTGGACTGCCCGCCCATCGGGGCCTGCTGCGTGACCGCCGCGTGCGCCAGCGTGAGCACCACCACCACCGCGGCGGGCGTGAGCACCAACTGCCCCACGCTTCCGGCTGGGTGCACCGTCACCACGCTGGCCTGCTGCTGCGGCCACTGGCACCCGAACATCTCGTGCTCGCCCGACCCCTGCCCCAGCATCACCGGCGCCTGCTGCCTGCCCAGCGGCGCCTGCACGCTCCTGGCGAGCAACACCGCCTGCAACGGCCAGTGGTTCGAGGGCGAGCCCTGCAACCCGAATCCGTGCCCGCGCGGCGCATGCTGCAACAAGGACGCCGGAGTCTGCATCGTCACCACCCAGGCCCTCTGCCGGGCCCACGGCCTCTCATGGCTCGGCGCCGGCACCGCCTGCCCGACCCGGCTCTGCCCGCCCCGCCGCGGCGCCTGCTGCATCGCCGGCTCGCGCGTGTGCTACGTCTCCACGTTCAACCAGTGTCGCGGCACGTGGTACGGCAACACGCCGTGCATCCCCAATCCCTGCTGCCCGCCCAACTACACCGGCAGCGGCCAGCTCGCGGTGGCCGACATCTTCTCATTCCTCAACGCCTGGTTTGCCGGCTGTCCGTGAGTTCCCGCCTCGATTCCAGATGGGTTCGCTCACGCCGGTCCGGGTCGCACGACCCGGGCCGGCTTTTTCTCCCCCACGCCCGGGATGAGGAGGCTCGGCGACGAATCCCACGGATTCGCCGCACGGGCGCTCACTCCGGCCGCTGGTACAACCCCCGCTCCCGGATGAGATCGACCACGCCGGGAGCGAGCCACCGCCCCGCCTCGCCATAGTCCTGCCGCGAGAGCGCATCGCGAACGGCCGTCGCGCTCACGTCGATGCGCCCGACCGGCACGAGCGACTCCCGCCACGAGTCCAGTTCATCCCGGCTCCAGAACCGGCTCGACCGCATGCGCGACCCCAGCCCCCCCGATTCCTCCAGATCGCCCCGCACCATCACTACCGGCGGGGCCAGACGGACGATCTCGCGCGGCGCCCGCCACCTGTGGAAGTTCACGGCCTGATCGGCCCCGATGAGCAGGCGCATCGCCGGGGCCCGCTCCCCCAAGGCCGCGCCCAGCCAGTCGCGCGCCCGCGTGATCGTGTCCACCGTGAAACTCGCCTCCCCATCCCCGCCCGCGGCGGCCGCGGCCCGGTCCACCTCGTCGGTCCACACCTCGGCCCGATCCACGCCGGCAAGCGCCCGACGGAGCATCTCCGCCCGATCCGCGTCGCTCGCGACCGGCCCGTGCGCCTTGTGCGGCGAGCGGGCCGCGGGAACGTACACGATCATCCCGCCCCCCGGGCACTCCAGACGGCGTTCGAGTTCATCGCGAACGCGGATGGGCAGCTCGACGTGTCCCCTGTGCGGCGGGTCGAACGTGCCCCCGAAGAGCACGAGGAACTTCGGAACCTCCGCTCCCGCAACCGGAACGGGCATCGGCGTGGTGGGCCCAGGAGGGAACGGCGTGGATTCCGACTCGTTCATGCCTTGCTCCCGCTCGCACCCGCGTGCTCGCTCTGCCACTCGCGGATGATCTCAACCACGCGCCGACCGACCAGCGGCAGCACGCGGTTGGACCGGCGCACCACCCCCGCGATGTGCCCCACCAGCCGGGGCCGTCGCACCATGTCCATGATCGCCCGCCCCGTCCGCGTGTCACCCGAGGGGGTGATCCAGCCGAGCACCTCCTGCGGCAGCGTCTCCTCGGGCGTGTCGCTCACGCCCCGCACGACGCTCCACGCCACGCCCATTTCCTCGCACCGCGCGGCGAAGACGTGGCACTCCATGTCCACGATCGCCGCCCCCGTGCGGGCCGCGAGGGCTCGTTTGTCGCCGGGGGTGGAGATGATCGAGTCCACGCCAATGAGCGTGAGCCCGGAGGGATCGGCGGCAAACGGGGTCCACGCCCCACCGTGCTCGTCTACAACTCGCGCGATCGGCGGGAGGTCCTCGCACGCGAGAAGCCCGCCGGCCGCGCCGGCGAGGATGACCAGGGATGGACGCCGGATCGACTCCAGCGAGCGAAGAACGGCGTCGCGCCCGATCCCCGTCTGCACGACGCGAGTTCGACCCAGCCCCGCCCGGTCGATCTCGCGGCACACACGGTCGTGCTCGATCCGCATGGGGCAGAGCACGGCGACATCGGATTGGTCAGGAGTTCTGCGGGCCATCCGGAGGAGGGTAGACGATCCCGAGGCGTTCCTTGATCATCCGCCATTCGCTCTGCACGCCGATGCGGAGGGCCCACCGCTCGGTGTACGCCAGGTCGAAATCGCCGCCCGAGACCTTGAACATGCTCGTGATGTCGCGCAGATGCTTGTCCGAGCCGCCCTCTCGATAGAAGTCCAGCTTTTTGAGAATCACATCCTCTGGCGCGGCAAACATGATGGGCCGACTCGCATACGTCCCCACACGCCGCGCTCTGCCGAGGCGCGACTCATCGAACGGCGAGTCCTTCACGCCCATCACATCGATCTTCAGGCCCGAGGAGGGATGCAGCACGTTGAACATGCGAGAGAATCGGACCGCCTCCATCGCCGCCTCCGCATCCACGTACCACTCGTCCGGCGGAAACGCCTCGCAAAACTCCCGTACCTTCCACGACGGCAGCTCGATGACCACGTCGACGTCCTGCGTCAGCCTGCTCTCTCCGTAGAACGAAGATGCCACCGAGCCCGTGATGTAGTACGGCACTTCGATGCGTTCGCACACATCCGCGACTCGCTCCACCAGATCACGCAGCCGCATTCCTGATCCTCGTCGATACTTCCTTGGCAACCTGCTCCGCCGTCCAATCGGGATGCTGCTCTCGGACTCGCGCCGCCATCAACTCGCGACCAGCCTCGGTCAGCTCATCCATCAGCCGCAACCTGCCCTCCCCACCGAGCCGGCGCAACATCTCCGCGGTTTGGTCGTCGATAACTTCGATTCGGCGGATGTCGCAATCACGGGACATGGACAATGTTACGCTCAACTCTTCCTGGGGCAGGACCCGACATTCTCGAACTTCAGCCTCGGCTCCCGGGTTGTGCTCGCGGTTCGAGATTGGGAAACTTGCCCGGACGCGCGTAGCCCCAGACCCGGATGAGGTCGCCCTCGCGGCTGTACGGTGCGTGAACCGAACGAAGCACTCTCACGATGGCGGGCGTGTGGTTGGCAATCACGCGTTCCGGAAGGAGTTTCCCTTTCGACCCCATCACAGTGGGGTCCAGATCGAGCCACTCCACGCCGCGCCAGTCCATTCCGTAAAGATGAGGTTCGTAGGCCCCGTGGAAGGGGTCGGGCTCGGCCGCAGTCAGGCGCTTGACGCGCCAACGCGGACCCTCCCAGTGGTGTTCGAGCGCAACGACGAGGTTCCGCCACTTGGTGTCGTTCATGAGCGATGCGAGACCTTCTCGCTCGATGAACGACCGCCAGCGGCGGTGCTGTTCGTCTTCGCTGAGGCGGGAAGTCGTCATAGCGCCTCGTAGGTCGCCGTGCGGAGCGTGCAGCCGCACCACGACGGACCCTCTCGCTCACTCCACGGTCACACTCTTGGCCAGATTCCGCGGCTTGTCCACATCGTGCCCGCGGGCCAGGGCCGCGTAGTACGCCATGAGCTGCAGCGGGATCACCGCCAGGATCGGGCTGAGCGGCTCGGGGATGTCCGGGATGTAGAGCACATCCTGCACGTGCTCGCGGATGTGCTCGTCCCCCTCCGTCGCCACGGCAATCACGTGCCCGCCGCGGGCCCGGACCTCGTGGATGTTGCTGAGCACCTTCTCGTACTGCCGCCCCTTGTTGGCGATGAACACCGCCGGCATCCCCTCGTTGATGAGGGCGATGGGGCCGTGCTTCATCTCCGCCGCGGGCATGCCCTCGGCGTGGATGTACGAGATCTCCTTGAGTTTGAGCGCGCCCTCCAGCGCCGTGGGATAGTTGTACCCCCGCCCGAGGAAGAGCCAGTTCTCCCGCCCGACGTACTTCTCCGTCACGCGCTTGATCCGCGGCGCCTGCTCCAGGATCCGCTCGATCTTCGCCGGCAGCGTCTCCATGGCCGTGAGCAGGTCGCTGCACTGGTCCGCGCTCATGAGCCGCCGCCGGGCCATGAACAGCGCGATGAGCGTAAGCACCGCCACCTGCCCCGTGAACGCCTTCGTGCTCGCCACGCCGATCTCCGGCCCCACGCGCAGGTACACGCCCGCGTCGGTCTCCCGCGCGATCGACGAGCCCACCACGTTCACCACGCCCAGCGACAGCGCACCCCGCTCCTTCGCCTCCGTCAGCGCGGCCAGCGTGTCGGCCGTCTCGCCGGACTGGCTCACCGCCACCACCACCGTCCCGTCCTCGATGATCGGGTTGCGATAGCGGAACTCGCTGGCGTACTCGGTCTGGGCCTGCACCTTGGCGAGGTCCTCGAGCAGATACCGCCCGATCATCGCCGCGTGCAGCGCCGTGCCCTGGGCCGTGAGGATCACCTTCCTCGCCCGCGTGAGCTCCTTTGCGAAGTTCCCCACCCCGCCCAGCACCACCTTGCCCCCCGTGATGTCCACACGCCCGGAGATGCAGTTGCGGATGCTCTGGGGCTGCTCGAAGATCTCCTTGAGCATGTAGTGCTCGTAGTGGCCCAGCTCGATCTGGGCCAGGTCGATCTCGAGCTGCATGATCTTCGGGTTCACCGCCACGTTGCTCGTCGTCGAAGTGCGGAACCCCTCGCGCGTGATCTTCACCACGTTGTAGTCGTCGAGCGGGAACGCCTGGCTCGTGTGCGCGATGATCGCCGAGCCGTCAGAGGCCACGATGTACTCCCCGTCCCCGATCCCCACCATCAGCGGCGCGCCCTTCCGGGCCACCACCAGCGTGTCGGGCTCCTTCTCGCACATCACGCAGATCGCGTACGCCCCCGTCACCTCGCGCAGCGCCGCCTGCACCGCCGTCTCCAGGTCCCCCCCCACGCCCTCGTACAACTCGGCGATCAGCCCCGAGAGCACCTCCGTGTCCGTCTGCGACGAGAACGTGTGCCCCTTCTCCTGCAACCACGTCTTGAGCGCGGCGAAGTTCTCGATGATTCCGTTGTGGATCACGACGATGCCGCTCTTGCCCGCCCGGTGCGGGTGGGCGTTCACGTCGCTCACGCCCCCGTGGGTCGCCCAGCGGGTGTGGCCCATGCCCATCGTCCCCTCGAGCGAGCCGCGGGCCTCGATCTCCTCTTCAAGGTTCGCCACCCGCCCGGCCTTCTTGAGGATGCTGATCTGGTTGTTCGCCCCCATGACGGCGATGCCCGCCGAGTCGTACCCGCGATACTCCAGCCTCTTGAGCCCCTCGATCAGGAGCGGCTGGGCGGGCTTGGTTCCGAGGTAGGCGACGATTCCGCACATACGAGCGTGCTCCGGTTCTTGGGCAGCGGGAAGAGAAAACGGGGCAAGACAATCGGCCCAACGCCCACCATCGGCCGGTTCGCGTCCCCGGCCCAACGCGGGACGGGAGCCGTCCCCGGTTCGGCCCCGACGGGCGATGCCGCTCCTACGACCGATCCTCCGCCCGGGATCGGCCGGACTGATCGAAAGAGGCTAGGTCCGATAGGTGCATGGAAGGCCCGAACCGTCCGGCCCTTAGCCCGGTTTGCCCTCGCCGGAGGGACCGGCGGCCTTGGCCGCGGGATCTGACGGCGGAGGATCGACCTTCAGGCGCTTCTTGAAGAACTCCCGCACCCGCTGAAACTCCGCCCGGGCCTGATCGCCCATGAAGCCGTGCCCGGCCCCCGCGACGATGACCAGCTCGTTCTCGGCGCCCGCGTCCTTGAGTCTCTCCGCCAACAGGCGGCTCTGCCGCTCGGGCACGAGCAGGTCCTTGTCCCCCTGCACGATCAGGAACGGCGGGTACTTCACCGCCTCGCCCCCGGCGGGCTTCTTGACGTGCAGGGCGGGGCTCGCAAGCCGCGCGAGCTCCTGCTTCTGGCTGATCCTCCCGCCGAAGAGCCCGATGAGCATGCCCGAGACCTCGGCCTGATCCGCGTTGTACGACAGAAAGTCCGTCGGCCCAAACCAGTCGCACACGCACTGCACGGCCGACGAGAACTCCGCGTTGCCCAGTTCCGCCCCCTCGCACTCGGCGTTGCCGCCCGTCGTCCCGAGCAGCGCAACGAGGTGCCCCCCCGCCGAGGCGCCCCACGCGCCAAACCGATCCGGATCGAGGTTGTACTCCTTCGCCTTCGCGCGAAGGAACCGCACCGCCGCCTTGCAGTCGTGGATCTGGGCCGGGAACGGGGCCCGGTTGGTGAACCGATACTCCACGCTCGCCACCGCGAAGCCGTCGGTCACCCACGGCAGCGCCGGGCACCCGGCCTTGGATCCCATCTTCCATCCCCCGCCGTGCACCCAGATGATCAGCGGCAGCGGGCCTTTCGCGCCCTCGGGCACGTACAGGTCCAGCCGCACCGGCCGGCCGTCGGGCGTGGCATACTCGATGTCCCGAATCGCCTTCACGCCTCGGAGGAGATCGGCCGCGCGCCCGCCTCGCCGCGCCTGGGCTTCGGCCACCCGCCCCCCATCCGCATCCGGAGCGGTGGCGGGCGGCTCGGTCCCGCCGAGGGCCACCGAGCACATCAACGCGGCCAGGAATCCGAATCGGCGAACGTCGAGCATGGTCGGCCTCCTCGCGAGAATCGCCCGGTATCGTATTGGCCCACGAAGAGGCGCGACGGGGCGCCGCGAACCTATCACTCCTCGCGCGGGCGCAACTCCGCCAGCGCCAATCCCCTCGCGATCGCCAGTTCCAGATCGGGACAGACGTTCGTCGGGTCCAGCGCATCCCCGGCGCCCGCCTGGCACATGGCACGATACTGCTCACCGCTCAGGCCCGAGATGACCAGTCTTCGACCCCGCGCCGCGGACTGCTTCATCAGCGCCCGCAACTCCAGCGCGGCGTTCTCGTCGAGCACCGACACGTCGCCGAGGTCCAGGATCACGATCCGGCGCTCGGGCGGGAGCCGCTCGCACCATCTCAGCAGGTCCGGCAGCCGCTGGGACTTTCCCCGCCGCCCCTTGTCCTTGCGCAGGTGGAACACCGCGATCGACTCCGGAAGGCTCATCCCCGAGGCTCCGCCGAACGCCTCCGACGGCTCGATCTCGCAGATCGGCACGCGGATATCGTGGACGATGATCCACAGGAGAAACGACACGGGCAGGAGCATCGCCCACGCGGAGACGTGGTCGTGCGCGGCCGCCCCGAGGCCCGCCCCCAGCGCGAACGACCCGACGACCGACGCGAGCAACATCAGCCTGAGCGCCGTCGGATGCACCCGGACGCTGTGGATCAGGGCCTGCGCCGGCAGCGGCGGGCTGTCGCGACGCCGGTCGCGGAGCCAATAGAAAAACTGCACCGTCTCCAGACCAAGGTCGGTGAACACACCCGTCATGTGCGTGGTGCGCACCACCCCGCCGGAAATCCTCGTAATGGTGGCGTTCTGCAGGCCCATCGCCAGCGACGCCAGCCCCGTCATCGCGTAGAACACCCACCCCGTCGCGAGGCCCCCGGGCGCGAGCGTGCTCGCCAGGATGGCGAACCCGCCGAGCAGCGCGGCCTGCACGGCCATGGGCAGCACGTAGATCGACTCCCACCCCCGCCGGCGCCCCGTCTCGGTGCAGAACGCCGAGAGCGTGGCCCCCGCGATGAACGCGAGCAGCAGAAACGACGCCAGCAGCGTCAACGACCACCTGCCCTCGAACACGTCGAGCCCCCACTGCGATACCCGCCCGGAGACGTGGCTCGTCACCTCGCCGCACGTGAGCACCGTCAGGATGTTGGTGTACCCCGCGACCCACGCCAGCGTGATCGCCAGCCGGGCCTGCTGCGTGAACGAGTGGGCTTGCGAGACGAGCATCGTCCGATCCGTGGACCTTCCTGCCGGCCGGCATCGCGTCGGCGACCGCATTGGCGATAATAGTATCCGGCTCTCGCGGACCGTCCCGCGGGCACCCCATCACCCGGCGTGGAGACCGACCTTGCCGTCCTCCGCCTCGCTGGCCCCCACCATGGGCTGATTCCGAATCAGCGCCAGCACCGTCTGGGCCTGCAGGTTCCGGGCCATCACCACCGCGAACCGCGCCGCCTCGGCCAGCGTCTGCGAACGCACCAGGCTCCCCACCTCGCTCGCGTAGACCGTGTCCACGATCTGCGAGATCGCCGCCGAGAGGTTCTCGTTCTGCGTCATCAGCGCGTTCGTCTCGTGCTCGAGGCGGTTCTGGTTCGCCCCCGCGCCGGCGCGGCTGGCGGTGATCGAGCTCGCCAAACCCGCCACGAACGCCCGTCCCGCCCCGAGGTCGCCGCCGACGATGCTCAGCTTCCCGCCCGTTCGCAGCGCGCCCAGCGACCCAGCGAGGTTGTGCCCCGAGGCGTCGCTCGCCGATGCACCGATGTACGGCTGCAGGATCTGCTCGCCGTTGAACACGGTCGTGTTCGCCAGGCTGCCCAGCGTCTCCACGATCGAGTTGACCTCGATCTGCAACCCCGCGCGCTCGTCGGCGCTGAGCCCCGCGGTGTTGGCCGCGGTCACAAACGTCGCCGACAGGTCGGTGAGCAGGTCCTGCACGGTCGAGAGCGCCCCGTCGATGGCGGAAAAGCGGATGTTCTCCCGCTGGTTCACGGCGATCTTCGCCAGCACCTGCCGCTGCTCGCTCTTGAGATTCTCCGAGGCCACGAATCCGTCCGGATCGTCCGAGGCCCGGTTGATCTTCTTCCCGGTGGAGAGCCGCTCCAGCGACGTGGCGATATCCGCCTGATGCTTGGAGAGCCATCGCAGGCCGAACGTCTCCGTGAAGGCGGGACTCGAGCCGATCGTGAGCATGACCTCCGAGCATCGGCCCGCAACGACCGAGAGTTGCCCGCGTGCGGAAAAAGTCCGGGAACCAACGGGATTGTCGGGCCCGGCCGGGGTAGAGTGTCTTGGTTGTGCGGTTCCACGCCCTGTTTGCGGGACTCGCGCGGCCCCGCACAGCCTCGTCCGGCGAACCCATCGGAGTGCCCACCTTGCCGCGAGATCGTCGCGTCGTCGTCGTTGCGAATCGGCTGCCCGTGCAGCGGTCGCGCGCCGGCGCCACGAGCGACCGCGAGCACTGGGAAGTCAGCCCCGGCGGGCTCGTCGCCGCTCTCCTCCCCTTTGCCCAAAGGCGCAAGGGGTCGTGGGTGGGCTGGACGGGCGGGGCCGACCACCCCACGCGCCCCTTCCAGATCGACGGCGTGACGATGCGCCCCGTCGCATTGTCCGACGCGGACATCCGCGACTACTACCACGGCTTCTCCAACCGCACCCTCTGGCCCCTCTTCCACGACGCCATCCGCACCCCGGAGTTCCACCGCCACTGGTGGCGGAAATACGTGGAGGTCAACCACCGCTTCGCGCAGGCTGCGGCCAAGTCGTGCAAGCCCGGCGATGTGGTCTGGATCCACGACTTCCACCTGCTGCTGGTGCCCCGCATGCTGCGGACCCTGCGCCGGGACGTGAAGATCGGCTTCTTCCTGCACATCCCCTTCCCGCCCGAGGAACTCTTCGCGTGGCTCCCGTGGCGGGCCCAGATGCTCGAGGGACTCCTCGGCGCGGACCTCATCGGCTTCCAGATCCAGCCCGACGCCCGCAACTTCGCCCGCCTCGCCCGCGAGTTCGGCGGCGCGGAGGGAACCGACTCGGAGCTCACCGTCGGCCGTCGGCGCGTGCGCGTCGGCGCGTTCCCCATCTCCATCGACTTCGACGGGTTCAGCACGCTCGCCCAGCGCCCCGAGACCGTCGCCCGGGCCAAGAGCATCCGCAAGCAGATCGGCGCCGACCGCAAGATCGTCCTGTGCGTGGACCGCCTCGACTACACCAAGGGCATCGAGCCGCGCCTCAACGCCTGGGAGGCCATGCTCGACCAGCGCGATGTGAGCGTGGACAAGCACGTGCTCGTGCAGGTCGCCGTGCCCAGCCGCCAGAGCGTGCCCGACTACGCCACGCTGCGGGAGGACGTCGAGCGCGCCGTCGGCCGCATCAACGGCGAGTTCAGCCAGCCCGGACGCGTCGCCGTCCACTACTTCCGCCGCAACCTCCCCCGCGACGAGCTCGTCGCGTGGTACTGCGCCGCCGACGTCATGCTCGTCGCCCCCCTCCGCGACGGCATGAACCTCGTCTGCAAGGAGTTCGTCGCCTCGCGCCCGGACCTCGGCGGCGTGCTGGTCCTCAGCGAGTTCGCCGGGGCCGCCCGCGAGCTCCGGCGCGCCCTGCTGGTCAACCCGCGCGACATCGTCGGCCTGGCCCACTCCATCCGCACCGCCCTGTCGCTCCCGCACGAGGAGGCCCGCCAGCGCATGGTCATCCTGCGAACGATCATCCGCCGCCACAACGTCCACGTGTGGGCCCAAGAGTTCCTCCAGGCAGTTGTCGAGTGATCGAACCCTCCCTCCAAGACGCCATCGCCCGTCTCGCCGCGGCCCCCATCCTGCTGGTCGCCAGCGACTTCGACGGCACGATCTCCCCCATCGTCCCCCTCCCGGACGACGCCCGCCCCGACCAGGCCAGCCTGCGGGCCCTGCGCTCGCTCGCCCGCATCGAGTCCACCCACGCGGCCATCGTCTCCGGGCGGGCCCGCCCGGACCTGCTCACACGCATCGGCTCCACGCCCAACCTCTTCCTCATCGGCGGGCACGGCGGCGAACTCCCCCCGCCCTGGCAGGGGCCGATGATCGCCGACCCCGCGGCCCTCAACACGCTCGTGGTCGCGATGACCGACATCGCCGCCGGCTACGAGGGCGCGATCGTCGAGCCCAAGCCCACCGGCGTCGCCGTGCACTACCGCACCGTCGCCCCCGAGGATCGCCCCCGTCTCCGCGAGCGCGTCCGCGCCGAGATCCTCCGGCAGAACTGCCCCGTCGTCCGCGAAGGGTCCATGGTCATCGAGGCGGGCCTGGTCCGCGCCGACAAGGGCGTCGCCCTCCGCTGGCTCATCGGGCGTCTCTACGCCCACGCCACCGTCTTCATCGGCGACGACGCCACCGATCAGGACGCCTTCGCCGTCCTCGGCCCGTCGGACGTGAGCATCCAGGTCGGCCCCGGCCCCACCAAAGCCGCGTACCGCGTGGCCGACACCGCCCAGGTCCGCGCCTTCCTCGAGGCCCTCGCCGCGGCCCGGGCCGCCCACCAGGCCCAGCGGCAGATCACCCCCATCGACCACCTCGCCCTCCTCTCCGACCAGCGCACCAGCGCGCTCGTAGACCCGCAGGGCCGCGTGGTCTGGATGTGCGCCCCGCGCTTCGACTCCACCCCCGTCTTCGCCTCCGTGCTCGGCGGAACCAACGCCGGTCACTTCGACGTCGCCCCCGCCGACGGCCGCGAGGCCGTCTCCCGCGCCTACGACGGGGACACCTTCACCCTCCGCACCGACTACGGCGGCCTGACCGTCACCGACTACCTCGACTGCTCCGGCGGCCGCCCCTTCCAGCGGGCCGGGCGCACCGACCTTGTGCGGCGCATCGAGGGCTCCGGGCGCATCGTCATCCGCTTCGCCCCGCGGGCGGACTTCGGGCGCGGCTGCACCCGCCTTCGCCCCACCGACGAAGGCCTGATCGTCGAGGGGACGCTCGACCCGGCCGCGCTCCGGGCCCCCGGCGTGGCGTGGACCATCCAGGACGACGGCCCCGACCAGTCCGCCACGGCCACTGTGGACCTCATCGCCGGGTCTCCGCTCGTGCTCGAACTCCGCTTCGGCGCCTTCGGCACCAAGCCCGCGACCGCCGATGAGCCCGCCCGCCACGCGGGCACGCGCCGCTTCTGGGAGTCGTGGGCGAGCACGCTGAGCCTCCCCAGCCTCCACACCGACCTCGTCCGCCGCAGCGCGCTCGCCCTCAAGGCCCTCTGCTACGCCCCCACCGGCGCGATCTGCGCCGCCGCCACCACCAGCCTCCCGGAGCAGATGGGGGGCGTGCGCAACTGGGACTACCGCTTCTGCTGGATCCGCGACGGCGCCATGGCCGCTGGGGCCCTCGTGCGCCTGGGCTGCACCGGCCCCGCGCTGCGCTACCTCGACTGGCTCACCGCCATCCTCGAAGACCTCCCCGAGACCGAGCGCCTCCTCCCCGTCTACACCGTCCTCGGGGCCGAGCTCGGGCAGGAGGGCGACGTCTCCGGCCTCGACGGCTACGGCCAGAGCCGCCCCGTCCGCGTCGGCAACGGCGCGGCCCACCAGGCCCAGCTCGACGTCTTCGGCAGCGTCGCCGACCTCATCGCCCAGCTCGCCGAGGTCGGCTCGCCCCTCACCCCCGACCACTGGCGCCTGCTCAAGCACATGTGCCGGGCCGTCCGCCTGCGCTGGATGGAGCCCGACCACGGCATCTGGGAGATCCGCGGCCCGATGCGCCACCACGTCCACTCCAAGACCATGTGCTGGCACACGCTCACCCGCTCGCTGCGGGCCCGCCACGTCACCGGCGAGCCGGTCTTCGACGCCGACGCCGCGCTGGCCGAGGAGATCCGCGCCGACGTCCTCGCCCACGGCTTCCAGCCCACACGCCGGGCCGAGGGCGGCGCGGAGGGTGAAGGGGAGGGGGAAGGGGGGGACGACGGCGTGTGCGACCACGGGTGCTTCACCACCGCCTACGGCGACCCCGGCGTGGACGCGGCCTGCCTGACCGTCGGCCTCACGGGCCTGGTCGCGCCCGACGACCCGCGCTTCGCCTGCACCATCCGGGCCGTGCAGACCGAGCTCCTCGAGCGCGGCACGGTCAAGCGCTACCACACCGACGACGGCCTCCCGGGCGTCGAGGGCGGCTTCCACCTCTGCACCGGCTGGCTCATCGAGGCCCTGCACCTGGCTGGCCGGCGCGAACAGGCCCGGGCCCTGCTCGACGAGTACGCCGCGCAGGCCGGGCCGCTGGGCCTGTACTCCGAGGAGCGCTGCGAGATCTCCGGGCGGGCGCTAGGGAACTACCCGCAGGCGTACTCGCACATCGCCCTGATCAACGCGTGCGTGCGACTCTCTTCCACGTGAGGTATGCGCGTGATGGCGACCCGCCCGTTCTCAACCGCGCGTACGTAGAGCCTTGTTTCGCCGATGCCGGGGAAGGGGAAGCCCCTTCCCCCGGCACCCCCATCCCCAGTAGAACCGGAGAGGTCCCGCGTGCCACTCCCTTGCCGCCTTGGGCAAGGGAGTGCCGGAGACCCTTGCGCGCCCCGCACTCCCCTCCGCAAAGCCGGAAGGGAGTGGCACGACAAGGCGGGTCCACCCGCCACAGTGGTTCCTCCCCGTGCCCTTACCCTTTCCCGACTGGGATATTCCAGTCGCGGATGCCCTGGGCCACTGGCTACCAGCACCCGCCGCTGAGGAGGCAAGCACGATGTGCAATTCCACAACACCCAAGCAGCACTACACGCCGTTTCAATGGCTTCAGTTCAGTGTGGCGGACACGCACTGGAGGTGGAGGGTTTGGAAACAGCTGTTTATGGCGAGCCCGGAGAAGCCGGAGGAGGTCGCGGAATGGCCCAAGTTGATGAACTCGTTCGCCCCAGTGTTCTTTGACATGTTGGACCGATTGCTCTTCAAGGACGTGGTGTTGAGCATCTGCAAGCTGGTGGACCCAGCGGAGTCTCCGACAAGGCAGGGACCTCGCAGGAACTTCTCGCTCAAGGCCATTGCCTTGGACGAAGCGGCGAGACTTGGTGCATCCAAGTCTGACAATGCCAAGAGCCTGATCGACGCCTTTGTGACGACGTCCCAACCACTGATCACTTGGCGGAACTGGAGCATTGCTCACGACGATTACCTGGTAGCCACCGGAGCGGAGCCGCTGCCGCCGCTGACTGGAACAGACGTTGAGCGAGCGATTGCCAGCGCCGTCGAGATCATGACCCTCCTCGATGCCACTTCCGCGACTTCCGAGTATCGTTACGACGGAATGATGGCGCACGGGGACGGTGAGTCGATCAAGTACGCGCTTCGGATGGCTGAGCAATACCGCAAGGAATGCTTGGCCGTCGGGGTCAGACCCCTTTCAGGGGCGGCCAAGGTCCGAGCCGCCAACCTGTAGGGCCGCGCCGGCGGCACGTCTGGCGACCTTGGGCTCCCGCACGCGAGAGTGCCGCGAGCGCTCCCCGGCAACCGACAACGCCCGTCCGCGGCCAATTTGAACTTTGAACTGTGTGCTTTGAGCTTTCCCCCCTACGCTTCCCGAGTTTGCGCGCTCACCCACCTCCCCACCAGCGGGCGCGCCAAGGAAGCCCACCCCCTTGCCCAAGCGCACCGACATCCAGACCATCCTCATCATCGGCTCCGGCCCCATCGTCATCGGGCAGGGGTGCGAGTTCGACTACTCCGGCACGCAGGCGTGCAAGGCCCTCAGGGCCGAGGGGTATCGCGTGGTGCTGGTGAACTCCAATCCCGCGACGATCATGACCGACCCGGAGTTCTCCGACCGCACCTACATCGAGCCCATCACGCCCGAGGCGGTCCGCAAGATCCTGCAGAAGCAGCAAGACATCGGCGACCCGATCCACGCCGTGCTCCCCACGCTCGGCGGGCAGACCGCGCTCAACTGCGCCTGCAAACTCTGGGACGACGGGATTCTCCAGGAGTTCGGCGTCGAGATGATCGGGGCCAACCGGACCGTCATCCACCGGGCCGAAGACCGGCAGGTCTTCAAGGACATCGTCGAGGGCCTCGGGCTGAAGATGCCCAAGGCCAAGACCGTGCAGACGCTGGAGGAGGCCCGCGCGTTTCTCGCCGACATCGGCCTGCCCGCGATCATCCGCCCCGCCTTCACGCTGGGCGGCACCGGCGGCGGCATCGCCTACAACCGCGACGATTACGAGGCGATCTGCCGTTCGGGCCTTGAGGCCAGCCCCGTGGGCCAGATCCTTGTCGACGAATCCCTTCTGGGCTGGAAGGAATTCGAGATGGAAGTGGTGCGCGACCGCGCCGACAACGCCATCATCGTCTGCGCCATCGAGAACGTCGATCCGATGGGCGTGCACACCGGCGATTCGATCACCGTCGCCCCGGCGCTGACGCTGA